>Ga0256844_10001036_pt1 | contig 10537 bp, 12 predicted proteins | sample MusselsmetaG_FD_189100 | JGI IMG/M metagenome (GOLD analysis project Ga0256844, IMG submission 189100) | Mussel associated microbial communities from hydrothermal vent at the East Pacific Rise, Pacific Ocean - Mussels | ecosystem: Host-associated > Mollusca > Shell > Unclassified ... | reverse complement strand
TTCTTGATGCAAGTTTTCTGCAAATTCTTGATATTCTTCCAAAGCTTCTACAAGTGCTGCTTTTAAACGACTAGCATTTTCTTCAAAATTTTCTAGTTCATTTAATTGATGCGTCAATTTTTCAAAATATTCGGGTAAATCTGGAACGCGAACTCGGTGTTTTCTAGCTATATTTTGAAGAGTAGCAATTTGTTGTTGTAACTCCTGTAAGCGAGACGAATCTATATCCATAGAATGTAAATAGTGACGTAATTCTCCTATTGCTTCTTGTGTTTCAATAATTGCATTGTCTAATAAGTTTGTGATATTGGCAATTTTAGAATCATGTTCTTGTACGTCTTCTAATATATGATTAGCTTGATTTAGACAAGAAAGCGTAGAACCAGTTTCATCGTTATCAAGTAGAGCAAGTGCCATTTCGCTACTTTCTAATAATTTTTGGGCATTGGCTAGGCGACGATGATCTTTTTCAATATTGTCTAGGGCAGTTAAATCAAAAACTTCTAACTCTTCTAGCTGATAGCGTAAAAAGGCAATTTTTGCTTCTCTATCTTCGCCACCTAGGGCAGATAAGTCTGTTTTCAGTGAAAACCAATGCTGATAAGCTTGCGTCACTTGTTCTAAAATGTTGCTATTATTCGCCATATCGTCAACTAATTGACGTTGTATTTCGTGTTTTAATAAAGATTGATGAGCATGTTGCCCATGAATATCTATTAAATATTCGCCCAATTTACGCAAAGTTTGCACAGAAACTGGACGATCATTAATATAAGCTCTAGAGCGTCCATTTTGATTAATGACACGCCGCACAAAACATTCATCACCATAATCCAATTCATGTTGTTTTAACCAAGCGTGTGCTATAGGAGGTAAGGAAAAAATAGCATTAACTTGTGCAGTTTGACAGCCATGTCGCACAATGCTAGTATCAGCCCTCTCACCAAGTACCAAGCTGAGAGCATCAATTAAAATAGATTTACCCGCGCCAGTTTCCCCACTTATTATTGTAAGTCCTTGTTCAAACTCTAGTTTTAAGTGTTCAACAATGGCAAAATTTTCGATCTGTAGATAGTGCAACACTTTTTATTTATTATCAGTTAGTTATTAGTTATAGTTGTAAGGTAAGCTTGCACTCCTTACTGGACTTGGAGTTCAAGGTTACCTTGAACGAGCTTGGTAGTTTTGTAGGGTGGGCAGCGTCTTTTTGCTGCCCACCGTTCCAAGCATGCCGTTGCACAAAAAAGACTTTGCCCACCCTACCTGACAGTGATGTCAACATTTAAATCACTTAATAAACCACCTAATTTCACACTTGGGGTTTTTAAAGGAACTCGCTGTTTTTTATACCTCAAAAATTCAATGAATTCCCAAATATCAGCTAAATTATCTTTTGGTAACTCCAAAAGAATTTTATAAATGTATTGAGGAGTAATGTTTGTTTTCTCTGTTATAAAATTGGCAGCATCAAACCGTGCATCAAATGTTGTAATCATTATTATTCTCCTGGTAAATAAAAAAAAACCACGTTTTTCATAATTGGAGCGAAGAAACTTTAACTTTAGTTAAAAAATATTTTTAGTAAAAAAAATTAGCAGCTTAGGAATTTAATTTCAATGATAAAACCCAATTACCTTAAATGCTCCTGCAAGGTAACCTTGCACTCCTTACTGGACTTGGAGTTCAAGGTTACCTTGAACGATCTTAGTAGTTTTTTAGTATAATTTTTTGATTGTTAAAATATTGTGTCTTAACTTAATGGCAGTTGTTGTTCAGCTAATTCAACTATATCAATACCTACAAAATCAATAACTTCTATTCGTGATAATTTTCCTCGCAAATATTCATCAAGGATATGTTTTTGCCAGAGTTGATATATTCCAAGCTGAAAAGCCTGTGTCATGATTTCTGTCTCTGACTTTTTGGTTTCCTCAACTAATTGTGCTAATAATGGTAGTGTATTTGGAAAAGACTGATTCATCATTTTTCTCATATTTTTTTCCATTAATTAAAATTCACATTTTATAACTCAATCCCTATAGCTTACTAGCTTACTGGACTTGGAGTTCAAGGTTACCTTGAACGAGCTTAGTAGTTTTTTATAGTTCCCATTTTGCCAATCCTAAAATCCTGTAAATCCTGATTCAGACAAAAAAACCAAAGAAAAAAAACTACACATATTGAGAATTATAAGTTTGTGAGGGCGTAAATTTAATCATTTCAAGTAAAATTCCTCGATTCAATTCTTTATTAGCACGCTCAAGTAATGTCTTATTTACAGTTGATGAAATATATTCTTCTCCACAATTATCACAAATTTCAGCAGGAATTTGTTTAAAAACCAAAGTGGTTTCATCTCGTTCTAACACTATGCTGGTATAACCATTTTGTGTTGTGCCATTTCGACAAATTGCACATTTCATTGTTACAATCTCCTAGAAAAGTTTTCTGCCCACAAGAGAGGATTAGGTTCGTAAGCAGTTATGATAATAAGTTTATTTTCATCGATTCGATATTCAATTTCATACTGAGTAACATTACCAGTTATGATTTCTGTTAAAGTTGTCATTATTCCTTATCCTTATTTCTTATCCCTTAGTAAACCGTGTAGTTCTTGCCTTTAATCCTGCCAATCCAAAAATCCTGAAAATCCTGATTCAGACAAAAAAAACCAAATTATAAGAGGGCTAGTTTGTAAAAAATTCAAAGGGTAAAAAACCAAAATGCTACTAAGGTTGGCTCACGAGGCGAAACCCAACGCTGTAGTTGCGGCTCTCGGGCGAATACTGGTAGCGAGCTGCCGTGCGCAAATGCCCTGCGGAGCCGCGCCAAGAGCCCCCACGCATAACGCGACTCGAACCGTGTCGCCCCCCAGAAGACCCTCTAGGATTGCTACGGGGGCTGCGATTATAATAGCTAGAATCGTATACGTCATGCACCAATTCCCAGACGTTGCCATGCACATCATGCAACTTCCATGCATTAGGCTCTTTTTCTCCTACAGGATGTGTCTTTAATGATGAGTTTGGAACATACCAAGCATAGTCACCCAAACTTCCATCATTACTAAAGGAGTATTCAGTAGTAGTCCCTGCCCTAGCTGCATATTCCCACTCTGCCTCAGTAGGTAGACGATATTTTTTACTAGTTTGCTTGCTTAACCATTTGGCATAAGCTACTGCATCATGCCATGACACGTTAATCACAGGACGATTACCACGCCCCCAGCCACTATCGCTTGGTTTACTTCTACCTGTAGCATTTGCAAAATTGTCATATTCAGCAAATGTCACTTCGTACTTGCCAATAGAAAAAGCACTAAGCGAAACTTGATGTGCTGGTATTTCATCATGATAATATTTTGAACCCATTTTAAATGAACCAGCAGGAATTCTTACCATTTCTGGGCCTTTACTGCCGTCTTTTAAGGTATCTCTGAAGAATTTGCTGTTTTGTTTACGCCTTTTTTCTGCCGCAATACGCGCTTTGCGTTCTCGTTCTGCTTTAGCATCGGCTTGTGCCTTTTCTTCTCTTAAACGCTTAATTTCAGCTTGTTTTCTAGCATCTTGTTTCGCACTATTTTCTGCCGCAATACGAGCTTGGCGTTCTCGTTCAGCCCTAGCCTCAGCCTCAGCTTTTTCGCGTTTTAAACGAGCAATTTCAGCATCTTGTCCAGTATTAGTAGAAACTTGTGCCACTTGTTGAGATTTAGTTCCAACAAAAAACACAAAATCTCCGCGTGATAATTTATAATCGCTAATCTTTCCATATTGCGGCGTTTGACGTGTATTATGTTGTGGCACTTCACCCTGTAAATATAATCCTAATTCTTGTCCAGTAATATAACCATCTCCAGACATATCGCCCAAACCATACTCTAAAGCATCAACAAAAGCAGGCGTAAATACACTATTAGCAGGAACTGTTTCATCTTCACTACCAGCAGTGATAAATTGACGAACTGGCTCATTTGCTAATTTAGTGATTTGTCTAGGCACTTTAGGACGTTCTTTAGCCTTAAACACGCTACCAGAAAAACAACTATCGAATAAAAATAAAACATGTTTAGCTCGCATCCTTCTTGCTAAAGCAGTAATATCAGTCATAACTAAAGATTTTTTCAAAAAACCCTCAATATCTTTATCAGGATCAGGTGCATCAGTAGGCACTAAAAAACCTTGCCCACCATCAGTATGTCCATGTCCAGAATAGAAAAACAACAAACGATTATTTGGTTTATAACCGTAATCATTGATAAATTTCCTAAACCGTGCCTCTAATTTAGAAGCATTTAAATTGAGAGACTTTTCAACCTCAAAACCTTGAGCTTTTAAAACAGTTTCCACCCTTACCAATTCACGCGGAATACTGTTTAAATCTGACCAACCGTTAGTATAATCACTTTCACCAATTAAAAGCGCGTAACTACCAGAGTAAGAATCTAAAATAGATTTACCTTCATTTAGCTTGATAATCTTGCCACGTTGCGGAGGGGGAATATCGCCTCCTCGTACATCATCATTACTACAAGAAAACGATAATAAACCTAAAAAAATTATTATCGTAAAAGATAAGTATTTATTCATAATTTTCTCCTATAAATTGTCGTATAGAACTACTAAATTATAGTCAAGCTCCTGCAAGGTAACCTTGCACTCCTTACTTGACTTTGGAGTTCAAGGTTACCTTGAACGAGTATTAACAGCGGGATGGGGTTAGGGAGAACTCTACTATTTTAAATTTTTCTTAATTGGCAAAAAAATTACTTGTGGTGATATATTTAGTTTATCCCCTTTCTTGGACATTTTTTTGTCAAATGTCGCAAAGGCAGTTAAATTGGAGCTGGATGCTAAATGCAAGGCATCAGCAAAATCCATTCCTGCCTTATACCAGTCAAGTGCAATGGCGACATTCTCACTATCTTGCATGACAACGTTGGGTAGTCCCAAAATGTGTATTACTCTCTCTAGTACTTGTTTCCGCGATAAGCCATAGCCACTTTTTGAAGCCAATACCCAAACCAATTCTAGCAATACGGTTTTTAACACAAAGCAGCGGTGTTTGGCTAATAAGTCGGTGGCAATAACCGTTTGTTCTGGATCATCTTTAATAGCATAACGTACTAAAATATTTGCATCAACACCAATCATTTAGATTTTCCCGCTTCAAGTTGAATGGCTTTTTCCATATCTTCCAAAGTCAATGGCACACCTTGATAAATTGAAGGAGTATCAGGCGATTCCAGTTCCGAAACAGGAAAAGCAGAAACTGGTTTTATCACAATTTCACTACCTGTATCCCAAATAACAAATTTAGTGCCTTCCGCCCATTGGTGAATGGCTCGAATCGCTTGAGGTAAGACTAATTGTCCTTGATTTCCAAGCCTGATTGTTTCCATGACAAACCTTATTAGTAGTGGTAAGTACTCAATTGTAAATTATAGTCAAGCTCCTGCAAGGTAACCTTGCACTCCTTACTTGACTTTGGAGTTCAAGGTTACCTTGAACGAATATTAAATTGATTTACTCCAATCCAATTTAGCACGCAGCGTAGCATAATGATCATGCCCTTTTGGGTGAATCAAGCAAATATTTTGTTGCTTTTTAATCACAATACGATCACCAGGTATCAATGTTTGACATAGACTACCATCCCCGTTTAATTGCGCTTCTCCTCTTTGCTCAAGAGCAATATGCAGCTCAATACAACTATCAGCATCAATCACCAATGGACGACTAGTCAAAGTGTGTGGGCAAATCGTTACCAGCACCAAAGCATTTAAGGACGGATGGATTATTGGCCCGCCCGCTGATAGCGCATAAGCGGTTGAACCTGTTGGTGTTGATATTACTAAACCATCCGCACGTTGGCAATTGACAAAATGCCCATCAATCAAAGTTTCAAAGATTAACATGTGCGACATAGTGCCGCGATGAATAACTATATCATTCAAAGCATTACAATTTGTAAAGCATTTATCATCACGATAAGCTTGGGCAGAAAGTAAAAAGCGATTTTCTTCAATAAAAAAACCGCCCAAAATCTCAGCCAAATATTTTTCCATAGCATTTGGATAAATATCAGTCAAAAAGCCCAAACGTCCTAAATTAACCCCTAATAGGCGCACATCATACTCAGCCAACAAACGAGCAGCTTGTAATAGCGTACCATCGCCGCCAATTACAATGACTAAATCGCAGCAGCTACCTAATGCCTCAGAATTAGGGACAAGATTTAAATTAGTTTGGGATCTAGGCGTATCAATAAATATATCCAAATTATGTTTAAGTAAAAATTTGACCAAAGTTGAAAAGCACTTATTAACTTGTGCATCATTGCGTTTAGTAATAATCCCGATATTTTTAAACATAGTTATTATATGTGAATTTTATGATGTTTGTGAGCCAAACAATATCACATAAATCACATAAATCACATAAATCACACAATCTAGCCTTGAACCCCTAATGACTTATCCCCATAAATGCCCAACTCAAATATAATAAAAAAGTTATGACCATAATATTGATAAATATTATTATAACAAAACCAGTTAATTTTACTCATACCCCAATAATTCTGCATACCAAACATGAAATTTGAATGGGATACCAATAAAGAAAAAATAAATATACAAAAACATGGGGTAACATTTGAGCAAGCTTCTTATGTATTTGCCGATCCTTATGCGTTAAATGAATACGATGATCAACATTCAGAACTAGAAGACCGATGGTTCTTGTTAGGAAAATCATTAAACGAAATGGTTTTGGTTGTAATACATACATTCAGAGATAATGATGGTATAGAGTTTGTTAGAATTATCAGTGCTAGAAAAGCAACAAAAAGAGAAAAACAAGCCTATCAAAAAAGGTGTCCAAAATGAAAGAAGAATATGATTTTACCAACGCAGAACAAGGTAAATTTTATCGCCCAATAGAGGAACTAGATATTCCAATATATTTAGATACAGAAGTTAAAGATTTTTTTCTTAAAAACTTTCATAATAAAGATAAGATGTTTTCTTTAAATAAAATTATCAATTCGTTAATTAAGCAAGATATAGAAATTTCTCAAAAATTAGTTTTGGGCTAATTTCTCAAGGCGTCCTAATTAAGATTAGAATTATCAAATTAAGTGAAATTAATCAAATTATTGAAAGGATTTTTTATGGATGAATCAAAAGCAAGCCCCAGTCCTACTGAAAATGAAACTAAAACTGAGGCAGTGATTGAAGCCGTAGCAGAACTGGTTGAAAATGACACTAAAACAGAGGATAAAGTAGCCACTCCAACTATTGAAGAATTAACCCTGCAATTAGCTGAAGCTAACCAAAAGGCAGAAAATAATTGGGATAGCCTATTACGCAAACAGGCAGATTATGACAATTTGCAAAAACGCACAGCACGCGACTTAAATAATGCACGTCAATTTGCTATAGAAAAATTTGCCACAGAATTACTAGCCGTAAAAGACAGCATAGAATTAGGTATAGATGCAGCGAATCAAACAGAAACCAGTCTTGAATCTATCAAAGAAGGCATGGCTTTAACCTTACGAATGCTCGGCGATACTTTGATCAAATTTAATATTCAAGAGATTGATCCCAGCGATCAAAAATTTGATCCAAAATGGCACGAAGCAATGGCAATGCAGCCAGTGCCAAATGTAGAAAATGGAACAGTCTTACACGTCCATCAAAAAGGTTATCAGCTTAATGAACGCTTATTGCGTCCAGCACGGGTGATAGTCTCCAAAGCAATAGAAACTGAAAAAACACCAGACTAAAAGATTGAACTTGAAGTTTAAGCCCCTATATAAACAACAAAATAAGATTAAGACATAAGACAAATTAATTAATTAAAATTAAATTCAGGAGAAACGAATTATGGGTAAAATCATTGGAATCGACTTAGGCACAACCAACTCTTGCGTTGGCGTAATGGAAGACAAAAAATACCGCGTCATAGAAAACAGCGAAGGTGGACGTACAACACCTTCCATAGTTGCCTATAGCGAAGATGAAGTGCTAGTTGGACAATCTGCTAAACGCCAAGCAGTCACCAATCCAGAAAATACCTTGTTTGCAGTTAAGCGTCTGATTGGGCGTAAATTTAATGATAAAGTCGTACAACGTGATGTCGAGATGGTTCCCTATAAAATCGTCAATGCCGACAATGGTGATGCTTGGTTAGATGTAAAAGGTAAAAAGATGTCACCACCTGAAATATCCGCGCGTGTATTGATGAAAATGAAAAAAACAGCGGAAGATTATTTAGGTGAAAGCGTCTCAGAAGCAGTAATTACAGTACCCGCCTACTTCAACGACTCACAACGCCAAGCGACTAAAGATGCAGGACGTATTGCAGGCTTAGAAGTAAAACGTATCATCAACGAACCAACAGCCGCAGCCCTAGCTTACGGCATGGACAAACAACCAGGTGATAAAACAATTGCAGTATATGACTTAGGTGGCGGAACATTTGATATTTCCATAATTGAAATTGCAGACGTTGACGGAGAACATCAATTTGAAGTCCTATCAACCAATGGCGACACATTCTTAGGCGGAGAAGATTTTGATTTACGCATCATTGAATTTTTAGTTGACGAATTCAAAAAAGACACAGGGATAAACCTCAAAAACGATCCATTGGCTTTACAACGTCTCAAAGAAGCCGCAGAAAAAGCCAAGATAGAACTATCTACCAGCCAACAAACAGACATCAATTTACCTTATGTGACAGCCGATGCCAGCGGCCCAAAACACATGAATATCAAATTGAACCGCGCCAAACTCGAAGCATTAGTAGAAGACCTTGTAGATCGTAGCTTAGAGCCATGTCGGATTGCATTAAGAGATGCGAAATTGTCTGCTGGAGATATTAACGACGTTATCTTAGTAGGTGGGCAAACTCGTATGCCCAAAGTGCAAGAAGCCGTTAAAAGCCTATTTGGAAAAGAAGCGCGTAAAGATGTCAATCCAGATGAAGCCGTAGCCATTGGAGCATCAATTCAAGGTGGAGTATTAAGCGGAGAAGTTAAAGACGTATTATTATTAGATGTCACACCATTATCTCTAGGTATTGAAACCTTGGGTGGTGTCATGACAAAACTGATTGAGAAAAACACCACAATTCCAACTAAACAAACACAAACCTTCTCAACCGCCGATGATAATCAAGGCGCAGTAACTGTACACGTTTTACAGGGAGAACGCGAACAAGCATCAGCCAATAAATCACTAGAAAGATTTGATTTAAGTGACATTCCACCAGCACCACGCGGCGTACCACAAATCGAAGTAACGTTCAATATTGATGCCAATGGCATATTACACGTTTCAGCAAAAGACAAAGCAACAGGAAAAGAACAATCAATTTCCGTCAAAGCATCCAGCGGCTTATCTGATGAAGAAATTGATAAAATGGTTCAAGATGCCGAACTACATGCAGAAGAAGACAAGAAATTTCAAGAAATGATTCAAGCGCGTAACAACGCCGACAACTTGATTCACGCCACGAAAAAATCATTAACAGACTTAGGCGAAAAAGTCAGCACCAATGACAAAACCGCCATTGAAGCAGCCATTGAAGACCTCACAGAAGCCCTAAAAGGCGACGACAAAGCAGCTATTGAAGCCAAAACACAAACTTTATCAGAATTATCTGGCAAAATAGCACAAGAAGCTTATGCCCAAGCAGGTGGCGACGGAGCACCAGAAGGCTTTAGTGAAGCGGCAGCAGCGGCAGCGGCAGGAGCGGCAGCTGAAAAATCCCAATCGAAAGATAAGGATGCCGACGTAGTTGATGCAGAATTTGAAGAAATTAAGGATAAGGACAAAAAATAAGTATTATCCATAACCGAAAGGGCATCAAAAGGCGCAACATCGTAAGGTGTTGCGCCTGCTTTGTTTTTTAATAGTCAAAAAACAAAAAACAATAAAATACGAGATAATTATGTCAAAACAAGATTATTATCAATTGCTTGGCGTACAAAAAAATGCTTCAGAAGCCGAATTAAAAAAAGCATACCGCCGCTTAGCAATGAAACACCATCCAGATAGAAATCCAGACAACAAAGAATCAGAAGAACGCTTTAAAGAAATCAAAGAAGCTTATGAAATATTGAATGACCCACAAAAACGTGCGGCTTATGACCAATTTGGACATGCAGGTATCGACCCCTCTATGGGAGGCGGCGGCGGTTTTGGCGGCGGAGCCGGCTTTGGCGACATAGGCGATATTTTTGAAAGTGTATTTGGAGGTGGTGGCGGATTTAGGCAAGGAGGGGGAGGAGGAAATAGAGCATTTCGGGGTTCAGACTTGCGCTACGATCTCACATTATCCCTAGAAGAAGTAGTAGCAGGCACAGATGTTAAAATCCGTGTACCAACACAAAAGACATGTGGAAGCTGTCATGGAACTGGAGCAAAAGCAGGCACAAGTCCAGTAACCTGTCAACGTTGTGGCGGACATGGACAAGTACGCATGACACAAGGATTTTTCTCAGTGCAACAACCCTGCCCAACGTGTAG
>Ga0256844_10001035_pt1 | contig 10541 bp, 2 predicted proteins | sample MusselsmetaG_FD_189100 | JGI IMG/M metagenome (GOLD analysis project Ga0256844, IMG submission 189100) | Mussel associated microbial communities from hydrothermal vent at the East Pacific Rise, Pacific Ocean - Mussels | ecosystem: Host-associated > Mollusca > Shell > Unclassified ... | reverse complement strand
ATCTATTCTACTAAAAAAACCTTGGTTCAGGAATCAATCTTGCTTTCAAGTCAAAGTCATATTGTAGAAACAGCTCATGACTTCCTGAGTTAAAATCATTCAAATGTGTTAAGGTATAGTCATAAGCATAGCCTATCGTAAAGTTACTTTCTGTTCTAAAACTAAAAGATAAATTCATAGAATCTTCATATCTATAACCTATTCCTGCGCTTAATTTTTCATTATACCAAATATGAGTAGATATGTCAAATGATAATGGTGCTCCTTGTACTGCTCGTAATAAAAAAGTAGGCTTGACCTTCCAGCCTTTCATATAATTCAAATCAAACACATAACCCCCTATTAAATACAAATGTATTTTATCCTTTGCTGTACTATAAACTCCTGCTGTACCCTTAATATACTTTGACTCCAATAAATTTGGAGAAGATATTCCTACATAAAATTGATCTCCATAATAATAAGCACCTATACCTACATTAAGTAATGTCAACTGCATCGTTTCATCCAATGGGTCTCCTGCTTCTATAAACTCCAAATCATCAACGCTCATAAAAGAAGCACCTAATTTCATTCCTAGTGTCAAATAAGAAAATCTTCCAACCTCCAATTTATACGAAAAATCACCATTTATATCCGTCTGACTCACTGGGCCTATAGCATCATGTATTACCGAAAATCCAGCTCCAACATAATCTGTAACTGGCGCATGTATTGATAATGTCTGTGTCTGCGGTGCACCATCTACCCCCATCCATTGCGAACGTCCTTGAAAACCTAAGCTTATTGCATCTTTTGTTCCTGCATAAGCTGGGTTCAACACATTCATATTATATAAATATTGTGTGAAATTTGGCTCTTGCTGTGCTTGAACTCCTAATATTTTTAAAAAAAATAATAGAAGCAACAACATTAAATCAACTATATTAACTTTTTTCATCTATTTTATTTTTATCGTTTTAAATAAATCCATCCTGATTCTGGCTTTTTATCCGTTCCATCATTGAAATATATCGTATAGAAATAGGTTGCTGCTGGTAATATATTATCCAGTACATTCAAACTATTTCTTGAACGTCCATCCCACCAGATTGGACTCGTCCTTCCTTCATTTTTATAATCATAAACTACATTCCCATATCTATTATAAATATGTAATTCAAAATTAGGGTAATTCATAACTGCTGGTATATAGAACGTATCATTAACACCATCTCCATTTGGTGTGAAAGAATTTGCTACATAATCACAAGCATCAATACTCAATTCAATTGTCACTGCTAAACGTGTTAAACTAACACAACCTTGTTCACTTACCACTTCTCCATAATAGGTAACTCCTTGTACTAATTCAGTGTTTTCATCTAATAATGTCCCTCCTACTAACATATCATACCAATATATAGTATCTGTTTCATTTGTTGAAAATACTTCCATATCTCCTATCGTAGCATTATCTCTTGAACAGAATTTTTGATCGGACAAACCTGTTGCTACAGATGGATTAGAAATCACTACCTGAATTGCTAATTTAAAACTAGGACAACTACCTCCTATTTCAACCTGACTCACATAATAAATAGTTCCATTTACTAATAGTTCACCTGTTAAAACTTCTGTTCCATCTCCATGTGCCCAAGTCAAATCATAACCTGACAATGCATCTGCGACTAAATCTGAACCTACTGGTGTATTCTCTGGACAGAAATATTGAACCGTTTCTGCTACCGGTAATGGTGGAACTTCTGTAAGGTTTATTGTAATTGCAACTCCTGTACTCTCACAATTTCCTGAGAATGTTGTCTGAGTAACTGTATAATCTCCCGCTACTAATACTGCTGTATTTGTAACTTGATTTCCATTTGGATCATACCAATTTAATGCTAAACCACTTAATGCTGTTATTTCTAAATCTGAAATAATCTTACCATCTGTCTCACAATAGGAATATTCCGTTGGACTAATAACGGGAACTGGTGGCTCATTTACTAAATGAACTGTAATTGAAACCGAGTTACCATCACATCCATAAGCATTCAATTGTTTCACTTCATAAACCTCACCATCTAATAATGCTGTAGTCATATCAGTAATTATAGTTCCTGAACTATCATACCAAACTAGTGTGTTTGTTGGAGTTGTAGTATCTGCCAATAAATCTCCTGCTCTAGCATTATCTACTAAACAGAAATACTGATCTGGATAAGCTACCACTGGTAAAGGTAAATTTGTTGTAATATGAACTAATACTGCTAACCTTTCTAAACTTTCTCCACAATTTCCAATACTCTGACTTGCATAATAAGTTGTTCCATCTAACAATGGTGTCCCCATTGTTAATGCTACTCCTCCTGTTGACGCATCATACCACTGAATTGCTGTTCCTACAACTACCACATCTGATAATAAGGGTGTACTTGTGGGGTTACAGAAATTTTGATCCGAACTTCCTGTTGGGGTATTTACTACCGTTGTCAAATGAACTGTTATTGCCAACTGCTCTGCACAAATACCAGCACCTTGTGTTGCATAATAGGTGACCCCATCTTGCAATACATAATTAGAAACTAAAGGATTACCCGATCCATTATACCATTGTATATTAAAGCCGGTAATATCAATGTTTTGTACCGTTGGAATATCCAAACTACAGAAAATTTGATCTGTACTACTTGTTGTTGGTGCTACTATAATACTAGATAAATGAACCGTAACAGCCAATCTAGTAACACTCTCTCCACAAGGAGCTTTTGTTTGTGATAAATAATATGTTGTTCCGTCTACCAATGTTGCTGTCCCTGACAATGCTGCTCCTCCTGTCATTGTAGTATAATATTGAATATCAGTTCCTACTACAACTATATCTGATACTGTTGGATTATCATCTATACAGAAATCTTGATCAGCATCTCCTTCGGGTGCTGATACTACTGTTGTTAAATGTACGGTTACTGCTAAAGTATTCGTACTTTCTCCACATATTCCTATAGTTTGAGTAGCATAATATGTAATTCCATTTACTAGTGTAGCTCCTGTTACATTTGCCCCTCCTGAAGCTGCATCGTACCATTGAATTCCTAAACCATAAACAACAATAGCATCTGTCGTTGGATTATCCAATGAACAAAATACTTGATCTGTATCACCTACTGGTACTGGTATGAATGCTGTGATTTGTACTTTTATTAAAAATCTTACATCACTCTCACATGAACCTACAACTAAAGCTCCATAATAAATACCTCCATCTTCTAAGGCTGTTGTTAGATCTAATACTGTTCCTCCTACTGCATCTGCATACCAAATAACTCCTAACTCATTTGCTTCTAAATCTGCAACTGTTGGGTTGTCATTTGCACAAAATGTTTGCCCTACATTTCCTGTTGGTGTTGGTAGTGGCTCTGGGTAAACTGTAACTGTAACTTCAAATCGTACTGCACAGCTTCCTATTCCTTGTGCTGCAAAATAACTCTCTCCATCTACCAGAGCTTCTGAGCTATCCAATACTGTAGTAGTACTTGCATCTGCATACCAGACTATATTAACTCCTGTTGCGATTAAGTCTGCTACTGTATTAGCATCTGCTGAACAAAATAACTGTGTTATATCTCCAGTTGGTGCATCTACTACGGCATTTACTTGTATATCTATTAATGCTCTCTCGGCACATGTTCCTATGCCTTGACTTGCCCATACTTGCATTCCATTGCTTAATGCTGTACTTTCTGCTAATTGATTACCTAATGTTGCAGCATCCCAATAAATGATATTTACACCTGTTACTTGTGGGGTTACATTGGCTAAAGTATTGTCATCTGCACTACAGAATTGTAATGGACTTGGTGCTATTGGTGCATCCACTACGGCATTTACTTGTATATCTATTAATACTCTTTCGGCACATGTCCCTATTCCTTGACTTGCCCATACTTGCATTCCATTGCTTAATGCTGTACTTTCTGCTAATTGATTACCTAATGTTTCGGCATCCCAATAAATGATATTTATACCTGTTACTTGTGAGGTTACATTGGCTAAAGTATTGTCATCTGCACTACAGAATTGTAATGGACTTGGTGCTATTGGTGCGTCTACTACGGTATTTACTTGTATATCTATTAATACTCTTTCGGCACATGTCCCTATTCCTTGACTTGCCCACACTTGCATTCCATTGCTTAATGTTGTACTTTCTGCTAATTGATTACCTAATGTTTCGGCATCCCAATAAATGATATTTACACCTGTTACTTGTGGGGTTACATTGGCTAAAGTATTGTCATCTGCACTACAGAATTGTAATGGACTTGGTACTATTGGTGCATCCACTACGGTATTTACTTGTATATCTATTAATACTCTTTCGGCACATGTCCCTATTCCTTGACTTGCCCACACTTGCATTCCATTGCTTAATGTTGTACTTTCTGCTAATTGATTACCTAATGTTGCAGCATCCCAATAAATGATATTTATACCTGTTACTTGTGAGGTTACATCGGCTAAAGTATTGTCATCTGCACTACAGAATTGTAATGGACTTGGTGCTATTGGTGCGTCTACTACGGATTGTACTGTAACTGTAACTGCTAATCTTGTAGTACTTTCACAAACACCTAGTACTTGAGAAGCATAATATGTCTGCCCGTTTACTAAAACATCTGTACTTGCATATGCTGTTCCTCCTGTTATTAAATCATACCAAACAATATTACTTCCAGTAACTTGCAAATCTGCAATTGTATTTGTATCTATTGAACAGAATATTTGTGATGCACTTCCTGTAGGTACTACTGGAAGTGGATTTAATACTATATTGATTATATCTGTTGACGATGGACATCCACCTCTATTTATAGTTACTGTATAATCTATTGCTGTTGGAACAGTAATTTCTGGACCTGAATATACAAATGTAGGATTAGCAATTGTTGTATCATTTAAATATACATCATTAGCTGAATCTGAAGATGCCCAAGTATAGGTATAACCAGCTACTGAAGTTGAGCCTATATTCAATACTGTGTCGGAACATATATCTTGATCTACTATAGCATAACCTGTAACTGTAGTTACATTACCTAACGAAACTACATTTCCTGTACATATACAATTGTTATCATCTGGATTAACTACTAAAATTGTATTACATAAATCTGTACTTAAAACTGTAAAAGTTAAAGCTCCTGATATCGTGCTATTTGCTGGAACTATATCTCCATTTGTTGTGTTCTGAACCAATGTATCTCCTACAGAATAATCTCCACTACCATCAACATCTATATAAACACCTAATATTGTTCCTGCTGATAGATCATTTGCTGATGTGTTTTGTAAAGTATAATTAACTGTAACAGTCTCCTGTGTCGTTCCTCCATCAAAAACACTAGTTATTGATGTGGTTGCTACTACTAAATCTGACTTTAGCACAACAAGATCCTTATTATCTGTACCATTAGTAAATAATACTTGACAAGCGCCTCCTGAACATGCATTTATTGTCTCATCGGAAATTACATTTAAAAACAACTGCGTATTATAAGGACATGCTATATTGGTTATTTCACTCGATTTTACTCGTAATTCATAATTAAAATCTAAAACACTTCCTGCTACGGTTCCTACTGGAACATCCCATTTTAACTCTGTGAATCCTGCTGAAACTGTCTCTATAGGTTCATTTGGAGATACTGGCATTCCTGTATTTGATACATAAGAATTTGATACATACTCAAATAAATCCGGAACTCTAACTATAATAAATTCATTAGCTACACTTGTATCTCCTTGATTAACTATATGTGCATTGAAAGCTGCCGTATCTGAACATGCATACATTAAGCCTGATAAATCTGCTTCTTGACCTGAAACGGCTACACTATAAGAACGACTTGATGGTGCTCCTGTTATTGTAACTGCTGATGAATAGTAAACCGTTGGTACATAACTACCACACGAAGATTTGGCTCTAACTGAATATTCTACTACTGAACCTGATATATAGCCACAATCTGTTAATAAATCAAATTTAATATCTACCGAATTTGGATCTCCTGCTACATTATCATAACCTGGTAAACCACTTCCTGGTGCTGTCAATGGTGTTCCTGGAACATTGGACATCTCAAAAATATAAGTGTTAGTTATAGCATCGTAAATTATTTGAGCTGCTGGAATAGTGTAATCTACTCCATTATATGTAAATAATGCTGTAGTGGTATCTATATGCATATCACTTGGTAAATTTACAGTCTCCTCCAATGCATAAGCTATACTTGATGAGGCATTACTAATAGTTATATTACTACTTATTGTATTACATAAATCAAAAACTCCTCCTATATTTGATGTTAATTGTAAATTAGGCTCTTGAACATTTAATGTAAAAGACTGCTCTTGGGGAGTACATATATAATAACCTTCTGTATCATCTATACCGTTATTAAAATAACCTAAATCTGGATTATCTGGATAAAGTACACAATTCTGACCTACTTTTACCGTGAAATTTTCAACCCCACAAACTGTGAAATCATTTGTCTTTATTGTTAAACTTTTTGTGCCTACTGGTAAATCTCCCAATTGTGCCCACCATTTTCCACTTCCTACTGCAGGATATTCTATCAACGGAATTTGAGTCATACCATCCCATAACTTTAGGTTAATACCTCCTGAAGGTATAGTTATTGCTATCCATGTATTTGTCAAATCTGAACTACTACTTGTAGAAAAATTAATATCCAGTGGCCACTCTGCATAAGTACTACTTACTGTCACTGTTGGTGATGATGATGATATGTTATAATCTAATGGTTGATAAACAGTCTCTCTAATTTTTGTTTTTAATGGTGTATTAAAAACGCGTGTACTTGTTGCTTCTGTTCTAAATGTTTCAAATTCACTAGTAGGCAATGAAATAATACCCATTTTATCTCCTGAAAATTGCCAATCTTCAATAAGGCAGTTTGTAGCTAAAGAAAATTCAATAGCCATATATCCATAATTAGCACTAATCATATCTTTTTCCCACTCTTTATCAGGACCAGAGCCTATTGGAAAATTACCAATTGGATTTATAAAAGTATATAAATTAAAACCTGGATATCCTGCAGGATTATAATCAATAATAGGGTCTGCTATAGACTGAACAAGATTATTGTTAGCATTAGAAACTAATGCTGATACGCGATACTTAGAAGAACCTACTGTATAAGAAAGTCCTTTAGGGACAAGAAGATCCATTCTGTTAATTCTAGCAAAACTTCTAAATTCAGTCACATTACTAGTGCTATTAAATAGGTAGCCCTCAGCAGGGTTATTAGATGAATAAGAAATCGATGCACTTGCTTCTAAAGTTGAACAACCCTCAATTGTAGAGTCAATAGAAAGATCATGATAAAAATATACCTTAAAAATCCCAAAATCATCTGTTTCAATATTATTTTGATTATCTGTTAAATCAGCACTGACTTGAGTCAATACATAAGATTTCATATCTGCAATAAAATGAGTTCTATGTTGTAATCCTGGTATATAATCTTCTCGTATTTTAAAATCTAAATCAACCGTAAAATAGTCTCCCACTGCAAATGAAGCAATACCTGCAGCATTTAAACATTTTCCTGGCTGTAATAATTCTGAAAGATCATACGTGAATTGTGTGAAATCTGCACCATTATCAGGAATATAATGATATAATGATGTGTCAGTACACGTAATTGATGATCCACCTCCTGCTGGATGGTAAACAATATTAACTGCTTTTAAACCTCCATTCCCATTTCCTGCTGCATCCAAAAATGGTAATTTCCTATGTTCAAAAACTATTTTTGTCTGTGTAAGTGTAGCATTATCAACCGTTACTTTGGCATGATACCTAACATTATCCCCCTGTACTGCCCTATTAACTCTAATATCATTGCTGGAGTCTGCATCAGAATTTGCAGCAACTACATCTGCTTGTGTTAATTGTACTGTTTCTGTTTCATCTGTATAGCCTAACGAAGTTCTATCAAAATAAAAATCTGAAAGTGTAACAAAGTTTGATGTAACAACAGGGTTACAGTTTAATGAAAAATTAGGACTAGTTCCACAAATATTACTTATAGGTGTCTCTGGGTAACCTGGAAAATCAATATCATCTCCAAGAATTTGAAGTTTCCAAGTTATATTAGTAAGCATATCCCCTACACATGCAGGGTCTGTTTTTAATGGAATTAGTGGGTGCGCTACAGTTAATTCAAAACCATCAGCTGAAGTAGAAGATGTTTCGTATATAGCAATACCTGTTACTGCATCAAAACTAATAAATGCTAATTCATCTGCAACACCTCTCCATGAGGCATCTCCATTAGGTAAAATACCCGAAGGAAGAGTTAATTCCATTCGCCAATGTAGATTAGTAATATTATCACGTGTTAAGAAAGAATACGTATAAACAGGTCTAAAGTCAAAGGTCGTAGCATTATCAAATGTTAAACTTCCTGTTGAAGAATTAACAATTTCAGAGACTGCAGACCCTCCTGTCGCAAATGGAATCCAAAAACCTAAATATCTATTTGGTACATTTTGATTGGTCATAACACCACATTGATCTGTATATGAATAACTCCACCTAACATTATATAGCTTTGGAGCTATTCTTCCACAATCTGGGCGAATATGATTAAAGGTTATTTTGTTTTTTAAAACAATAGAGGTGTCAGCAGGCAAATCATCATAAAAACCATCTCCATCTAAATCATCTAAACCTACACCTATACCATCAGGATCTGATGTAAACTGAAAGTCAGTTTTTCCTGCACCATCATCTGCAACAGCATTACCATTTACAGTGAAATCACTCCATGTAAAGTGTGGCGATGATAAGGGAGTATAAACAGCTGATTCTGGATTAACACCAAGTCTAAAAGTTAAATTGTATAATATTCCATTACCCCTATTCTCAATGAAAAATTCACTGAAATCTCCATATAAAGCTCCTATACCTGGTCTTGCTTGTTGATAAACACCCGCTACCTTATTTACTTCTGTATATAAATTTGGTGCTCCTGCACTAAGAGAAACTCCTGAAGTATTGTAATTTCCTGTCTCACAGCTACCCAGAGAACAACCATAAGTAGGTTGATAGGTAATGGTCTCCCCTGCTCCTGATGGACAACCTAATAATTTTATTCCTACTATCGCTTCTATTTCCTCATTTTTTTCTAATCGCGTGTCTAAATCACCTACCGCTAGAATCTCATCCGAACCAAGTGTTAAAATATCAGTCTGTAATCCTCCTGATGGAATTCCAAAAACTAAACTACTCGTTGCTGTTGCTGTATAAGAAACTTCAATATTTGTTGAGTGTGTAATCTTTATAATCGCATTCGTTGTATAGGCATTTAAATAAGATGAATTCTGTATCAAAGAAAGTGTTGTAGCCTGAACTTGACCAACATTTAAAGTTGTTGACACTGGAGCTACTGTTGGCATTTCTATAGAAGGGTATAAAACATTAGGCCATGATGATTGAACTGTAACTGATGGCGTACTAATTAAAGTATATTTAATAATAGCATCTATTGCTATAGGTGAACAACCTGTAATTGCCTTATATTTTATCAATTTAGAATCAGAAGCTGTTGCTAAAGATGTCTGCATAGTGATAATAGGATGAGTAGGATCTGTAACATCTACTGTTGCTGTTGCTCCACTCACATTTAAAGCACTAAACTCAACTCCTATAGGAAGATCTATTTGTATTTTATCTCCTACTGCCAAAGGACCAAAGACCTTAAAACGAAAAGATGCTGGCTCTCCACAAGCAACAACCTCCGATGGCATACCATTAGAAGGTAGATAAATGTTTTGCGCATAACTTATAACTATATTAAAAAACAATATAGTCAATAGAATAATTTTATTAAATTTCATTTTTTTTTAGGTTTTGGTTTTGTAAAAGTTTGCTTTTTAAATCAAGATGACTTTTATTTACACAAATGCAAAGTTAAAAAATTTTATATTAATATAGCTAAAATTAAGAAAAAAAATAATTTTAGGTAGGTTCAACTAGCAGATATACTATTTTTAATTACGATTTCTTGAGTCTAACAGACTTTTTTTAAATAAAAAATGATTGTATCAAACCGTCATTTCGACAAAACGAGGCACGAGCGCCGAGAAATCTGCCTAATCAGTTATGAATGTTTTTTTGATACTGTTAGACTTGTAGATATTAGACTAATAGACTTTTTTTAAGTGTAAACCGCAAGTGAAATGCTTCTTGATTTCATACTTAATCCTTAGTAAACACACCCCTAACCCCTCTACTAGAGGGGAATACTATTCCAATTTAAACTTTCCTTTTTTCCATTTTTTATAGTTTTTGGCAAGGATTAAAGCATTATAGGCATTTAGTATTTTACCTGATTTGGATAAAGAACTAAACGGTACTAATTTTTCTTTGCCATTTGCATCTTTTATAGCTACATCAAGGTCATAAGACACACCTGAGGCTAAGATAATTTCTTTTACCTGTGGGGCAGTAAGTTTAGGAT
>Ga0256844_10001034_pt1 | contig 10553 bp, 12 predicted proteins | sample MusselsmetaG_FD_189100 | JGI IMG/M metagenome (GOLD analysis project Ga0256844, IMG submission 189100) | Mussel associated microbial communities from hydrothermal vent at the East Pacific Rise, Pacific Ocean - Mussels | ecosystem: Host-associated > Mollusca > Shell > Unclassified ... | reverse complement strand
GATATTTTTCTGTATTTCCAAACATATAATTAATTTTCACACGAATTTTAACAAATTACGTAGATTGTCAGTTTATTTTTTAAAAGCCATTGCTCTTTTAATATTACCTCTTTTTTCTAAAGAAAGTTCCATTTTTTCAGCTTCAAACATTTCTTTTAACCATTTAATTCCTTCATCTAATTCGTATGCTTTATTACAAGTAAAAAAATCTAAGGCAACATAATTAAACTCTGGCCAAGTATGAATTGCCAAGTGACTTTCTTCAATAACCAAAACACCACTAACACCAATTGGCGAAAAAGAATGAACAGTAGATTTAACTACGGTTAAATTCATTTTTTTAGCTGCAGTTTTCATGATATCTTCAATAAACTCAGTTGAATTTATTTTATCAGTATTACAACCATAAAAATCTATTGTTGTTTGAAAGCCTAAAGCATTTTCCATCAGTTTTTTCTTATTTGTAGTAAAAAGATTAAAAAAGTAACAACTTATTTATTCATTTCTACATAATATTTATAGAATAATGGTATTGTTTCAATTCCTTTAAGGTAATTAAATATACCATAATGCTCATTTGGCGAATGTATTGCATCGCTATCTAAACCAAATCCCATTAATATAGATTTTGATTTTAATTCGTTTTCGAATAAGGCAACAATTGGAATACTTCCTCCGCTACGTTGAGGAATTGCAGGTTTTCCAAAAGTTTGTGTGTATGCTTTATTAGCTGCTTTATAAGCAATATTATCTATTGGTGTAACATAAGCATGGCCTCCATGATGAGGTGTTACTTTAACTTTTACAGCTTTTGGCGCGATGTTTTCAAAATGTTTTTGAAATAAATCGGTAATTTCATCTGGAGTTTGATTTGGTACTAAACGCATAGAGATTTTAGCAAATGCTTTTGAAGGAATTACTGTTTTTGCTCCTTCACCAATATATCCACCCCAAATTCCATTAACATCTAATGTTGGTCTTATAGAATTACGCTCGTTTGTAGTATATCCTTTTTCACCATAAACATCTTCCATATCCAATGCTTTTTTATAATCTTCTAAAGAAAAAGGGGCTTTTGCCATTTCTGCACGCTCTTCGTTAGTTAATTCTAAAACTTTATCATAAAATTGCGGAATAGTAATATGATTATTTTCATCGTGTAAACTAGCAATCATTTTTGCTAAAATATTGATAGGGTTTGCAACTGCTCCTCCATATAAACCAGAATGTAAATCTCTATTTGGACCAGTAACTTCAACTTCTACATAACTTAAACCACGCAAACCAGTAGTAATTGATGGTTGTGTGTTGCTTATCATTCCAGTATCTGAAATTAGAATTACATCATTAGATAATTTTTCTTGATTGCGTTTTACAAACCATTCTAAACTAGGTGAACCTATTTCTTCTTCACCTTCAATCATAAATTTTACATTACAAGGTAACTTAGATTCTTTTACCATATATTCAAATGCTTTTACATGCATATACATTTGTCCTTTATCATCACAAGCGCCACGAGCAAAAATTGCTCCTTCAGGATGAATTGCTGTTTTTTTGATTACTGGTTCAAATGGTGGCGAATCCCAAAGTTCAATTGGATCTGCTGGTTGAACATCGTAATGACCATAAACTAAAACAGTTGGCAGACTAGCATCAATCATTTTTTCTCCATAAACAACAGGATAACCAGGAGTTTCACAAATTTCTACTTTATCACAACCTGCTTTTTCTAAAGATTCTTTTACAGCATTAGCTGTTTTAATAACATCATCTTTGTAATCTGCATTTGCACTTATTGATGGTATTTTTAAAAGATCTATTAATTCGTTTATAAAGCGTTCTTTGTTCTCTTGAACGTATGATTTTAAGTTATCCATTTGTGATTTTTTATTAATTTCTCCAAAATTAAGAAAAATAAAAGGTTATTCTTTGCAGTTTTGTAGTTATTAGTATATTTGCAGTCCAAAAACGCGAGTGTGGTGGAATTGGTAGACACGCTAGACTTAGGATCTAGTGCCGCAAGGTGTGAGAGTTCGAGTCTCTCCACTCGTACAAAAAAAGACTTTTTATTAATTTAGAAAGTTTTTTTGGTTAAATGAAGTTTTAAAATTTATTTATTTGTAGTCATTTTATAAGCAAGGCTAATTGCAATACCCGCAAAACCATAATATAAAATAGACCAAACTCCATCTACTAACTGACCTTTAAAGTCCATAAAATTTGAAGTAGCATACATAATCATTCCTAAACCTAAACCAATCATTGCTCCAATTGTTGCTCCAAAAACAAAACCATCTTTTAAATTGTGTATTCCTGTTGACCATCTATTATATAGAGTTGACATAAAAAAGGAAATTACAATACTTCCAATTGCAATTTGCCAAATCCCATCAATAGAGTCGTCTTTATGAACTCCTTGTAATATTGTGTGTTGCATAAAAAAGTCATCGGCAATTACACCATAAAAAGCCCAGCCTAAAAGGTAAAGAATTATAAACCCAAATAAGGTTGCTAATAAATTTGATTTTGTAAACATAATTTTATGTATTAGTTTGTAGTTATGCAAATTACAAAAAATTATTTTTAGTTAAATTAAAAATAGATTTTCATTACTTTTGCCACATGATTCAGATAGGAAAAACATTAGTTTCGGAAGATATTATAGAAAAAGAATTTGTTTGCAATCTTTCAGCTTGTAAAGGTCAATGTTGTATTGACGGTGATGCTGGCGCACCTTTAGAGGATGATGAATTACAAATAATGAAAGATATTTACCCAAAAGTAAAGCCTTTTATGCGTGCCGAAGGTATTGCTGAGGTTGAAAAACAAGGTGTTTATACTACCAATAATGATGGAGAACACGAAACACCATTAATTAATAATGCAGATTGTGCTTATGTAATTTACGATGATAAAAAAGTTGCTTTATGTGCTATTGAAGAAGCTTATAATCAAGGTGAAATAGCTTGGAAAAAACCAGTTTCTTGTCATTTATATCCTGTAAGAGTACGTGATTATACTGAGTTTTCGGGAGTAAATTATGATAGATGGTCAATATGTGATGATGCCTGTACTTTAGGTGCAGAGTTGCAAGTACCAATTTATAAATTTGTAAAACAAGCCTTAATTAGAAAATTTGGTGAAGATTGGTATAGTGAATTAGAAAAAGTAGCAGCAGAATTAAATAAAAAATAGGGTTTAGTTTTAATTATGATGTTTTTTTAAGCTTTAGTTTTTCAATTAATTTGGTAAATCCATGCCAACTACAAGTTGAATCATTTGTTGTATAAAACTCGTTAGTGTTTTCATTCAAAATTTCATAGCTATCAATTGTAGAGCAACCACCATTATGATTTTGATGTAATTCATCTTCAAAATTAATTAATAGTTTAATTTTTTTGCTAGTAATATGATATTCATTTTTGCCATAAACCAAAAGGTAATCACTTTCTGTTTTAATAATTTCTATGCTATCTTTAGAGCTTCCAAAACACCCATTTGATTGGTGTTTAATACTTACAGTTTCACATATTTCCATAGTATTTATTATCGAGATAGTATCATTTGTAAAATCTGTTTGAGCTTTACTATTTATTAAAGAAGTAAAAGCTAAAAAGAAAAAAAATATTTTCATAGTTGTTTGTTTTTTGTGAAAGTAATGAATTGATTGATACTATTTTCTTAAGATAATGCTAAAATCATGCCGAACAATCACAATCATCACTTAATACCAAAAACCATTGAGTATTTTTTTTAATAAAATATAGATGTTTTATAATCCATTTTTTATGAAGGATAATTACTTCTATTTTAGGATTGTTTTTATAATTTTCAGGAAGTTTAATCGCAGTAATTTCATAATCGTCTTTATCGTTTTTCCAAATAGGATATTTGGGTAATTTCTTTATATAATGATAGTATACACCATCATTATTACTGCTTTTTTCACAAAACCCATTTTTTAATTCTTTTTCAGGATAAAAATTAAGTTTTATTTTGGGATATTTTTCATTTAAATAATTGTTTGTATTATATCCTTGAGGAATACAAGTAATACCTGGATTATAAAATCTTGTAAAACCAATTTTTTTATCAATGTATTTGTAAATTGTAGGTGATTTATAGCGTAATAAGCTATCTGTGTTTTTACTCATAAAACAGTTTTGTAAAAACTCCTTTAAAAATGGCTTAAAATTATCTTGCGTATAATTAGTTATACTTTTAGTAGTCTGTGATCCAAAGATCCAACCTTCTTGATTGTGATATTCAATTTTATACCAGTAATCAATTTGTTCTCTAATGGTATCTTTTATTCCTTTTTCTAACAACGCACAAACAGTTCTATTGTCTAATTTTAAAATTACCTTACCTGTTTTTGGTGTTTCTCTTATCCAAATTTTATTTCCAATAATACTTAAAGTATCTGTTACTTTTATTGGAGTAGCTGTAGCTTTTTTTATTGTTGCTACTGTTTTTACTTCTTTATTGCAACTATAGAGGCTAATTAAAATTAGAATAAATGCTATTTTTTTCATTGAAATTAATTTTATCCAAATATACAAAAATCAAAACCATATTTAAAATATCTCATATTATGATATAAAAATAACATACATATTAATATATTTGCATTATGTATGCTTTAGTAGATTGTAATAATTTTTATGCTTCATGTGAGCGAGTTTTTAATCCAAAATTAAATAATAAACCCATTGTTATTTTGTCTAATAATGATGGTTGTGTTATAGCGCGTAGTAATGAAGCCAAGCAATTTGTACCTATGGGAGCAGTAGCTTTTAAATATAAGAAAGTTTTTAAACAATATAGTATTTGTGTTTTTTCATCAAATTATGCTTTGTATGGTGATTTAAGTAATAGAATTATGAATATTCTTAAAACATTTACACCAGATGTTGAGGTATATTCAATTGATGAAGCTTTTTTACAATTTAAAGGTTTTAAAAATTATGATTTACAAAATTATGGTTTACGGATAAAAAATAAAGTAAAAAAATGGACAGGAATGCCAGTTAGTATTGGTTTTGCAAAGACTAAGGCTTTAACAAAAATTGCTAATAAGATTGCTAAAAAATTTCCAGAACGAACTCAAGGAGTTTATAGTATCAATACCGAAGAACAACGTATTAAAGCATTAAAATGGACCAAAATTGGTGATGTTTGGGGAATTGGAAGACGAATTTCAAAAAAATTACTTGCTATAAATGTAAAAACAGCTTATGATTTTACACAATTATCCGATGCTTATGTACTTAAAGAGTTCTCGGTTGTTGGTTTGCGGTTAAAGAATGAATTAGAAGGAAAGTCTGTTTTAAAATTAGATGAGATTAAACCTAAAAAAGTTATAGCAACTACACGAAGTTTTGCTCATGATATTAATAGTTTAGATGCTATTAAAGAACGTGTAGCTACTTTTTCTATAAGTTGTGCTCATAAATTACGTAGGCAAAATTCATATTGTAATTTAGTCCATGTTTTTATTCACACTAACGGATATAAGAAAGAGCGCCAACAATACAGTAAAAATATTACTATAAAACTACCTTATTCTACCAATTCGAGTATTACAATTTCAAAATATGCTCAAAAAGGATTAAACGCTATTTATAAAAAAGGATATGCATATAAAAAAGCAGGTGTTTTTGTTATGGGAATTGTTCCAAAACCAAATAAACAGCTTAATTTGTTTTTTAATGAAAACCCTAAACATGATAATTTAATGGAAGTAATTGATAAAATAAACACCAATTTAGGTGAAACAAAAATAAAATTAGCAAGTCAGAATTTAGAAAAAACTTGGATTATGCATCAAGAAAAATTATCACAGCGTTATACTACAAGTTGGAATGAATTATTAACGGTTAAATAAAATAAACATGAAAATAATTAATCAACCAAAGTTTGGTGAAGAGTTACAAAATCTTTCTTTTACAAAGAAAGAAAACAACTTTGTAACCTATTATGAAGAAGGTGTTCAAGCAGGATTTCCTTCACCTGCAGAAGATTTTACAGAGCATAAACTCAGTTTAGATGAAAAGTATCTTAATAATCCTGATGCTACATTTTTAATTAAAGTAATAGGTAGCTCAATGTATCCAACTTTACATGTTGGTGATTTGCTAATTGTAAAATCTGATGTTGATTTTACAGATAATAAAATAGGAATAATAGCTGTAAATAATACTGATTTTACTGTAAAGCGATACAATAAAAACAATGAGATACTTGTTGCTGATAATAAAGAATTTAGTAACATTAAAATACAAGAAGATGATACTTTATTGTGCTTAGGTGTTGTTGTTAATTTAATTAGAGATGTAGTTTAAATTAAATACATGTCAAGCTATAATTTCACAATAAAATATGACAATCATCAAAATAGTTTGTTTGATTAATTGTTGTATTTTTGGATAAATTAAATAAATAGAAAATGAAAAAATTAATCATATTATTAAGTTTTATTGCCTTATCATGTTCGGATAAAAAAGAGGAAACATCACAAGTTGTTGATGCTGCTTGTGGTCAATGTCAATTTGGACTGACAACTCAGAAAGGTTGTGATTTAGCAGTAAAAATTGATGGGAAAGCTTATTTTGTTGATGGAACAAAAATAGATGATCATGGAGATGCTCATAACAAACAAGAAGGTTTTTGTGAAGTTGTAAGAAAAGCAAAAGTTACAGGTAAAATTGTTGATGGACGTTTTGTAGCAAGTTCATTTGAAATGGTTGATAAAAAATAGTTACCAATAGAGGTCTAAATTTGTAGGTCCTTCAAGAACTACTTTAGTTACTTTATTATCTTTTAAATACCATTTTACTAAAGATATTTCTAAATTTTCAATTTCAATTCCAATAATTGATTTTGGGTGTACACAACTACCATCGTTAAAATAAGGAATTTCACCAGGATTAGGAAATTGTGGTCTATGAGTATGGCCGCAAATTATCATCTGATTATCATTATTAAAAATCCATTTTTTTAGTTTGCGTTCTACACTAATAGAGTTTTTATAATTTTTAGCAGGACTGGTAGGGTCTTTTATAGCAAAATATTTCTGTAAAGGCATCCATAAATAACGGACTAGAAATCTGCTAAATTTCCATAAAACATAATTCATAAAATCTGCTTGATGTCCGTGAATTAGTAAAATAGTTTGCTCTGTATTTTCAATTTCTAATAAAATACTTTCTTTAAAATCAACATCAAAAAGTAGTTTTTTATCTTTGGATTGTTTATCAATAAAGAATTTGTTAAGCATAGCTTCCACCACATTTTTATCTTTAAAAATCATATCGTGATTTCCAAAAAGTAAATGCAATCTATTTTCTTGATGAAATTTTAATTGTAAATCAAAAATATTTTTATAAGCTTTATAAATTGGTTTGAACGATTTGTTTTCCCATAATTCTACGCCATCACCTAATTCAAAATAGGTAAAATCATTATCATAATAATGAAGCAATGCTTTTTCATAAATTTTCATGTTATGTGCAAAATCATCTGCATAAGAATTATCTCCTTTATGCATATCACTAAAAAAAATAAGCCTTGAATTTTTGTTTATACAAAGATTTTCAGCTTTATCGTAAGCGTTAGTTATTATTTTATTGATTATTCCCATGAAGTGACTAAAATACTATTTTTTAATAAACTTTTTATCACATACATTTTAAATCTTATTTTCAATTAGATTATATATCTTTGCTCCATGTTAGAAAACAAAGAAGACTCACGTACAGATTTAGCTAAATTAGGAGAATTTGGTTTGATAGAACACTTAACTAATTCTATAAAATTACAACATAAAAGCACTGTAAAAGGTGTTGGAGATGATGCTGCTGTGTTAGATTTAAAAAATCAGACTTTAGTTACAACGGATTTATTAATTGAAGGTGTTCATTTTGATCTAAGCTATGTTCCTTTAAAGCATTTAGGATATAAATCAGTTATGGTAAATTTATCTGATGTTTATGCAATGAACGGAATTGCTAAACAAATAACTGTTTCTATTGCCGTTTCTAATCGTTTTCCGTTAGAAGCTATTGAAGAGCTTTACGCAGGAATTCATTTAGCTTGTAAAATGTATAATATTGATTTAATTGGTGGAGACACTACTTCATCAACTAAAGGGTTATTAATTAGTGTTACTGCAATTGGTGAAGCTAAAAAAGAAGATGTAGTTTACAGAAATGGTGCAAAACCAAACGATTTATTAGTAGTAACTGGTGATTTAGGAGCTGCTTATTTAGGTTTACAAGTCTTAGAACGCGAAAAACAAGTTTTTCAAGTAAACCCAAATGCACAACCAGATTTAGAAAATTATACGTATTTAGTGGAACGACAGTTAAAACCAGAAGCACGAAAAGATATTGTAGAATTATTAAAAGCTTTAAAAGTTAAGCCAACATCAATGATTGATATATCTGATGGATTATCATCAGAAATACTTCATATTTGTAAACAATCTAATGTTGGATGTGATTTGTATGAAGATAAAATTCCTTTAAGTCAGGAAGTAATTTCAACTAGTGAAGAGTTTAACATGAATAGTACAACAGTTGCTTTAAGCGGAGGAGAAGATTATGAGTTACTTTTTACTATTGCACAAAACGATTTTGATAAAATAAAAGGAAATCCTAACTTAACAGTTATTGGTCATATAACTGATAAAAATCAAGGAGTACATTTAGTTACTCGTGCAAACCAAAAAATTGAAATTACAGCTCAAGGCTGGAATGGTTTTTAAAAATATTAAATTATACCCTAAACAATCCCTATTAAAATACAAAACCTCATAATCAGCTGATTATGAGGTTTTAAGTACTCAAGGTGGGAATCGAACCCACACTCCCGAAAGAACTGGATTTTGAATCCAGCGCGTCTACCAATTCCGCCACTTGAGCATTTTTTAAGTGAATGCAAAGTTAATAAATAGAATTATAATTTGTTGTATTTTTTTACGTTTATATTTTACTTATATTTGATTTATGAATTTTTCAAAAAATAGAAAATTAATTAGGATTATTCTTATAATAGTTTCTTTCATTATTGTGACCTCAATATTATGGAATACATATGTTTTTTCTCAAAAATTTAAAGAAGAGGAGAGGTCTAAAATGGAAATAATTGCTCAGGCACAAGTTTCATTGGTTACTTCAGTAAATAATAATGATGATTTTAATGTTTTTAAAAAAGCAGTTAATAATATTCCAGATATTGATGATAGTATAAAGAATAAAATTATTAAAAGATCTAAAAGTAGTTTTGAAAATTTATCATTAAACTCTGGTAATGATAATCTTTTTATTAAAATATTAAATAGTAATACAACTATACCTATAATTTCTACAGATGAGAATGGAAAAATAGTAAGGGTTGTTAATTTAGATAAAAATAAAGAAAGTGATACTATTTATTTAAATGAGCAATTGGAAATTATGAAGTATAATAATAAACCAATTAAGTTGACTTGGATGATTGATGGTAAAAAATATACCAGATTTCAATATTACAAAGACTCTGATTTATTAACTAAATTAAAATATTACCCTTTAACACTATTGTTGATTTTAACACTTTTTTCAAGTGTAATATATTTAGTTATTAAATCAACAAAAGTTGCTGAACAAAATAAGCTTTGGGCAGGAATGGCAAAGGAAACTGCACATCAAATAGGTACGCCTTTATCCTCACTTTTGGGTTGGGTTGAAATATTAAGAATGGATAACGTAGAGGAATCTACAGTTGTGGAAATAGAAAAAGATGTTGATAGATTAAATACTATTGCAGATAGATTTTCAAAAATTGGATCAATTCCTGTACTTGAATCAATTAATTTAATCGAAGAAACAAAAAAATCATATAATTATTTAAAATCACGAAGTTCAAAGCAGATTGATTTTAGTTTTACAGCAGATAATCATGATATTTATGTTAATGCTAACAAACAACTTTTTTCATGGGTTATTGAAAATGTTATAAAAAATGCAATTGATGCAATGAATGGCAAAGGGAAACTAAGTTTAGATATAAAATCTAATGATAAAAATGTAAAAATTTTAATTACTGATACAGGTAAAGGGATACCTAAATCTAATTATAAAAAAGTATTTGAAACTGGTTTTACAACTAAAAAACGAGGTTGGGGTTTAGGTTTATCTCTTGCTAAACGTATTATAGAAGATTATCATAATGGAAAAATTTATGTAAAAAAATCATCTATAGGTAAAGGTACTAGTATGATGATTTCATTAAAAGTAAACCAAAATTAATTTCTCATTAATTTTTCAATTCTTGTTTGGAATGTATAATATGCACGTTTAGAGGCAATTTCTTCTGCTTTCTTTTTTGAAGGTGCACGTCCTTTAGATATTTGTTTTTTGTTTATGAATAATCTAACTGTGAAATGTTTAATTTTTTCTTTAGTAGTATCTTCGGAAACTTTAAAATATATTTCTTTTTTATTTTTTTGACACCATTCAATTAAAACACTTTTGTAACTAGTTATTTTACCTTCTAAACGTTCAATA
>Ga0256844_10001033_pt1 | contig 10557 bp, 9 predicted proteins | sample MusselsmetaG_FD_189100 | JGI IMG/M metagenome (GOLD analysis project Ga0256844, IMG submission 189100) | Mussel associated microbial communities from hydrothermal vent at the East Pacific Rise, Pacific Ocean - Mussels | ecosystem: Host-associated > Mollusca > Shell > Unclassified ... | reverse complement strand
AGAGTTTTACAACTTAACTTGTTTGAACGACGTGCCTTAGCTGATCTTTTCAGGCCACCAGGCAAGCAACAACATGTTTCTCCGCAACTATTACTGTGGAGTCAACTATGAGACAGCACTGACCTGAATTTAAACTTCTTTATCCGGGAGTAAGCATAAAAGGTGCTGGAGAGCTTGAAGAGATAGAAGAATTAAAAGGCGGTATGATTCGCGCACTTATTATGATACTTCTTTTTATTTATGCACTGCTTGCTGTGCCTTTGAAATCCTACTGGCAGCCGTTTGTGATTATGTCTGTCATCCCTTTTGGTTTTGTGGGTGCAGTGATTGGCCACTTAATCACAGGTACTTCACTTTCTATTCTCTCATTTTTTGGGATGATGGTTGTCATGGGTGTGGTTGTCAATGATAGTCTGGTGATGATAACAAAATTCAATGACTTAAGGCTAAGGGGTGAAAACCTGCAGATATCGTTAGTGCAGGCAGGAGGGAGCCGTTTCAGAGCCATATTTCTTACAACAGTGACAACGGTCTGTGGACTTATGCCCCTGCTGTTTGAAAAATCTGAACAGGCACAGTACTTGATTCCTGCTGCGCTCTCTATTGCATGGGGAGAACTCTTTGCAACACCCGTGACGCTGCTCATTGTACCGGTCTTAATCAATATTGGAAATGATTTACGATTTTTTAAAAACATGATTCTGCAACGATTCAATATTCCAATAGAAGCACTGAAATGATGGATATAAGGGGTACTTCCTAAAAGACTAAAAGAACAGTTGGAGTGCTGTTGTCTCTAATTCCCATTGCACGATGAGAGCTCTTTGAAACAGCAATGGTACTGTCTATTTATCACGATTATCTAGTTCATTTTGACCCGTAAAAGATAAGATTCTCAATAATAAACTAGTATAGTCAGTTCAAATGAAGATAAGACAAAGATTGCGGTGGGATGGTTGAAAAAAATTAATTTATTAATAACGGATAAAAAGAAAGCCTCTGCTTCCGCTTGAATCTATGGAGACTGGCTTTGGCAGTATCGGTTGCCAGTAATTATTGTAGGTTCTTAGATCAACAACCAAGACCACCTGTCCCTTGTGTTCCCGGATAAAATCATTGGCAACGTCAGCACTTAGGAGTCTTCGACTATTGCTGGCCGCCTTACCTGCACCATATTTGAGTTCACCACTACTACCTAAAAGATAGACATCGTCACGCTTCAGATACCAACAGACTGCCCGAATAACATTCTCACCTGACAATATATAAGTCTCAGGCGATATCTGGGAGGCATGACGACTGAGTAGTGGCCCGGGAGCCTTTCTGTTAAGGGTAAGCCATGGAATGGTAAATTGAATGGTAAAAAGAAGAATTCCAAATGAAAGTCCCAAAAGAACAAATTTATGTAACTTCTGTTTTTTATGAAAGGCATTGATCAACAGGATAATCATGGCACTACTGCAACTTGCCAGAAGGAGCCACTTCCAGGATCGGTTAAAGATCCACAAACGTTTGGGGCCAAAGAGGTGTAATCCTGAAATACTAATGAGTACAAGAAGCATCAGCACAAGTAAGCTCACTATTGCCCACTGAATAAAACTTCTTTTTTCTTTAACATCACCCAGCAATGGAAAAATGCTGAAAGTAAAAAGAATGACCAATGGCGGAAAAAGGGGAAGAATATAGGTCATAAGTTTCCCACTTGAGGATGAGAAAAATAAGAATGGAAATAGAAACCAACAAATGCAGAAAATAAGTAATCTTTCTTTTACTGCACTTTCTTTTCCTCTGTTCTTCAAGAATCCCTTCAGTGCTGCAGGTAACAGCATGGTCCAGGGCATAAACATCACAGGCAGGACAAGTAAAAAATAGTAGTATGGTTTAGCATGTTGGGCGTTATTTGAGAGAAAACGATGTACATGTTCATACCAGAAAAAGTAATTCCAGAAATCAGGCTCTTGTTGATTGATAAGCACGGCCCAGGGCATACTCACCAAGAGGGCAGCGATCACAGGTAAAATCAACATTCGAAAAAGATCAGTCCAGCGACGCTGCAGCAGCAGATAGGGTGCAACGGCAAGCACTGGCACAACAAAAGCTAAAAATCCCTTGGTTAGAAAAGCACAACCGGCAAGAAGTCCTGCTGTAAGAAGGAAGATTCGCTCCCTTGAAGAACCGGCTTTTGATTCAGTTGCCAGAAAAAACATTACCAGAGTAGCAGTAAGAAACAAAGCAAGCGGTGTATCAAGAACGGCTATACTGGCAATTGCCTTCACCCCAAGTGTTGTGATAAAAACAAAAGTTGTCAGCAAGGGGAGTCTGCTCTTTCTACTGCAACAACTGCTACAGAGAAAAAAGATAAGACATGCTGTGAGCCCTGTGGATAATGCAGAAGGGAGGCGGACAGCGAAGTCGTTTTCACCAAAAATACTTAATGAAACTGCACTTAACCAATACCCCATAACCGGTTTTTCAAAATATCGAAAACCATTGAGCCTGGGTACTATCCAATCTCCACTTGCCACCATCTCCCGTGGTATCTCAGCATAACGAGTTTCATCAGGAATAAAGAGCGGGTGGCCCATGAGTGGAAAAAGATAAAGGACTGTAAAGAAAGCTATCAAAAGTCCTGTTAGAGTTTTACTGCTCATCTTTCTGTTCGTATAAATTTTTCTGACGAGAGACCCACCCTTCCCGTCCTTCAATGTTTTCGCTCACCATGCTTGCAGGCTGGTGAGCATCATCATCAGACAAAAGCTTTTTCAGGGGGGTGAAGTGAATAGCACGGCTTCGGGCCTTTGTTAAGAAATCCTTAAACAGATCAATACAACATATTCCTTCAGCTTCAGCATGAATTGCCAATACATTGAGCTGGTTGTTTTTTATTTGTGAGAGCAGAAAATCATTGTAATTTGAATTGTTAATTCCATTACTTCCAATTACTTCATCATAGGTGGGTAAGGTTACAGGGATCTGTGGTTGACTCAGCTGTACTCCTGCGACCATTGGATAAAAAATTGAATGGCCGCGGCAATCAGAATTATAGGAAAAATTAAGTTTTTCCTTTTCCAGAAGAGCAGTGTCGGTGCAGCGCCAGCCGGGAGCAGCTGAGCTGGTAACAGGCTTATCAGTTATCTCTTCAAGCATGTCTTTAGCCTTTTGTAATTCCGGCAGGATGATATGCTGCACAGACATAGACGCTACTTTTGTCTGCCAGCGGTGATGATCCCAGGCATGGAGACCAATCTCATGTCCACAGGACATTGCTTCTTGGATAATATCATCACAATGTTTGCCTATAAGCGATCCTGGCCACATGGTTCCGCGAAGAAGAACATCCCAGCCATAGAGGCTGACGGCATTACTCCGCAGCATTTTAAATAGAAAGGCGGGCCGCATGAGTCGCCAGAGATGCCTGCCCATATTATCTGGTCCAACAGAGAAAAAGAAAGTGGCTTTAAGCTGATGCTGGTCAAGAAGGTGCAAGAGAGCTGGGACGCCAAGCCGCGTTCCTCGCATGGTATCAACATCAATACGCAAACCAACTGTTGTTTTTACTACACACATTCTGCCAAAATTCCTACTTCATGCTGTAGAAAATAATCCAGTGTCTCTTCCACCGATTGTTCTAGCGGTATGATAGGTTCCCAGCCCAGTAATTTCTTTGATAGTTTGATTGATGGCCTTCTATGTTGAACATCTTCATAACCGGAACCATAGAAGGCCTTGCTTTCAACTTTACATATACCGGCAAGGGGCGGAAACTTGTCGCGAAGGGGATGTTGGTTAAATTTTTCTGTGAGCAGGAGTGCCAACTCTTCGATACTTGATTCATTGTCAGGGTTACCGATATTGAAAATTTTACTGTCACAGCAGTTATCTTTATTTTCGATAATCTGATACAGACATTCAATTCCATCTTTAATATCAGTAAAACAGCGTTTCTGGCTCCCGCCATCAACAAGATTGATGGGTGTTCCTTCAACCAGATTAAGAATAAGCTGGGTAATGACCCGGGAACTTCCAATTCTTGCGGATTCCAGGTTGTCAAGCCGTGGGCCGACCCAGTTAAAAGGCCTGATTAGGGTGAATTGTAAACCTGCCGTAGCCCCATAAGCCCAGATAACACGGTCAAGGAGCTGTTTACTACAGGAATAAATCCAACGTTGTTTACGAATGGGACCCAGCACTAATTGGGATTGTTCTTCATCGAACTCATCTTCTGCACACATTCCGTAAACTTCTGAAGTCGAAGGAAAAATCACTCGTTTATTATACTTGGCGCAGTAACGGATAATGCGAAGGTTTTCTTCAAAATCAAGTTCAAAAACCTTAAGTGGATTACGGACATATTCAGCAGGTGTGGCGATGGCCACCAGGGGAAGAACGATATCGCACTTGCGAACGTGATGCTCAATCCATTCCCGATGAATAGATATATCTCCTTCACTGAAATGAAAACCGGGGCGCCCCAGTAGACGTCCAATGGATTTTTTACCAAGATCCATTGCATGGACTTCGTATCGGCCGCTGTCTAGCAATTTTTCACTGAGATGATTGCCGATAAACCCATCTGCCCCAAGAATAAGGACGTGTTTCTTCCTTTGTAGTTCACAAGTTAAGGATTTTTTTGTGCCAAAATGCATTCCAGTAGCAAGGCTCAATTCATGGCATAGTTGCTTGCCACTAACAAAAAGGCCATCTTCTAATTGACCAGAGTTTATCTGTATTGCACCGTGTCCGCAGTTTATAATCATTGGGTCTGTAGACAGGAGTGTTCCTGAATCCTGATCCGCTAGTCCATCCGTTGGAGTTACTGACCAGAATATCGCTTTTCTGTTGCCAAGATAGCTAAATGCACCGGGATAAGGGCGCGTTACTGCACGGACAAGATTATGTACCTGCTCTGCACTCTGTTTCCAGTCAATTTTACCATCTGCAGGTTTACGTCCACCAAAATAGGTGGCCAGAGATTGATCCTGTGGGGTGCGTTTAACTGTATTATTAAGGATTGCTGGAAGTGCATTCTTCTGATTGAGCAGTTTTGCGGCAGTATGGTTTAGCTTTTCATGAAGAGAAATTGCTGTGTCTTCTGAAGTGATTGTAAATGCTTTCTGAGCGACAATATCACCGTCATCAGGCTGGGGGGTCATGAAATGCAGGGTGACGCCTGTTTCTGTTTCACCATTAACCAGCACCCAGTTTACAGGACAGCGGCCCCGGTATTTTGGAAGCAAAGAACCATGCAGGTTTAAACAACCATTTTTAGGAATTTTAAGAATTTCAGAGCCAACAATGGAACGATAATAAAAAGAGAAAATTATATCCGGCTGTAACTCGTGTATCCGTTTGACCCAGAGGGGGTGATTGATATTTTCCGGTGCAAAAACCCGTAGATTTTTTTCTGCAGCCATTTCTGCCACTGAATTAAACCAAATATTTTCATTTGGGGCGTCTTGATGGGTAAATACAGCCTGAATATCAAAGCCCTGTTCAAGGAGTGCAGAAATTCCGGTACAGCCAATATTATGGTAAGCAAGGACTACTGTTTTCATACGATTCTTCCTGTGTTTGTACGGCGTCTGTAGTATGACGCCGTATTGTGGAATGAGACATTTTCGGTGTGGAAGATGTCAGATCTTCCTGATCTGTTGCAATCTCCTTGATAAAATATCGGGGTCTTGCCCGTACATCCTGATAAATACGTCCTATATATTCTCCAAGTAGTCCCAAGCCGATAAACTGAGCACCAATAAAGACAAATAGGACGGCGAAGAGGGTGAAGACACCTTGGGCGGCCCATGCCGAGCCCATATAAAATCGCATGGTCAGGAGAAAAATTCCAAAGGCTATGCCGCTTGCAGCAATGAGTGTCCCAATAAAAGAGAGGAGTCGGAGGGGAAAGGTGGACATAGAGGTAAGCAAATCAAATTGCAGGGAGATTAGTTTCAAAAAAGAATATTTTGAGTCTCCATGGGTGCGTGCTTCGTGCCGAACAGATATTTCGCTGGTTGTTCCTGCGAAACTATTAGCAAGGATGGGAATAAACGTGGATCGTTCATGGCATTGAAGCATGGCATCAATAATCGGTCTGCGATACGCTCTCAACATGCAGCCGTAATCATGCATCATGACACCGGTTGCACGGCGAACCATGGAATTCACCAGGCCTGATGAAAGTTTCCTGAATAAACTGTCACGCCGGTTAATACGTATAGTACCAACAACATCAACCCCCTTTTTCATTTCCTGAATAAGTTTAGGGATTTCTTCCGGCGGGTTCTGAAGATCCGCATCCAGTGTAATGACAATATTTCCACGGCTTTCTGTGAGACCGGCAATAACCGCAGCATGCTGACCATAATTGCGGTTAAACAGTACTCTTATAATTTGCAAAGGATTATCCGCTGCAGCCTTAGTAATAAGAGCTGCTGAACCGTCAGTACTTCCATCATCAACAAGAATAATTTCAAAAGTGAGACTACTTCTCCTACAGACGCTTAAACAACGTTCTACCAGTTCTTTAAGATTGTCCGCTTCGTTGAAAACCGGGATAACAAGTGAAAGGTCTATCTTTTGTGAGTTCATTTAAGCAAGTACCTCCTTAATCGATGCCACTACGTAATTGACATCATCTAAAGTCATTCCCGGAAAAAGTGGCAGAGAACAAATACGGGTGGAATTCCATTCTGTTTCCGGCAGTGACTCCGGAGATGTGTTGAATGTTTTTTTGTAAAAATGTTGTTCATGGACAGCACGAAAATGGAGGCCAGTTCCTATATTCTTTCTTTTTAATTCTTCCATGAACTGATCTCTGTTTATTGCTGACTTAGCTGTGTTGATGCGAACAATGAATAGATGCCAGGCATGCAGGGTAGTCCATGGAGGAACAGAAAGAGGGAGGATCTCTTCCACATCGGCAAGACGATTATGATAATGGTTGGCAAGGAGGGTTCTTTTCTTAATGAAACCATCAAGTCTGCTAAGTTGTCCCAGGCCAAGAACAGCAGAAATGTCTGTCATGTTATATTTATAACCTGGCTCCATAACCTCGGCCTGTGTTGTTCTTCCCTGTTGTTGCCTGTCATGGGCATCAACCCCCAAACCATGAAACTTTAAGCGCCGAATTGATTGAAGAAGATCAGCATCATCTGAGCAGAACATACCGCCTTCACCACTCGTAATGTTTTTAATGGGATGGAAGGAAAAAATGGAGTTTCCATGCATGCCTATTTTTTGGTTTTTGTATTCTGCACCAACTGCATGAGCTGCATCTTCAACAAGTGCAATATTGTGTTCTGCTGCCAGTTTCCGGATTGGCTCCATGTCCACAGTCGCCCCGGCAAAATGTACTGGTATAATCAGCTTGGTTCTTGAATTGATCAGCGGTTTGATAAGCTCAGCACTGGTCATCAGGTTTCCTTTGTCAATGTCTACGAAGACAGGTTTTGCTCCAGCCAGAACAATTAGGTTGACTGTGGAAGCCCAGGTCATTGATGGAGTGATTACCTCATCTCCTGGTCCGATTTTTAGAGCTGCAAGTAGCAAATGCATACCAGCTGTTGCAGAGGTTAGAGCAACAGCTCCTTTTGTGTTGCAGTAGGTACAAAAGTCCTTTTCAAATTGTGCCGTTTTGGGGCCGGTTGTGATCCAGCCACTACGGAGAACGTCAGCTACAGCTGCAATTTCTTCTTCACTTATTGAGGGCTTTGAAAAAGCCAAAAACTCATTTCGCATTTTGTTATTCCTTTATTCGAGTGCGGGATGGTAATTTGTATAACAGAGGAATATGAAGAAATGATGAAGATATAATGTTAAAAATTCATTAAAATATAATTGCTGAATTCTTCATCATTTCTTCATAAAGGGGTGTTAGGGTATAATGAAAACTACTCATTTAGCCTTTTGGAATCATATGAACAAATACCTTCCACTCATTCTTGCCGGTGTCATGCTCAATGCTCTTGCTCAATTGACGTTAAAACAAGGAATGCGCAGCATCGGCCATTTTAGCTTTAGCCTGGAAAATCTTTTGCGAATGGCATTTACCATCGGATTTAACCCCTTTGTCCTAGCTGGACTCTGCTGCTATGTGGTCAGTGTTGTGATTTGGCTGCTGGTATTGTCACGGGTGGAGGTCAGTTATGCTTATCCTTTACTGTCAGTTGGATATATTGTGACAGCATTGGCTGGCTGGCTGCTCTTTGATGAATCGATGAATCTCCAACGTTGGCTTGGCATTGGAGTTATCTGTTGCGGTGTATGGCTCATCACACAAACTGCCTGAAAGGAACTTTATGAGAATTCTCGTTGTTGATGATGAAGAAACTCTGGCCGAGCAGATACGATTGGCCCTTACAATGCAAAAATATACAGTTGATACTGCATTGGACGGTGAAGAGGCCCTGGATAAGATTTTTGTAGAGTCCTATGATCTTATTCTGCTGGACATAATGCTCCCGAAGAAAGACGGGTTCGAAGTGCTTGTCGAGCTGCGTGATGAAAACAAGTCTACTCCAGTTTTGATGTTGACGGCTAAAGGGGTTGTTGAAGACAGGATAAAAGGCTTAGACATGGGAGCAGATGACTACCTGGCAAAACCTTTTTCCATGGAAGAACTACTGGCAAGGATTCGGGCGCTGCTGAGGCGCAGTAACGAGCTTGTCTCACCACTGCTTAGCATTGGTTCCATTACATTGAATCCTGCAAATAGAGAGGTTTGCAAAGATGGTAAAATCCTTGAACTCACACCTAAAGAATTCTCTATACTTGAATTCCTGATGTATAATATGAATCGGGCAGTATCGCGCGTTACAATAGCCGAACACGTCTGGGGCGATGCTTTTGACCCTTGGACCATGTCCAATTCAATAGATGTTCATATTAAAAATCTGCGAAAAAAAATTGGTGACTCCAAAGGACAGGTTTTGCATACTGTTCGAGGTGTTGGATATATTATCAAGGACAATAACGAGTGAAAATCCGAAACAGAATTACTCTCTGGATTACCGGAGCCGGCCTGCTGGCTGCTCTGCTTTTTTCTGTTATCATTTCATACGAATTGATTGAACAACCTTTTGAAATACTAGACAGAGAATTGGATAGTCAAGCATATATTATGCTTGCCGGACTCTCTCCTCAGGATGGCAGGCTGGTTTCCCAGTTAAACCCAACCATTTTAGGCTCATTGGGGAGGTTATACTGGTTCAAATTGTTTAATCAGGACCAGAAGCTTATTTACGCCTCCGACATGACAGCTTTTGTTGACTTACCCGTACCCGTTCAAGAGGGAAAGAATGAACACTATACTGTCAACATGGTAGTTCCTCACGAGGTAACCAACCTTGAACTAAAGGCAAATGATGAAGTAACATTTCGAGTTCATGTTGTAAGTATTCCTTTCGGGAAATCGATGTATCTTGTTCAGATTGCAAGGCCCATGGATAAACTCCACGAAGAAATCATTGACCTTGTCATTTCCATTGTTGTTGGACTTGCCTTTTTCGCACTGGCACTTCTCCTGCTTGGATATTTAGTCGCCGGTAAAGTTCTACAGCCCATTGCGGAAATTAATACTCTTGCAAGAGAGATCAACGATAAAACACTGGACAAAAGAATTCCACTGGGGGAAAATCAGGATGAGATATACGCACTTTCATCATCATTAAACCAGATGTTTGACCGTTTGCAGTTTTCTTTCAAACGTCAAAAAGAGTTTATTGCCAATGCCTCTCATGAATTAAAAACACCCATTGCCATGCAGCGGCTCTTTTTTGACGAGGCTGTACAGCGGGATGATCTACCAGAAAATTTTAAGACGAAGTTGGAAGTACAGTCCGATGTAACACGTCGCATGAATCAACTGGTTAAAAACCTGCTTGACCTGTCAGTATTGGAGAGGAATGAAAGGCTTGATTCTAATACCATTAATTTGACAAAACTGAGCGCATCTGTTTTTGAAGAATTCGATGAGATTATTCAAGCCGCTGGTATACGCCTCTCACTGAATATTAATGTTGCTGCATCTCTGTCAGCTGATAGAGAAAAGATAAGGCGGGTACTAATTAATATAATAGATAATGCCATCAAATATAATCTTAAGGAGAATGGTGAAATTCGATTTTCACTCAACCAAACAGATAATAAAGTTGAGATGAAAATTTCTAATACTGGGCAGGCAATTCCGAAGGATAGGCTAAACCAGGTGTTTAATCAATTTTATCGGGTTGAAAAATCACGATCTGTTGTTCTTGGTGGATCTGGATTAGGCCTCACTATTGTTAAACGGATTGTAGAGCTTCATCATGGTACGGTGGTTATAAAAAGTGAGAGTGAACCTGAAGGGTGGATTCATTTGATAATCTCACTACCGGATTCTTAGTCTTTGTTCACTTAGTTTTTATGACTCTTGTGCAACTTCTCTGGACGAACACTATTGATGACTTTTAATAAATGCGTTTTTGAGGACTATCTTCATTCTATTAATGTACTCATTCGTTGACCAACCACAATCAACAGTTAGTTGTTCCCAGTTGTGAATTGATATAATAGTCCAGT
>Ga0256844_10001032_pt1 | contig 10573 bp, 14 predicted proteins | sample MusselsmetaG_FD_189100 | JGI IMG/M metagenome (GOLD analysis project Ga0256844, IMG submission 189100) | Mussel associated microbial communities from hydrothermal vent at the East Pacific Rise, Pacific Ocean - Mussels | ecosystem: Host-associated > Mollusca > Shell > Unclassified ... | reverse complement strand
ACAAGCGGTTCTTTGTGGTGGTGCAACATCACTAGTACAAGCGGGTTTTGAAACATTGGTTGAAGCGGGTTATGCACCAGAGTTAGCATACTTTGAGTGCCTCCATGAGTTAAAGCTTATCGTGGACTTGATGTTTGAAGGTGGTATCGCGGATATGCGTTATTCTATCTCAAATACAGCAGAGTATGGTGACTATGTGAGTGGTAAACGTGTCATCAATGCTGAGAGTAAACAAGCGATGCGCGATATCTTGACTGAGATTCAAGATGGTCGTTTTGCCAAAGATTTTGTGTTAGAGCGAAAAGCGGGTTATGCGAGAATGAATGCGGAGAGAGCCAACTCAAGAGCGTCTCTTATCGAGCAAACGGGACGTGACTTGCGTGCGATGATGCCTTGGATTTCTGCCAATAAAATCATCGATCAAGATGCAAACTAGGACTGGCAGATGTCTGAAGTAATCACCGTCACCTCTGGAAAAGGGGGAGTAGGGAAATCAACGCTTTCAGCCAACTTGGCTGTAGGCTTGGCTGAGGCTGGTAAAAAAGTTGTTGCTGTGGATTTTGATATAGGGCTTAGAAACTTAGATATGATTTTAGGTCTTGAAAACCGTATCGTGTATGATGTTATCGATGTGATGGAAGGGCGATGTAATCTTTCTCAAGCACTCATCAATGATAAGCGTTCAAAGTCTCTTTATTTTTTACCTGCTTCACAAACGAGTGATAAAGATATTTTAAATAAAGAGAAAGTAGCGGATTTGATTGCTGCGCTTAAAAAAGAGTTTGATTTTATCATCTTGGACTCTCCCGCAGGAATTGAGAGTGGATTTGAACACTCTATCTTTTTGGCTGACCGTGCTATCGTCGTTTCTACGCCAGATGTTTCTGCTGTGAGAGATGCTGATCGTGTTATCGGTATTATCGATGCGAAGAGTCAAAAGGCTAAAGACGGTGAAGAGGTACAAAAGCATGTAGTCATCAACCGTCTTCGAATGGACATGGTTGAGAGTGGTTCGATGCTCTCTGTTGAAGATGTGTTAAGTATCTTGGCTTTACCACTTATTGGTGTTGTGCCAGATGATGAAAACATCATCACCTCTACCAACGATGGTGAACCTATCATTTATAACAAAGACTCAAAAGCGGCAGAAGCGTATAGACGTATCACAAAACGTGTGTTGGGTGAAGAAGTTTCTTTTCTAGACTTAAGCGTCAAAAAAGGTTTTTTCAAAAGGTTGTTTGGATGACCCTGTTTGAGAGAATGTTTGGTAAGAAGAAGGCTTCAGCAGGCAATGCAAAGGCACGATTGAAAGTGATGTTGGCTACCGAAAGAGCGGATTGTAATATCCCTTATTTGGAAGATTTAAAACGTGAAATCTTAGAAGTAGTACGTAAGTACACAGGAACATCTGAGGGAAATGTAAACATCAAAACAGAAAAAAATAACGACATCGATATGTTAGAACTTGAAATCTCTTTAGGTAAAAATTAAGTCGATATCATTAGATGAAAAACAAAACGACGCTCTATATCGCACTTACTATTTTGGTGACAGTAGTCTCTTTTTTAGTGGGTGCCATTCTCTACCAAGCTACTTTAGATAGACCTCATAAATCTCCACAAATAGACAAAGTTTTAGAGTTTAATACCACTATATTAGAGATAAAAGCACGTGAAAAAACGGATGTGCTAAGTATCGCAACCGAGATAGATGACTATATGAGTAGTCAAAAACATCAAGAAGAAAACTGCTCTAAACCCCTTTTGAAACCTGCTTGTAAAGTGGTAAAGTTAAAACCAAAAGCAGTGAAAAGAGTCTATCATGATAATATTCCTCGTTTGGCAATCATCATGGATGATATAGGCAATGCTAATCAAGTGCGTGCGTTTAAAAATATTCCTTTTGCTGTGACACCTTCGATATTTCCCTCTACACCTAAACACCCTAATACTCCACAATTTGCCAAAGAGTTTGAACACTACATGGTGCATATGCCCATGGAAGCTTTTCACTTTTCTCGTCCTGAAATCGATACACTACAAGTGAGTGATACCTCAGAGGTTGTGGAAGAAAAGATTGCTGCGATGTACCAAGATTTTCCTGATGCTGTGGCGATCAACAACCATACAGGGAGTAAATTTACCTCTGATTCTGAAGCGATGGATAGGCTCTTTTGTGCCTTAGATAAGTATGATATTACGTTTATAGATAGTAAAACAGCACCACATACCAAAGGCAAAGAAATAGGAAAACTGCACAATAAAATTGTTTTAGAGCGAAATATATTCTTAGACAATGAACCCGATGTTGCCTATATTTTGAATCAACTCAAAAAAGCGGTGCGTCACGCCAAGCGGCATGGTGTGGCTATCGCTATTTGTCATCCACGTCCTGAGACATTTGAAGCCTTTAAAGAGGCGGCGTACCTCTTAGAGGGCGTGAAGATGGTAACGATTGATGAGTTATTATAGATGCAAATACTTCAAAAACTACCTAGTTCATTAAACGTACTTAAAAAACCACCCAAAACACTTTTTTTTCGTGGAGAGCCTTTACTTTTGGAATCACGTTTGCTCTCTATCGTGGGCACAAGACACCCTAGCCAATACACCAAAGAGATGACCAAACGACTGGCTTGTGGTCTGGCACAGCGAGGTATCATCGTGGTGAGTGGTGCGGCGATGGGTGTGGATGCTTTGGCACATACGGGCGCTTTTCCAAAGACGATTGCGGTGATGGCAAACTCACTAGATATCAGTTACCCCGCGGTCAATAAAAAGTTGATTGGACGTATCTATGAAGAGGGGTTAGCGCTTAGTGAGTATGAGGCTTCGACACGGGCGACAAAATACTCTTTTGTGATTCGAAACCGTATCGTGGTGGCACTAGGTGAAGTGCTTATCATCACGGAAGCAGACTTAAACTCTGGTACGATGCGAAGTGCCCAGATAGCTATAGAGCTAGGAAAACCTATCTATGTGCTGTCTCAAAGAGCGGGAGAGAGTTTGGGAACACATCAGCTTGTTGCTGAGGGGCATGCAGAGATTATCACGGATATTGATGCATTTTTAAGTCGTTTTGGAGCGGAAGTAGTAGATAGTGGAGAGCTTGGTTATTTTCACACGAGTCGTAGTTTAAAAGAGAGTTTGAAAAAGTATGGTGATAAAATCTACGAGTGGGAACTTGAAGGAAAAATCATTATCAAAAACCTTAAAGTGAGTCTATCATGATAGCTGCTTTGGATGTGGGGCTTAAGCGTATCGGTGTGGCGATTTGTCCAGATAGTAAAATCGTATTACCTCAAAATGCTATCTTACGTAAAAATAGAAATCAAGCTTCAGGTGATGTGGATGCTTTTTTAAAGGAATGGAAAGTCAAAACCTTGGTGGTGGGTGTGCCAAAAGGGGGAAGTAGTGAAGGTGAGATGACAAGACGGATTGAACACTTTGTCTCTTTACTTGATTTTCAGGGAGAAGTTTTTTATCATGATGAGTATGGTACAAGTAGTGAAGCCAAAGAGATGATGATGGGAAAAATCAGGCAAAAACGCGATGGTAAAGTGGACTCAATTGCCGCTGGGATTATCTTGCAACGGTGGTTGGAACGATGAATTCTAAGTTTTTAGTGGCTGTGCAGTTTTTGAGTGTTGGGGTTATTTCGATACCCAAAGAGTCTATCATGATAATCCCATTTTGGTGGATTTTACTCTTGATAGCTACGGTGACTGCCCTATGGATTTTTACGCATAATAAACTGGGAAACTTCAATGTTGTGCCAGAGATAAGGGAGAAGGCAAAGCTCATTGTGACTGGCCCGTATAAGTATGTACGTCACCCCATGTACAGTAGTTTGATACTCTTTATGTTAGGTGTTATATTGTGGCATTTTAACTGGGTGAATGTCGTGAGTCTGTTTATCATGATAGTGGCTGTGGCACTCAAAGCCTTTAAAGAGGAGTCTTTGTGGCAAAATCACCATGATGGATACATCGACTATCAAAAAACCACTAAGATGATAATTCCTTTTATCCTTTAAAAAGAGCATCATAAATAGCTTCATCAAAAGCCACTAAGACCTTATCATGATACTCAATAACAGGACGTTTGATGAGCATGTTCTCTTTTGTGAGCCAAACTTTTTTAGCATTGTCATCTAAGTTTAGCTCTTTTAGTTTCAACGTTCTATAGGTTGTACCACGGGTGTTGAATAGCTTGTTCATTGCTACTTGTTGAAGCCAAGTAGTGATGATTTTTTCATCTACTTTAGTTTCTTTAAAGTCGATGAGTGTGTATTCTAAGTTGTATTTTTTGAAATATTTAATAGCTTTTTTAACAGAGTCACAGTTTTTAATCCCGTAGATTTTTATCATGATAGGTTCCTATTTTTATTGTCATCTTGTAGAGGGGCAAAACCCATCTACAATTCACACGCTACCAAAGCTTGCTTTATAAAATCAACATGGCATCGCCGTAGGAGTAAAACTGATACTCTTTGGAGATGGCTTCTTTATAGAGTGCGAGGGCTTTTTCTACCCCTACAAAACTTGCTACCAGCATCAAAAGGGTCGATTTGGGTAGATGAAAGTTGGTGAGGAGATGATTGACCCGTACGGGCTTGTTTTGTGGATGTAAGAAGAGGTCTGACTCTCCTTGTGCTTTACCTTCTCGTGCGTAGTATTCGATAGTGCGTGTGACGGTAGTACCAACGGCTAAGATACTTTTATCGCTGTCTAGTAGGGATTGGGTTTTTTTTGGGATATCGTAAAACTCTTTGTGCATCACATGCTTTTGGATATCTGTACACTCTACAGGTTTAAAAGTCCCCGCACCTACATGAAGGGTGATAAAGTGTGCATTGTATTGCTCTTTTACCTCTTCAAAGAGTGCCTTTGTAAAGTGCAAAGAAGCTGTGGGAGCTGCTACTGCACCGATGTTTTTGGCAAAGAGGGTTTGATAGTCGGCTTCATCTTCTTTGTTATCTTCGCGTTTGATGTATGGGGGAAGGGGGATATGCCCTATTTGTTGTAGTATGGTATTGAGTGTTTCAAAGTCTAAAATATTTTTATCATGATAGAAGCTAACTACCCTCGTGCCGTCTTCATTGAGATTAAGAACTCTGGCGGAGAGTGTTTGTTCAAAAAAGAGCATTGTATCTACCTTGACACGTCCTTTGATGTAGACTAAAAATTGGTCATTTTCAAGGGGAGAGTTGATAAGAAGCTCTACTTTTCCCCCACTTGGTTTCTTCCCAAATATCCGTGCTTTGATGACTTTTGTATCGTTTAATACGATAGTGGTATCTTTAGGGATAAATTGCTGTATGTCTCGAAAGATTGCGTGGGTGATAGTGTCGCTTTTTCTATCATAGACTAAAAGTTTGGCACTATCTTTGGGATTTGCTGGGCTAGAAGCTATCAACTCAGGAGGGAGTTGATAGTTGTAAGAGTCTACCAAAAGAGGGTTAGGCATCGTCCTCTTCTGCTTCTTGGGGTTTTTCAGGGTTGATACTTTTGGCTATCATGATAGAGAGTCCATAGAGTAGTATCATCGGGCCTGCCATCAAAAATTGTGTCAAGATATCTGGTGGGGTGAGTAGAGCGGAAGCAATAAAGATGATAACCAATGCGTAGCGGAAAAAATCTTTAAGTGTTCTATCTGTCACTAAGCCCATCATCGCAAATAAAAAGGTGAAAACTGGCATCTCAAAAGCCAGACCAAAACCAAAGAGTAACTTGGTGAAAAAGCCTACATATTCACCGATACTAGGCATGGCAGTAAACTGTTCCGTGCCACCAAAGTTGATGAGAAACTCAAATCCAAAAGGGATGACTACATAGTAACAAAATGCTGCACCGATGATGAACATCGTTGTTGCACCCGTGACAAAAGGAAGCACTAACTTTTTTTCATTGGTATAGAGTCCTGGGGCTACAAAGAGCCATATCTGCCAAAATATGATAGGTAGTGCTGCCATAAAACCCGTGAAAAAAGAGACTTTTAAGGCGGTGAAAAATTTCTCTTGTACCTTGGTAAATATCATATGACTATTTTCATCCAAAACTTCTTTGAGCGGAAAAGTCATCCAATCTAAAATGGGCTGCCAAAAGAGGGCAAAGATGATGAAAAAAAGTACGATTATGGAACCTACCGAGATAGCAAGCCGTTTACGTAAATCTATGAGGTGGGGTTTGATATCCTCAAACATCGCTATCTCCAGATTTTTCTACTTTTTCTTTCTTAGACTTCTTTGCTTTTTTAGGCTTTTTACTCTTTTTGGGTTCATCTATCTTGGTGACAGAATGCTCAATCTCTTTGATATTTTGGTTGATATCATCTAAAACATTGATATCGCTGTCTATCTTAAAGTCACTGACAGCATTGTCTAGCTTCTCTTTATAAGAGACAGCTTCCTCTTTGAGTTCTGCTAAATGCATCTCTTGTTCAATAGTTTCCTTGGTCTCATGTACCGTTTGCTTGAAACTTTTGAAAAATTTAGCAACTTTTACCATCGCTTCTGGGAGTTTATCGGGGCCAATAAAAAGTATCGCGATTACCGCGATGATGAGTATTTCGCCAAAGCTCATTCCAAACATAGACATTCCTGTGATTAAATTGCAAACATTGTATCTAAAAGAATATAATAAATTTGCGATATAATACTTTTATAGGTTTAAATTTATGTATGAGACAAAGGAGTGTAAGAGGTATGAAAGATTTAGCATTGGTAAAATTGACAAAAAAATTTGTCACAAAAGTGAAAGATAAAGTTGCAGCAAAAAAGCGTGTATGGGCAGAGGAAGCAGCGCTCTCTGTAGAAGAAAACAAGCGTAGAGAAGCGGAGTTTAAAGAGGATTTTAAACACGTAAAAGAGACAATTTCTGCGGGTACGCAAAAAGCTAAAAAGAGCATTGAAGCTACTATAGAGAGTGGTGAAAAGGTTCAGGCACAAGTGAGCACGTCTACTAAAAATGAAATAGATACAAAAATTGTTGAAAAAGAAAAGACTAATACTGCTACTAGTCAAAAAACGACAACTACAAGTAAGTCTCAATCTACGGTGACTACAGCAAAAAAAACAACTAAAAAAGTGAAGACAGAGAAAAAAAATGAAAAAGTAACAAAAAGTGTTAATCCAGATAAAACTAGCGTAAAAGAGCTAAAGTCAAAAGAGACAGTTGTTAAGAAACAGCCGAAAAAAGAATCAAGTGATAAAGCAGAAAAGAAAACCACAAAAGTGACAGAGAAGAAGAGTGTTGCTACTCCTAAAAAAACTGCTACAAAAAGTGATGTCAAACCAAAAAAAGAATCAAAACAAGTTGATAGTAAATCAGAAACAGTTTCTAAAACAGCCAAAACTAAAGTAGCAAGTGGTTCTAAAAAAGAAGCTAAAATCGCTTTATACACGAAAGATGTGGCAAAACATTATGGGAAGGTAGATGAAGCATTTTTAGCAATCATTGTTAACAATTTAGGACCTTCTATCTATAAAAAAGATGCTGAGAGTGTTGCTTGTTCAGACCCCAAAGAGTTAGAGACAGTACGAAAGAACTTTTTGGTGAAAAAACTAGGCATGCGTGAGAGCCAAGAAGTACTTGATAGTGCCATCAAAGAGGTTTGTGAAGAGATGAAAGCTTCGCGCAACAAATACCGTGCTACCTTTTACTACGCATTAGCGAAGAAGTTAAAACAAGAGTCAAAACTTAGCTAGTGATAAAAAGTGTAAGTTCATCTGCTAAAAAGAAGTTGGGGTTGTAAAAGTGTTTATCATGATAGGTGAGCTTCCCCGCTTCTACTAGTATATGGGATTTTAGCAATTCCTCTTTTTTTAATATCTCTTCATCAAATCCCACTTGAGAACGTAATCCTAAAAGAATTTTTTCATTTTTAATATCTTCGCTGCTGAGTGTTTCTATTACGATGTCATTGGGATTTTCGATGTAGTGATGTACATCTTTTTGTGTATAAAACCGTCTATTTTTTAAAAAACCTACCGCTCCAGAACCCACTCCTATATAGTCTTTATGTCGCCAATAGCCAAGGTTGTGTTTGGATTGATACTGTCCAAAGTTGGAGATTTCATACGGGGGTAAGCCTCGTGTTTCTATCTCTTTGACAAACCAAAATGCTAACTCTTCCTCATCTTTTGCAACTTTGGGTGTTTCAAAAAACTTTGTTCCCTCTTCGAGTGTAAGAGCATAGGCACTAAGATGGTTGATGGGCAAATCAAAGGCACTTTTTATATCTTCTGTTAAAAGTGCTTTGCTATCAAAAACTGTGCCATAGATAAGGTCAAGAGAGATATTTTTAAAGCCAATTTTGGAGGCGTTTAAAATGGCTTCTTTGGCTTGCTGGGGTGTATGGTTTCGGTTTAGTTCTTGGAGTTTTTGGGCATTAAAACTTTGCACTCCAAAACTAACACGATTGACACCGAGTGTAAACATCCCTTTAAGCCAAGTGTGCGTGGCGGAGTTGGGATTGGCTTCTGTGGTGATTTCTGCATCCTTTATGAGATAAGGCTTAATAAAACTGAAAAATGCTTGATAATGTTCAGGCTCGACACAAGAGGGCGTACCCCCACCAATAAAGAGGGTTTGGATAGACTTTTCTTTGACATGAAAGCGCTTGAACTCCTCTTTTACTTGTATCATGATAGCGTGCATATACGTTTCTTTTAAGTGATGTAAGTGGGTATAGGAGTTAAAGGCGCAGTAGTGGCATTTGCTGTCACAAAAAGGGATATGGAGGTAGAGAAGCATTTTCACCTGATTTAAAATATTTTTTAGGTAGTATATCATATAAAAATCAAAGAGGGAAAAATGGCAAAAGAGAAAACATATAGACCCAATGTCGCAGCCATTGTGCTCTCTTCTAAGTACCCCCTGGAAACAGAAATCATGGTGGCAAACCGTATCGATATCAAGGCTGATGCTTGGCAGTTTCCGCAAGGGGGCATTGATGGAGATGAGACACCACAAGAGGCGTTATATAGGGAGCTTTTAGAAGAGATTGGGACAAATGAAGTCGATATCATCGCAGAGCATCCAGAGTGGATAAGTTATGAGTTTTTAAATAAAGGGGCAAAGAAGATATACCCTTTTGATGGGCAGACTCAGAAGTATTTTTTGGTCAAGCTCCGCCCCCATGCAGAAATAGATTTAAAGACCAAAGAACCAGAGTTTATGGATCATAAGTTTATCAAGTATGCAGATGTGATGGAGATGATATCGCGGATTAAAAAACCTATATACAAAAGAGTTTTGACACATTTTAAGAAAGAGGGATATCTGTAGTTATGTTGATTGTACAAAAGTATGGAGGGACGAGTGTTGGAGATTTAGAGCGCATTGGCAATGTTGCTAAAAGAGTGTCCAGAGCCAAAGAAGCAGGTGATGATGTGGTGGTGGTAGTCTCTGCCATGAGTGGCGAGACCAATAAACTTGTGGGCTATGCAGAACATTTTTCAAAAAGCCCATCACGTAGAGAGATGGATATACTTTTAAGCTCTGGTGAGCGTGTGACTTCAGCGTTGCTTGCGATTGCCCTTAATGAGATGGGATTTCCTGCTGTGGCTCTTACGGGGAGACAAGCAGGAATATATACAGATGATGCACATACAACGGCACGTATCGAGCATATCGATGGCACAAAGATGAAAAGTGAATTGGATAAAGGAAAGATTATCATCGTGGCTGGTTTTCAGGGGATTACGGACGATGGCACGGTGACGACATTGGGACGTGGAGGATCTGACCTCTCTGCTGTGGCAGTTGCTGGGGCATTGGGTGCGGATTTATGTGAAATTTATACGGATGTAGATGGCATCTATACCACCGATCCTCGTATCGAGCCTAAAGCAAAGAAGATAGAGAAGATTTCGTATGATGAGATGTTGGAGTTTGCTTCATTGGGAGCCAAAGTCTTGCAAAATCGCTCTGTGGAGTTAGCCAAGAAACTCAATGTCAATTTAGTCACAAGAAGTTCTTTTAACGACAACGAAGGAACTCTCATTACAAAGGAAGAGAATATCATGGAACAACCAATCGTATCTGGTGTAGCAGTCGATAAGAATCAAGCAAGAATAACCCTTAGAGGGGTGAGTGATAAGCCTGGCATCGCGGCGGAGATTTTTTCAACATTGGCAAAGAATAATATCAATGTCGATATGATTATCCAAAATGTGGGAGAGGATAGTTCGACAAACCTCGGTTTTACAGTCCCTGAAAATGAACTAGAAGGTGCCAAAGCCATCATGTTAGAACTCAATGCGGCAGCACATTTGGAGTTTGATAGTGATATCGCTAAAGTCTCCATTGTGGGTGTGGGTATGAAGTCTCACTCGGGTGTAGCAAGCCGTGCTTTTGAAACCTTAGCAGATGAAAATATCAACATAGAGATGATAAGTACCTCTGAAATTAAAATCTCAATGGTCGTGGCAGAGAAGTATAGCGAACTAGCCGTGCGGGCACTACACGCTGCGTACGAGATGGACAAATAGAATGAATACTTTCTCCTCTTGGACTCTAGAGCATATTCGTAAAGGAAATGCGATGGGTTGGATGGAGGAGAAGCGTTTT
>Ga0256844_10001031_pt1 | contig 10574 bp, 8 predicted proteins | sample MusselsmetaG_FD_189100 | JGI IMG/M metagenome (GOLD analysis project Ga0256844, IMG submission 189100) | Mussel associated microbial communities from hydrothermal vent at the East Pacific Rise, Pacific Ocean - Mussels | ecosystem: Host-associated > Mollusca > Shell > Unclassified ... | reverse complement strand
AGAAACGTAAAGAGATAAACTCACAAAGCAAAGAGTTTTACGAGGAACTACGGGGAAAGTTCCAAGGGTGTTTAGCAATAAGCACCCTGAAAAAAAACTTCTCTTTGGGGGAACTTAGTAAGTTGAATGAGATGGAGTTTAATGTGGAGGAAATAAAAACTATCAAACATCAATATGACAAGATTATCTTTTTGAAATTAAAACTAATAGCTCTTGAAAGTATTTTAGAAATTGCTAGAGAAAGGATTAAAAGAGATAGTTTTTGCTTAATTAAAGACTTGGATGAAGAATTGCAAAAAAAATATATAATCAATAGTCGAAATAAAAAGGTTTATTTTGTATTTTTACTAAATATTTTTAAAAATGAACTATCGAATAGTTCAGATATTAAATATATTGAGAAGAAAAAAGTTAAGCAGAAACAATATAAACATGCTTTGATAATTAGAACAGACCGTGTATAAAAGATTATAGCAATTAGAGATTTGGTATAGAAATTTTACGGATTAGTACCCCATTTTCCTAATTTCCACCAAATTTCAGCAAGAAGCATCTAGTAAATGAGGGATTTTTTTTCCCTTTTAGGTGTTAACCACACGCAAATTTTTTATGTAGAATGATTTTATGATGGTTTTTATTTTATATAAGTAGAGGGTTTATGGTAGGGGTGTAAAATACATTCCCACATACAACATGGGAATTTTGAAGTATTTATTCAGATAACTATCTTTAATCATTAATTAATATACTTATAAATAAAATAAGTATGCTTATTTTTTTGGCTTTGATTATCATACAAATATTTATCAATTCTAATAGGGAGTTTGCCATCATAGGTAATTTTTTGACTCTCTGTGTACTCTTGATTTTTTCTTTCTTTAAGAGTATGTTTAGATGTCCAGTTGATACACTCATTGTTCTCTCCATCATCACCTAGAGTAAATATCCTTTTTGCATAAATTAAATCTGTAAAGCTAATACAATCATAACTCTTATCATATTTATACTCATCTACTTCCGAAAGATTGTAAGATTCTGGGTCTTGGTCAATAGTTTGATAGCGGGTTAAATAATTACCCTCATAAGTATAGGTATTAATACTCTCCAAACTCTCTTCTTCCTCATCATATAATTTACTTTCTATCTGAAGAGGTCTATTTTCATCGTCATGTTTAAGAATATTCTCAGAGTCTACGAGTTCATTTGTCAAATAAAGATTCCATGTTGTCATAACATTGTTTTTATATAATGTTTCCCAAGACATAGATAAGTTAGCACCATTATAGGTTATTATCGTTTTATCTGTTTCATATTTAAGTATAGTTGTAAATGTATCATTTACATCATCTGCTTCATTTGTAATTTTTACCAGTTTATCATTTTCATAAAAAAATTGACTTTCCAAAGTTTGAACATTACTGTCATTGTACTCAATAATTTTATCTAACCGTTTTCCATGGTTGTTATTATTCACTTCTTCTACAATGGTTATAATAACTGTATCAATACTTACTTTTCCTCCATCATCAACAACAGTTAATGTTAATGTGTGCTTTCCAATGGTTGTGGCTCTGTACTCAAAAGAGGCTGTTGTTGCCAATACAGTATCTCCTTCTTTCCACTCATAGGTGCTAATAAACCCATCACTGTCTTTTGCTTTTCCTATTAATTTTATTGCTTCATTGACTTTAGCATTTCTATCTTCTCCTCCATTAACAGTTGGGGCTTGATTGATTGAATCTTGTATATTTAGAATCTCATCTGCTTCACTTTCTGTAATCAATAGCTCGTTAGAAAGCTTGTCTATTTCTTGATTAAAACAGCTCTCTTTTTCTCCACAAGCATTGATTTTATTAGGAAGTTCATTCGCCACACCATTTGTTAATAGCTCATCAGCCATCTCCTTAATATTGGCATTCATACTATTTTTACTATCCAATCCCTTTGTTCTAAGGGTATTTATATTGGTTTCTAAATCCTTTAACAGTACATTGTAAAATTTTTCTTGAGCTTTTGGATTATTTAATTTTTTAATGGCTATAAGATCTTTAGATTGAATATTATTAGCATCAACCATCGATTCTAAAATAGACAACTCTTTGATTTCATTTTGTTTATTTGTCTTAAATCCATTAAAGTTTAAAGTAAACTCTCCATTATCGAATTTTACAGTTGAATCTTTTAATACTAATAATAGTGGTTTTGTAGCATCATAAGTCTCTAAAAAATATTTCCCCTCTGCTGTCTGGGAGATTTTGTTCCAAATATCCTTGGTACTATCTCCACTACTGAAACTAATTTTAGCTTGAAGCTCTGTACTTTCACAAAAACCATTTTCATTGCCATCTTGACAAAGGTTGGCTACAATATTATCAGGAATTCCCACTACCTTTAAAATTTTTCTCTGTAATTCCTTTGCCTCTTTTGAGCTACCACTACTTCCACATCCTGTAAACACTAATAATAGTATAATACTAGTTAACCTTAAAAAAAATTTCATTATAACATTCCCTTATTAATTTAATTTAATAAGTATTATATCACTTGAATCTTTATTTTATCTTTAAAAAATATTAAATAATATTTATAAATATTATTTTTAAAATATTGAACTTCATATCCCTGTCGAAACTAAAAAATAGGGGACGTGGTATGCCAAGGAATTTACACCCCTGACGTTGAATTTCCACTTTTAAAGAAAAATATCATGCCAACAAGACCAAAAATAAATATAGCAGGTTACCATCATATTATCAATCGTGGTGTCCAAATAGAGTGGATATTCAACGGCAGGGGTGTAAGTTTAAGTTCGGAATCAATGCTTTTAGCCTTACGATATTTTGGAATAAACTTCTTATTTCATTGGCATTGGATGTTTAATAAATCATTAAAACCTAAACCCCATTCCCACTTCAATGGCAGAAAGGTTTTTAAAATACTGCATGTATTTAAAATTGACTGAAACATTAGGTAAAAAGTCGTAAGAGATACCAGCACCATAACTCAAACCATTTTCATAAGTACGAGTAGGTCTATTATTAATGGCGAGGGGAATCATCTTTATACGACTGACTCCTAAATAAGCTTGTAGTGACAAATCTTTTAATACTTCTTTTTGTACTCTTAAGTTTACATTATAGAGTTTCTCCAAAGCAATACTTGCATTAGAAAAAGTTCCTGTAGCTGTAGAAGCTACAGAAGTTTTTTTGTCATTGTTTACCCCAAGCATTACTGTGGATTCTACAGCAATGTTAATCCCTTTAAAATTTATAAGCTCTTGCCCTATTGTCCATTTAAATCCTGTAGGATTAAAATCACTAACCGTTCCATTCTCTGAATGGGTTAGCCATGAATGACTCATGTTAATGTAGGTCTTTTTTGTTTCTGCCGACAGTAATGAACTCACAGCTACTGAAATTAAAACTATTTGGTTAATACGTATCATATATTTCATCTCCCTACTCTATATTTTTTCTATTTATATGAGCTGTTCCACTGTTTAAACAAATTTTCTTTATGTTGTTTTCATCATGTAAGATGCTAATTTTTGTTCCTTCATCATCTTTTACTATTTGGTCTCCACTTTTTAACATAATATACTCATCAACTTTATCAGGTATTGTACAAGATTTTTCAATATTTATCTCTTCATAAGAGTTTCCACTAAATCCCTCTACTGTATTACTACCTCCTCCACAAGCCATAAAACTCATGGAGATTAAACTCATTATTATTAATGAGTTTATTTTTTTTATATTTGTCATCTTCGCTCCTCCTTATTCAATAACCAAGATACTATTTAATGGTGTTTCGACTCTAATATATACCAAATTTTCTATCTCTACAATACTAGTACTACTTCCTACATCATAAGATAGACTCTCTTTTAAAGTATTGGAAATATCTTCTTCTACTCCAGTGGCTATATTTACTTTGATAAATTTACTTTGTGTATAACCTTCTACATTTGTAGTGATGATAGCTTTATATTTAAACCCATTTTTTTCCACTTCTGAAGTACTTGTAATATTTCCTCTCTTATCCACATTTATATCTGCACCTGCTATTGTGCTGCTCACAACTGTTAACCCACGTTCTGTTTGGACTTCATGTTTAATGCTTCCATCATGTCCTACTGTAACTTTAATCTTAGAGCCATTATCAACCTCAACAATGGTATTCATATTTCCTTCAGCATCTATGATTGTATTACTGTTCGTTGCAGTAACTTCAAGAGAAGAAGTCACAGTATTACCCTCTGTATCTTTAGATTCAACACTTCCTTGCATCGCGCCTGTTGAAACAACTGCTACTTTAATGGTTCGTTCTTCCACTGTAATCGTTGCTGTTTTAATTCCATCTACGTCATCAAACTCAACCTCATTCGTATTGTCAAAACGTGCTGTAGTATCCCATTGTGTTTCATTGTCTTTCACTGAAACGACAATAGAATTTACAGAAGTTTTAGCTTCAAAACTTAAGCTACTACTCAATGCTCTGGCTAAGTCACTGGTAATATTAGCTTGGTCATTTGCCACAAGTTCAATGGTCGCTGTAGTATCATAATTAAACGTCAAATTCTCAAAGGTTGCGATACCATTCAATGCAGTTATACTGTTGTTGTTAAAGCTACCAATCCCTGTACCATTATGACTAAGTGTAACAACTTCACTAAAGTTCACGTCAACTAACCCTTGTTCATTAACTGCTTTAACAATAGGGTCGGTAGTAAAATCATTATTAACCCCAGTATTGAAACTCAGAGGGCTAACCTCTTGTGTAAAAGTCAATTTTGTTGCCACAACATCAGACATAAGTAAACCAGAGTTAGCATCACTGATATTCATATCACTTGCAATTAAATTATATTCCTCATTATCAGCCACAGCACTGTAGTTAATGTCTGTATAGTTAATGATTCCCCCAATCGCTACTTGTGATAAAGTACCTCCTAATATACCTTCTCCCTTGGAAGAGAGTGTAACACCTTCCATATAATCCACATCAAGATTACCATATTCATCCGTTGCCTCTACAACGGGTTGTACTTTATAATCTAACCCACTAATAGTTTTTCCTATCAGTGGGGAATGAAGTGATACCAATACTCCTAAAAGTAGGGGCATCTTCCTGGTTTGAATAGCCATAATCTCTCCTTTGTTTATCGAATTATTTCGTTCGATGGTAAAATGATAAATCTCAACCTCGTTGCCACAATGTCTATTTTTGTTCCTGTTCCATTATCAACATCACTGTTTGAACCACTCATTTTTGTTTTACTTTGGTCTACTGTTAAATCACTATCTCCATTTAGACTAAGAATATAGGTCTGGTTCTCTGTAAGTCCTGTTGGCGTAGAGTAGAATCCTGACACCGTATAGGTCTCATTGGTTCCGTTGGCAATGCTAATGCTAAGTCCTGCAAAAGTTAAAGTATTTGCCGTGCTATCGTATGTTCCTGTTACAGCACTTACATCTGCTCCATTTAGTTTCCATGTTACTTTAGTAAAGTCTGCTGTTCCAGAAGTATTCATAACTATTTGACTAATGTCCGTTGAGAATCCATCACCTGTTCCACCGTCTGTTAACGTAAAATCAAAGAGTGCTACTGCTTCTCCTACTGTATCGGCTGTACTTGGTAATTTCACGGGTTCACTCACAACGCTTCCATCGGTCAATGTTGCATCGGAATCGGTACTGTCTACGATTACACTTGTTGATGGACTTGAAATGTTTCCTGTAGGGTCTGCTTGGGTTGCTGTTAATCCTGTTGTATTACTCACTGCTGGATTTGCTGTCATTGTCCAATTTCCACTTGCATCTACTACGGCTGTTCCTATTAGAGCGTTAGTTGCATCTTTAACTGTTACCGTCGCTCCTACCTCTCCTGTTCCTGTAATCGTTATTCCGTTTGTTGCATTAATTACTGGTACAGCTGGTGCCGTTTGATCCGTTACATTAATATTAAGCGTATCATCATCGGCTGTATTCCCCTGACCATCATTGGTTTGAATGTTAAAGGTAGCTGTTCCTGTAAAAGTAGCTGTTGGTGTAAATGTCAGGTTATTTAACGCAGTATTTACATTAGCTACTGTTCCAGAAAATACGATTGAAGCATCATTTGTTCCAGTACCTGTGGTAAAAGTAAGACCTGTTGTTCCATTTAATGTTACTGTTCCGTTTGTTACGGTAAGAATTATAGTTTGAACATCATCATCTACATCAGCAATAGAAATACCTGCAATCGCTATGTTAGAACTATTTTGAGCAATGGTTGGAGTTGATGGTAAGGTATTGACGGGTGCAGAGTTTGAGCCAACAACAATGTCAGTACTTAAACCAAGAGCTAAATCACTCCCTGTTCCATCCACATCGTTCGCTGTTAATTTCATGGTCTCTGCAATACTATGGTTAAGTGTTAAGCCTGTCAAAGTTGCGACCCCTGCTACAGCTGTGGCTGTGTTGTTGGTAAATGTTCCTGTTCCTGTTCCATTTTCACTTAAGGTCACTACTTCAACAAAGTCAACATCAACAATGCCATCAGCATTCACTGCTTTAACGATTGGGTCGGTTGTAAAGTCTTGAACTCGACCACTTAAAAAGGATGTTGGACTAACTTCTGTAGTAAAACTTAAAGTAGTCGCAATTACCTCAGAAATAATACTTGCCGTTGTTCCATCCGTTAATGTTCCATCACGAGCCGTCAAGGTATACGTCTCTTTATCAGCTGTAGCTAAGTAGTTAATGTCTGTATAGGTTGCTGTACCACTTACTGCTGTTTTAGCTACCGTTCCACCCAGTGTTCCAGCTCCTGTTTTACTAAGCGTTACACTTCCTACATAGTCTGTGTCAATGTTTCCATGTTCATCTACTGCGATAATAACCGTCTGAGTAGCATCAACCACCCCACTCGTAGTAGTATTAGAAGGGACTGCTTGTCCATAAAGACTGCTTACAAAACCTAAACACCCTATCAATACATACTTTTTAAGTAACATTTTTTTCATTTCTTATCCTTTAATTTAACTTTATTTAATCTCTATAACACTATTCTCATTCAGACTATACCTATCAATCATTCCTGCTTTTAATTCAAGCACATATTGTGTATTCTCTGCCGAATAAATACGGCAATTGACTGTTTCACAAGGATAAGCTTTCTTAATCAGTTTATTAATCTTATAATTTTTTGAAAGAAAAATTATATCTATTGGCATTTCCATGCCCTTCATCCATATTCTTACTGTTTGTTCTTTTTTAAAATCAAAAAACATCCCTTCTTTCCAATTTAAATATTTTACTCCCATCAAACCTTTTTCAATCTCTTTCTTAGAAGATACCACTCTGAGTTCTACCAACGAACTAGAATTATTATCTATCACTAAATTCTTGTAAATAAGTTCATCAGCACAATAACTAACCGTCACAACAAATAAAAAAGTAAATAAAAACTTAAAATAAAAACCCCTTTTTATCATCTATTTGTCAATTTCAATTAGAGGGTAAAGTCTGAAACATTAATTTACTAGCCGTGATAGCCACCACAGTACCTGTTCCATTATTGACCACAGCATTTGAACCACTCATTTGTGTTCCAGTGGCACTTAAAGTTAAGTCATCATCTCCATCAAGAGACACAATGTAGGTCTGATTGTTTGTAAGTCCTGTAGGCGTACTGTAGTATCCTGAAAGCGTATAGGTTTGGCTTCCACCATCTGCTACAGAGATAGCAAGACCACTAAAAGTAAGGGTATTTGCCCCACTATTATAAACTCCTACACCATTTGAAACATTAGCTCCATTGAGTCTCCAAGTCACTTTAGAAAAATCTGATGTACCTGAAGTGTGTAAAACTATTTGTGATACATCCGTACTGAAGCGATCACTAGTTCCACCATCGGTAATAGTAAAATCAAATAGATTTACTGCTTCGCCTGTGGTATCGGCTGTACTTGGTAGAGGAACAGGTTCTTGTATGGTTGAACTTGCTGTGAGGGTTGCATCGGTGTCTTGGAGTTGGGTTGTCGCATTCGCTGTCGCAACCGTTCCATCAGTCTTATAATCTACATCACTACCCGTATTGGTATAAGGAAAGATTTTATAAAAATACTGTGTCCCAGAACTAAGCCCTGTCCAAGCCACGGTTCCTGTGCCATGTGAAATATTTTGAACACCTGAACCATCAGAACAACTTGTGTCATCACTTTGAGCTGTAGCATCTACTGGGTCACTAAAGCTATTAGTAGTAGAACACATTACTAAATAACTATCAGGATATTGTTCTTCTGTTCCTATTACGGAATCTGTCCAAGATGTGGTAATTTGGCTTGTGCTATTGGTTGTAGCAGTTAGTGATGTAGGTTGCCTACTGGGTTCGGGGTTTAAATTCCACGTAACAACTAGGTTTAGTATCTGCAAGTAATTATTACCTGCTATGTCGTTAACGCTTACTCCTATGATTGAACCTTCACCTACGCTCATCTGATTAGCAAAGTTTCTACTTCCTCTACTAAAAGGTGAGTTTTCCACACTTTCTGAGCCACCATTGCTATAAGTGATGACCATCTCTCTAGAAGATGTATAACCAACATTATAAGATATAAGTTTAACAGCCTTTGAGAAAGAGATATTTAAGCTATTTATAATAGGGGAAAAATTAACAAGTATATAAACTCCTTCATTATCAGAGTTAAATTGACCATTTGTTGGATTACTCAAAGTAATAGTAAGCCCATCAACGGTTTTAGTAATCGTTGCTAAATTATGATCATCAGCATCAAATGTAAAGGTAGTGGTAGTGGCAAAAAGGTTTTGACTAAACCCAAGTAGTAGGATAAAAATCCCCTTTAGTAATTTTTGTAACATTTTTTTCCTTTTTAAAGATAGCTAAAGAAGCTACCTTTTTTGATTTTTTTATTTAGAGAACTGATTAAAAATCACCAAGCACTACACCTAGAATAATCAGGTTATCAAAGATTAAGTAATTAATCAGACATTGAAATTTGAGTTCTACGAATTTTGGTGCTTTGGTTATTAATAACAAATTCTGTTGTGAGCATTGATGATTTTTGTTTTGATTGTCCAAATTTGTTAACTTGATGTACCGATGAGTATGTTCCCTCTGCATCACAAATAATAACTTTGCCCTTATTATTACAAAAGTTTATATCTCCAAATCTTCTATTATCAACAATTTTATTACTGTCTATAAATTTCATTCCACAACTAGCTACAATATGTATATCAACTGGATCAATAGCATTATTTATTAATAGGCCTTCATAATAATCTAAACAAATACTAAATCCAATTCTTTGTTCTTGAAAGTTAATTGTATGATTTTGATTTGGAGACTGATTCCAGTTATTCGGAAGATTTGGGTTTTTTTTAAGTATTTCACCTTCCCATCCTATTGAAGTTGCTAGAAAATCGGAATTGATAAGATCAATATCTGAGAGTAAATCTTTTCCAGTATGTTGTAAATTAGCACCTCCAATTCCATAAAACATATCATTACAAAATTCATTATTCGTATTTCCTTCATATACTATTGTTCCAAAAATGATAAGTACATTGTTTGGAGTACCTTGAAGTATATTGTTCATATAGTTAATTACTATGTTTTTTTGATTTTTGGTATAAGCCCCTTCATAAGGCTGTAATATAAATTCTGGAAATATGATAATAGTTCCACAAGCATTATCTCCACCTTGATGTCCTCTTTGTGCGTCGATAATACAATTTCTAATAAATTGAATACTCTGAGGTTCAGGATTATTATTTATATTCATAAGATCTCTAGCTTCTCCATAATAATGTTCTTCCAAGGAGTGCGTATTTTCGACTATAACAGATATATTGAATTTCTTTATTGACATTTTATTTCCTATTTGTAATTTTTTCTCGTTCCCACACTCTCCGTGGGAATGTATGGTTAGGCTTAACTCATTAATCTAAGCAAATATCTCTTTGAGTTCTTTTCCTTTATTAGAGTTCTTACAAAACTTGGAAGTGCTACTTTAGCTCCAATCTTTTGTGAGGCTAAAGCCATCACTTCCAATAAGTTTATTAATTAGCATTCCATCACATTATTTCTCCCTCTCCTTAAGTACAAACACCTTAGTATCTGTTTTGGCAATAACATCAATATCAATCGCTACATTATCTCTGCTAAAAACTTCTGCTACCCCTAAGCGTTTAAACTCTTTTCCATTTATCTCATCTTTAAACGAGACAACGCCCTCTGTAATGATGAAAAGAGACTGGTCTAATGAATTACTCTCTAAAACAGTCTCTCCTGCATGATAACTTTTCTCTATGAGCTTTTTGGAAAGTTCCTCTTTTCTCTCTTGTGATACATCATCAAAATGAGCATAGTTATTGAGTACGGTTAACGGAGAAGCTATCTCTTGGGTAGATGCTTTGGGTAGAAATACTTCTCGTTGTGGTGTTGCCAAGGCAATGTTTGCTTGTTCTAAATGTCTCCAAATTCGTCTCCATGTTGCTTCCAAAAGTAGTGCTTTTTTGGAAAAATCATCAATAAAGAAAAAGATTTCAAATATTTGAGCTGAATCT
>Ga0256844_10001030_pt1 | contig 10577 bp, 11 predicted proteins | sample MusselsmetaG_FD_189100 | JGI IMG/M metagenome (GOLD analysis project Ga0256844, IMG submission 189100) | Mussel associated microbial communities from hydrothermal vent at the East Pacific Rise, Pacific Ocean - Mussels | ecosystem: Host-associated > Mollusca > Shell > Unclassified ... | reverse complement strand
CACGTTCTGTTTATTGGGCAATTGTAACGCTAACAACGGTTGGTTATGGTGATATTGCACCAGCAACAGCTTTAGGACAGTTTATAGCATCTATTATTATGATTATGGGTTATGGAATTTTGGCTGTTCCTACAGGAATTGTTTCCTCTGAATTAACAAAAACTAATATACATACCAATACACAATCTTGTCCTAATTGTCTTGCGGAAGGTCATAAAGATCATGCAGAATATTGCTATGAATGTGGAACAAAATTATTTTTTGCAGATAATTCAAAACCAATAATTAAGGAAGTAAGCACACAATCATGCCCTAATTGTTCTGCAGAAAATCATAAAGATGATGCTGAGTTTTGCAGTAGTTGTGGACACGAATTGCATTAAATCTTATATTATTAGTATCAACTCAATAAATACTTATTAGTTTGTTATCAATAATAATTTACATCTTTTACAATATATATCGTTCCGTTTTTTGTTTCTAAATATTTAATTGTTACAGAATCTCCAATTTTATAGTTATCATAAGTATTATCACTTACTTTAAAATCAGTTTCAAAATCATGTAGACTATTTTTTACTGTTATTCTATAATGTGGATTTCCATGACTATAATATATATACTTTGAAGCTATTTTTATATTTTCTATTTTTTCAGTTGCAGGATATTTTAATATTATTCTATCTAATGCAGAAATAAATATCAAATTAGTATAAATAATAATTATTATTCCTCCAGTAATAAAACTTATTACAGTTTTATATAATTTATTAAAAGTAGACTTGTTAGAAGATAAGTAAGTTTCTCTTGCTTGTAAAAACATAACAAAGATGGCGGCAAATATTATTAGATAAAATATAAAACTAAAGAAACCATTGTACTTTATAATGGTAATAGTAAGGTTGTCAAAAAAAATAAATCGTATCAATATTATAATAAATGCAATCATTCCAAATAGCTGCCAATTTTTATTATCACTATTCCCAAATTCCATTTTCATAAATAATAAATTTTATGTATTTTACTTAATTCTTTGTGTTCTTTACAATTAAAAAAGGATTGAAATAAATTATAAGTTTATTAAAAACCAAACTGTAAATCCAATAAGGAAAACAATACCAACAATACTTAAAATTCGTAAAGGTAATTTAGGTTGATGTTCTTTTGGAGTGTGTTTACTTGTAATCAAAATATAATTTACAATAGCATAAAACGGAGCAGTAATAAAAGAGAAAATAGTGGCAATTTTCACCATTAATTTCATGTCTTGTATAAACCAGGTTAATATAACAATTGTTCCAACAGCTAAAACAATAATCCAGAAATTATAATTTAATTTAGTTTTTTTGTTTGTAAACACTTCTATAGCTCTTGATAATGATCTTGGAGAAGCATCTAAAGTTGTTATCGTTGTACTAAACATAGTTGTAAACGCAGCAATAGAAATAAATACAGCCATACTTGAACCTAAATTTTGTGTGTATAAATTTATCAATTGTTGTGAAAACTTACCAGCACTCGAACTAAATTTTTCACCTGATTGATACATCACTAAAGCACCTAAAAGGATAAAACAAACTCCTAAAAATAATGTAGCAATATATCCAATATTATAATCGAATAATGCAGATTTTGAATTGTATAGATTATTTTCTTTTTTCTTTTCAATAGTCCATAAAGATTGCCAAACGGAAACATCTAATGGAGCAGGCATCCATCCTAAAAAGGCAATTAAAAATGCAATTCCCATTTTTCCACTTGGTAATATTTGTGTTAAACTTAAATGTGAACTTGGCTGTTTCATAGCAAATATAACTGCTAAAACAGAGCTTATTGAAAGTACAACAATAATAACTTTCATTATTTTATCTAAAAAAGAATATTTTCCAATAATAAGAATACCTAAACTAATAAATGTTAAAATAATTGCCCAATTAACCATGCTATCTGTTAATCCAAAAAGATTAATTGCCAATCCTGCAGTAACAATAGTAACCGCCGCTTGAATGGTAAACATAATAATAAAAGTAAGAAAAACATACAATGCTAAAACCCATTTACCCAATTTTTTATAACCTTCAATTAAGCTTTCTCCAGTTGCCATAGCATAACGAGGACCAAATTGAAAAAATGGATATTTTACTAAGTGAATAATGATTAATGCCCAAAGTAAGCCTAAGCCATATTCAGCTCCAGCTCTTGTAGATTGTACCAAATGTGATACGCCAATAGCAGCTCCAGCAAATAATAATCCTGGACCTAAAGATTTAATTCTGTTTAATATTTTCATTTAATAAAGTTTACTGGATATAAAGGTACAGATTTTTTAAAAATAATATAACCTATCTTTGCCTAAAAAATACTGAAATAATTCATGATTAATTCAAAAAATAAATATATAATTTCTGTAGTTGGAACAACAGCTATTGGTAAAACAGCTTTAGGTATTAAGTTAGCACAACATTTCAATGCGGAAATTATTTCGGCTGATAGTCGTCAGTTTTTTAAAGAAATGACAATTGGTACTGCTGTTCCAGATGAAGATGAATTGAGTGCAGCAAAGCATCATTTTATACAGAACATTTCTATTTTTGATCATTATTCAGTAGGCGATTTTGAAAAAGATGCTTTAAATAAAATAGAAGAATTACATCAAAAAAATGATGTAGTCATTTTATTAGGAGGAAGTGGTTTATATGTAGATGCAGTTTTGAAAGGATTGGATTATTTCCCTAAAGTTGATCCAAAAATAAGAGAAGAATTAAAGTTATCTTTAGAAAAAAATGGATTGATTTTTCTTCAAAATCAATTAAAGGAATTAGATGAAGTTTCGTACAATAAAATAGCAATTGAAAATCCTCAGCGCTTAATTAGAGCTTTAGAAATTTGTATTGGTTCAGGGAAACCTTATTCTTCATTTTTAAATAAAAAAATAGGCAATAGAAATTTTATTCCAATTAAAATTGGATTAATGGCAGATAGAGAAATAATCTACGATAGAATAAATAGAAGGGTAGATATTATGTTGGATAGTGGCTTATTAACTGAAGCGAAAAAAGTATATCCAAATAAAGAATTAAATGCTTTACAAACTGTTGGTTATAGAGAGTTGTTTAATTTTTTTGATGGAGAATTTACTTTAGATTTTGCTGTTTCAGAAATCAAAAAAAACACAAGGCGTTTTGCAAAACGCCAAATTACTTGGTTTAAGCGTGATACAGAAATAAAATGGTTTGATTATTTAGAAGATATTACTGCTATTACTAATTATATCGACACACAAATAAAAACTAATTAACTGATTTTTTTAGCGCCTTTAAAGCTTCACTTGTATGTAATTGAGCCTCATTATGATTTTTAAAAATATAAATTATTCTACCTTGTTTATTTGCAATAAAAGTTATTCTATCAGAGCTTAAACCTAAAAAACCTTTTGTTATTCCAAATAATTTTTGAACTCGCTTACTATGATCAGATAATAACATATATGGTAAACTGTGATTATTTGAAAATTTTCTATGAGACATAGTATTATCAGTACTTATACCAACTACTTTTACATTTAAAGCTTTAAACTCTTCAAAACTATCTCTAAATGAGCAAACTTCGGCAGTACATATTGGAGCATTGTCTTTTGGATAGAAAAATATAACTAAAGGCTGTTTTTCAAAATATTCAGATGATGTAAACTCCATACCTTGCCCATCAACTAAAGTAAAATCTGGTATCATATCACCAATTTTTAATGATTTCTTGAAAGTTGTATGGTTGAAAATTAATGATATTATAATGCTAATATAAATGTAAGTTTTCATAATTGTTCCAATTTAATATTGTTATCTATTAAGTCGAAACTTTATAAAATCTATTACAAAATTATAATGTAGATAATATTTTTTTAGCTTCAGCTACATGTTTTTCGGCATTACTCATACTATTAAAAATATAAACAATTTTTCCTTTCTTATTAATGATGTAAGTTACTCTACCTGGAATAAACCCCATACTTTTTGGAACACCAAAAAGTTTTCTAACGATTTTATCTGTATCAGCTAATAAAGTAAACGGAAGTTTGTATTTTTCTTCAAATTGTTTGTGAGATTTAACATTATCACTACTAATACCAATAACGATTGCATTTAAATCAGTAAAATCTTCAAATTCATCTCTAAATTTACAGGCTTCTTTTGTACAACCTGGAGTATCATCTTTAGGGTAAAAATATATAACAATAGATTTGTTTCCAACGTAATTTTTTATTGAAAAATCATTACCGTTTTGATCTTTAAGAGTAAATAAAGGAAGCTTATCTCCAATTTTAAGCTTGTTTTTTTGCGCCATTAGGTACGAAGTTGATAATCCGATAAAAATTAAAATTATAATAATTATTTTTTTCATAAATCTTCTAAAGTTTTTAAAGACTCTATAATATGAATTTCAGCATTATCATCATAATGAAATATCTTTTGAATAATACCACTTTTATCAATAACAAATGTATAACGTTGAGGATTTTTAGTTCTTTTTACATTGGGAACCTTAAACTTTTTTTGTGCATCATTATTTCTGTCGTATAAAATTTGGTATTTTAACTCTAACTTAATAACAAATTTCCTATGAGATACTAGTGAAGCAGGGTTTATTCCAACCACAATAGCATTCAACTCTGTGAATTTTTTAATATTATTATTAAACTCAATCACTTCTCTAGTGCATATAGTAGACTCATCTTCAGTATAGAAAAATACTATAATATTTTTTTTATTTAAATAATCTAGTGAGTTAAAATAGTCTCCATCTTGATTTATTAATTCAAAACTAGGCATTCTACTACCTACTTTTAATTTTTGTGAATAACTATTTGTTAAAAATAAAAATACAACAAAAGTTATAGTTAATTTGATAATTATTTTAATCCCCATTTTATAATAATTTATTTATTCCCCGTTGAAAGTTACAAAATTTCTTGCAGTTTCATATAGTGTAATTTTTAATTCTAAGTCTTTATTAATTAATTTCCTTAATCTATCCCAAATAACTACAACAATATTCTCAGCAGTTGGATTTAAACCATCCATAAATTCAGGAACTTGTTCATTTAAATTTTTATGATCAAAATAATCTTCAATTTCATTCCTAATTAAAGTTTTAAGAACTTTCATATCCATAACAAAACCAGTTTCTATATTTATTTGACCTTTTACAGCAACAATTAAGTCATAATTATGTCCATGAAAATTTGGATTTGCACACTTACCAAACATTTTTGTATTTCTATCATCAGACCAATCATTATTGTATAATCGATGAGCAGCATTAAAATGAGCTTTTCTATGTACGGTTACTACTGGCATTAATATTTATCTTTAATTTTACTAAGGTACTCTTTAAAAATTATTTTAAACCAAACAGTAAACTTGTCTGGGTTTTCTCTTATTTCAATTTCTATGCCATTAATGTTTTTCCACTCAAAATCATCAACTTCATCGGTATTTATTTTAGGATTTTCATTATAATAACCTACCAACACATGATCTAATTCATGTTCAGTTAATCCGTTATCAAAAGGAGCTTTATAAATGAAGCTGAATTTTTCTTCAAGTTCACAGCTAAACCCCATTTCTTCAAATAATCTTCTTTTTCCAGCTTCAATATTTGTTTCATCTTCTTTTTGATGACTACAACAAGTATTAGTCCATTGATTTGGTGAATGATATTTATGAGATGCTCTTTTTTGTAATAAGAGTTCATCTTTTACATTAAAAACAAAAACAGAAAAGGCTCTGTGTAAAAGAGCTTTTTCATGAGCTTCCATTTTTGGCATTAACCCAATCTGTTCATCATTTTTATCAACTAAGATAACTTGTTCTTCTTTCATTTTTAAATATGAATAAAATATATAATTTAACTATAAAAAAGCTTCAATCGCTAACCGATAACTATCAAGTCCAAAACCCATAATTACACCTTTACAGTTTGGTGCAATATAAGAAATATGTCTGTAAGTTTCTCTATTTATAACATTAGAAATATGAACTTCTATAACAGGAGTTTTAATAGCTTTAACAGCATCGGCAATTCCTATAGAAGTATGAGTATATGCTGCAGCATTTAATATAATACCATCTAATTCAAAACCTATTTCATGTAGTTTATCAATTATCTCTCCTTCGATATTTGATTGATAATATTTTATTTCAATTGATGAGTATTTAATTTTTAAATCTTTAATATAACTATTAAATGATTTATCACCATAGATATTTGTTTCTCTTTTGCCAAGTAAATTAAGATTTGGCCCATTAATTATACATAACTTCATGATGTAAAAATACAATTATTAATATGAAAAAAAGGCTGCTATAAAAAGTTAGCCATTAAATATTTTAATAAAAATTGGTTAATAAAATTTATAACCTAAGGAAATTTGAATTACTGTATTATTAGCTTTCAAGTTTAAATCATTTGTTTTATAAATATTTGCAAAGTTATAATTATAACGAATATTTATATTCATACCATTATCTAACTCATAACTTGCTCCAAGATTAAAACCATAATCAAAAGCATTTAATGTATCTTTATTATCAGATAATTCTTCCCAGCCATTACTTATCTTTGAAGATAATAAATAACTTACTTGAGGACCAGCATCTATACTAATGATATCACTTCCTATTTCTAATAAAAAATATTTAACCATTATTGGTAATGTAATATAATGATTGTTGTTTTTGATTAATATTTTTTCATTATTATGAGGGGCTTCAGTTTCAAACTCATATTCTGAACTATTTACTTTTTTCTGTGAACCTAGCATTGAATATATAAGTTCAGGTTGAATAGAAAAAGAATCAGAAATTGCAATTTCTGCAACAACACCTACATGCATTGAAGGTTTTATTCCTTTTAAAGGGTTATCACCATTTATATTTGATAAATTACCTCCAACTTTAAAGCCAAAATAAGTTTGGGAGTAATTATTTATACATAGTAAAAATAGAGCTAGGAAAAATATTTTAGATAATAATTTTTTCATAATTAATATATTTTGGAGGAGATAATATTCTACAAAAGTAATATTTTAAATGGAATCATTAAACTTTTTAGTAGTCTTTTAATCTTTTTTGTATTTTTAGCCTATGAAATGGGATAATGCTATTAAAGATTATTTATTATTTTTACGATTAGAGCGTGGTCTATCATTGAATTCTATCTCTAGTTATAAAAGAGATGTGTATAAATTAGTTTCTTATTTAGAGTTACATAAAATATCAATATCTCCAATAAAAATTGATGAATCAATAATTCAACAATTTATATATAGCATTTCTAAAAATTTAAATCCTAGATCTCAATCACGTTTAATTTCTGGTTTACGTAGTTTTTTTAATTATTTAATTTTTGAAGATTATAGAACAACTAATCCAACAGACTTATTAGAAACTCCAAAAATTGGAAGAAAATTACCTGATACCATTTCAACAGAAGAAATTGATTTAATAATTAGTCAAATAGATTTATCTCATCCTCAAGGTGAACGTAATAGAGCTATGTTAGAAACTCTGTACAGTTGTGGTTTACGTGTAACAGAGCTAATTACACTACAATTATCCGATTTATTTTTTGAAGAAGGTTTTATTAGAGTAATAGGTAAAGGAGATAAACAGCGTTTTGTTCCTATAAATATAAATACACAAAAAATTATTTCTAATTATATTAACTTGGTTAGAGTGCATCAAAAAACACAAAAAGGTTTTGAAGATACTATTTTTCTTAATAGAAGAGGAAAGCAACTTACTAGAAATATGGTTTTTATGATAATTCGTGATTTAGCAAAAGATGCTGAAATTAATAAAAAAATAAGTCCACATACTTTTAGACATTCTTTTGCAACTCATTTATTAGAAAATGGAGCTGATTTAAGAGCAATTCAGCAGATGTTAGGACACGAAAGTATTACGACTACCGAAATTTATATGCATGTAGATAGATCATTTTTAAAAGATGTTATGGAGAAGTTTCATCCTAGAAGTGAGTAATCAATATTCAAAACAAAGTAGTATTAACAACTTGCTTAGCATTATAATTTATTGTCATTCCTGCGTAGGCAGGAATCTTATTAATTGAAAAATTTAAATTTATTTGTACGTGAGATTCCTGTCTGCACAGGAATGACAATTATAATATATTTATTCATTCAAATCATATTTTAAGAGAAAGATGATAAAGGTTTATTCTTACCAAAGTATCGGGATGGGAAGACGGAAGATGGGAATTACTCAAACTCAACAATTAAATCATCTTGATTAACTAGAGCTCCTGCTTTTAAATATATTTTTTTAATAAGACAATCTTCATTTGCAACAACAGTTGTTTCCATTTTCATAGCTTCAATGATAAATAATGGGTCATTTTGCTTTACTTTTTGTCCTTTTTTGACTAAAACTTTATATAGACTACCTTGTAATGGAGCGCCAATTTCTTTTTTGTTATCTAAATTGGTTTTTTGATTTTCAACAATTTCAATATTTAATGATCTATCTTTAATCTTTACAAATCTATTTTGACCATTTAATTTAAAAAATACAGTTCTCATTCCTTTTTCATTTGGGTTTCCAATTGAAAGAAGTTCAATGATGATAGTTTTTCCAGGTGCGATTTTAACTAAAATTTCTTCATGAATTTTTAATCCATAAAAAAAGTTTTTTGTAGGAATTGCAGCTACATAACCAAACTCTTTAAACTTTTTGACTGAAGCTTCAAATACTTTTGGATAAAAAGAATAAGATAAAAAATCTTCTAATTCTAATTTACGTGGAAAATCCTTTTTGAATTTTTTGATGAATTGTTTAAATTCCACATCAAAATTAATTGGTTTTAAATGGGCATTTGGTCTATCAGTATAAGGTTTTTCATTTTTTAAAATGATTTTTTGCAATTTTTCAGGGAAACCACCATAAGCTTGACCTAAATCTCCTTTAAAGAAACTTATTACAGAGCTTGGAAACGATAATTCATCACCATGCTCTAAAACATCATTAGGAGTTAGATTGTTAGTAACCATAAAAATGGACATATCTCCAACTACTTTAGAACTTGGTGTTACTTTAATTAAATCACCAAATAATTCATTTACTTGTTGATACATCTTTTTCACTTCTTCAAAACGTTCTCCTAAACCAAGAGCTTCTGCTTGAGGTCTTAAATTAGAGTATTGTCCGCCAGGAATTTCATGCTGATAAACTTCGGCTGTTCCAGCCTTTAAACCAGATTCGAAAGGGTAGTAGTACTCACGAACATCTTCCCAATAATTTGAAAATTGATTTAGTTTATTAATATCATATTCATTTGCTCTATCTTGAAATTTAACCATTTCAACAATGGAATTAAAATTAGGTTGCGATGTTAAACCAGATAATCCTCCAAGAGCAACATCAATCACATCAATACCTGCTTCAATTGCTTTTAAATACATAGCAGATTGAATAGACGAAGTATCATGTGTATGTAAATGTAATGGTAAATTTGTAGCGTCTTTTATAGTATGGATTAATTCTGTTGCGGCGTAAGGAGTAAGTAAACCAGCCATATCTTTAATGGCAATCATATGAGCACCAGCATTTTCTAAATCTTTTGCTAATTGTTTGTAATATTTTAAATTGAATTTTGTTTTTTTTGTATCTAAAACATCACCAGTATAACTTATTGCAGCTTCGGCAATTCCTCCAGTTTTATTACGAACATATTCAATACTTGGAGCCATTGCTTTAACCCAATTTAGCGAATCGAATATTCTAAAAACATCCATTCCGTTTTCCCAAGATTTAACAATAAATTTCTCAATTAAATTATCAGGGTAAGCAGCATAACCAACTCCATTAGAGCCTCTCAATAACATTTGAAGTAAAATATTTGGAGCTGCCTCTCTAATTTTACGTAAACGTGTCCAAGGATTTTCATTTAAAAATCTCATACATACATCAAAAGTTGCTCCGCCCCACATTTCTAAACTAAAAGTATTAGGATGATTTTTAGCAAAGCTCTCAGTTACTTTTAACATATCAATAGTTCGCATTCTAGTTGCTAATAAAGATTGATGAGCATCACGAAGTGTGGTATCTGTATAATGTATTTTTTTATCTTTCTTTAACCATTTACTAAATTCATCTGCTCCTAATTTAGTAAGTAAGTCTTTAGTTCCTTTTGGATAAGGAGAAAAAGCATCATAATTTGGAATTTTTGGAGTTCTAAATTTTTTATTAGAATCAATTATTTTAATATCATTATTTCCATTAACAACTATTTCACCTAAGTATTTAATTACTTTTGTAGCTCTATCTTGAGATTGTTTTATTTTAAATAATGAAGGGTTTTTAGCAATAAAATTAACTGTAGTTTTTCCACTTTTAAAAGTATTATCATTAATAACATTTTGTAAAAAACGAATATTTGTTTTTACACCACGTATTCTAAACTCTTTTAAAGCACGTGTCATTTTTCTAACAGCACCATCAAGAGTTCTACCTTGAGCAGAAACTTTTACTAGCATTGAATCGAAAAATGGACTAATAGAT
>Ga0256844_10001029_pt1 | contig 10588 bp, 10 predicted proteins | sample MusselsmetaG_FD_189100 | JGI IMG/M metagenome (GOLD analysis project Ga0256844, IMG submission 189100) | Mussel associated microbial communities from hydrothermal vent at the East Pacific Rise, Pacific Ocean - Mussels | ecosystem: Host-associated > Mollusca > Shell > Unclassified ... | reverse complement strand
TACGATGTCTGAGATGACAGCTGAGGCTGTAGCGTCTCCACCAGCACCTGGTCCGTAGTACATCGTTTCGCCTACACGGTCGCCTATGACAGTCACAGCGTTCATCACACCATCGACTTTTGCTATCATGCTTTCGCTTGGTATCATGGTTGCGTGTACGCGTAGTTCTACGCCGTTTCCTACTTTTTTGGCTATGCCTAAAGACTTTATCTCGTAGCCAAACTCTTTAGCGAAGTCTACATCAGTCTCTGTGATGTTTTCTATGCCTTCTATGAGGATGTCCTCAGGTTTAGCGTCTATGCCATACGCTATGGATGCCAGTATAAGAAGCTTATGTGAAGCATCAAAACCACCTACATCAAATGTTGGGTCGGCTTCTGCGTAGCCTAGCTCTTGGGACTCTTTGAGTATCTCTTCGTACTTTGCTCCATTGTTTATCATGTTGGTAAGCATGTAGTTACATGTACCGTTCATGATGCCCTGAATGCTGTCTATGTGGTTAGCCGAAAGTCCATTACGTAACGCACCGATGATAGGGATGCCCCCAGCAGTACTCGCCTCATACATCAGAGGGATGTCGCCTGCTATCTCTTGGAGTTCGTAACGGTGGTAGGCTAAGAGTGCTTTGTTTGCTGTGACTACTGCTTTTCCATTTTCAAGTGCTTTTTTCACAAGTGCATACGGCTCTTCTACCCCACCCATAAGTTCTACCACTATGTCAATGTCTGGGTCGTTTACAATGTCTAGTGGATTGTCAGAGAGTTTTATGTTTACATCTCTTTTTTTAGAAAGGTTTTTAACCACACCAGAGACTGCTACTATCTTTTTACCAGCTCGTGCTTCTATGATGTCTGCATTTTCTTCAAGTATCTTTGCTACGCTTGTGCCTACTGTTCCAACGCCTAGTATCCCGACTTTTATCATTTGCTACTCTTTACTTCTTCTAGGTATTTTTTGATGTTATCCGCTGCTCTTTGCATATTTTTTTCATCTGCTATGAGTGCGATGCGTACATAGTCGTCATCACCAAAGGCGATGCCTGGACTTACTGCAACATCTGCTTTCTTTATGAGTTCTTCTGAAAACTTCAAAGAACCCATGTGCTGACACACTTCAGGTATGCGTGCCCATACGAACATAGAAGCTTTAGGTGTACCTATCTTCCAGCCTGCTTCGTTAAATGCTTTAACAAGAAAGTTCCTACGTTTTTCATAACGTGGAGAAGTCTCATCATCTGCTATAGCTTTGTATTTAGTGATGGCATCTGCAGCTGCTAGTTGGATGGGGGTAAACATACCATAGTCTATCCAACTTTTGAGCTTTTGTAACGCTCCTATAAGAGAACGATTACCCACTAAGAACCCAACTCTCCAACCTGCCATATTATATGACTTTGAAAGTGTATACGCTTCTACTGCTACATCTTTAGCACCTTCTACTTGAAGAATAGATGGCGTTTTATATCCATCAAAAGCGATGTCTGCATATGCAATGTCAGAGATGACATAAAAACGTAACTCTTTTGCAAGAGCTACAAGTTTTTTATAAAAATTTAGTGTTACTGTTGCAGTGCTTGGATTATGTGGAAAATTTACAAGTACATACTTTACATGTGTGTCTTGCTGTTCTATAGTAGAACGCAGGTCTGCTAAGTATTGTGCTTCATCTACCTCATAGTTCTCTTCATTAAACGGCACTTTTACACCTACAGGTTTTGCTCCATTTATACTAAATGCATAGGCATGTATAGGATATGTTGGGTCTGGAACAATGGCAATGTCACCTACATTTGTGACAGCCTGCACCATATGGTAAAAGCCCTCTTTTGAACCCATAGTAGCTACTGTTTCACGCTCTACATCTAAGTCTACATCATACTTTTTCTTATACCATATACAAATGGCTTCTCGTAACTCTAGTACCCCTTTACCAGAGCCCGCACTGTAACCATGTCTACCTTTACCTCGATCTTTCACATGTGATATAAGAGAATCAACAATAACTTTTGGGGTGTCTTGGTCAGGGTTTCCCATAGAAAAATCTACCACATCTCTACCGTTCTCTTTTGCCTGAGCCGTGAGTTCATCAATAGCAGCAAAGACATACTTTGGTAGTTGGTTTATTTTTTCAAATTGGATTTCGTCAAACATGCTTTACTCTCTTTTTATTTATTTTCTTTTTGCTTAAATATATTGGTGACATTTAATAGTTTTTCTAAATTTGTTTTTTCTTTTATTGTAGTATTCGCATCATCAGGCTCAGCTATAGTTTTTTCTTCAGTAAATGGCAACATATTACCCAATGTCTTTTTATCAAACTGTGTGAAAAAATACCATGAAGCATAGGCTAATAAGCCAAATATAAATAATAAAAAAAGTTTAGACCGTTCTTTTGGCTCTTCTACTCTTGGTAGAGCTATATTAACACTTGCTTCTTCACCTTGTTCTTCATAATATACTAAAGCTTTTTCTTTTAATACTTTTAAGTCTACTTTGTACTCACGCTCTAAAATAGAGATGAATCCTAATGCTTTGGCTCTTACTAGACTAGAAAACTCTTCATTGACAATCTGATCTAGATTCTCTTCAGAAATTTTTGTTACTTGACTCATGTTCTGTAATGTTTGTTCTTTAAGTATATCATTTAGTGTCATTTTCCCATCCTATGTATTAAAATTGCTGCGGCTGCTGAAACATTTAATGAATTAAATGCATGTTTCATCTCAATGGAAATCATATGATTTACTTTGGATGCCACTTTTTTTGAAAGTCCTTTTCCTTCACTTCCTAAAACTAATATTCGTTTAGGTGCGAAATCAATACTCTCTACCTTTTCTCCATCCATCACTGCACCATAGACTTTAAAGCCAAGTTGCCCCAATTCATTAAAGTTATCTAAAATATTTGGTGTTATCATAAATGGTATATCGAGTAGTGCTCCTGAACTTGTACGCGCAATGCCTGCTAAGTTGAGTTGTTTTACACCAGAAGCTATAATAGCATCAACACCCAAAGCATATGATGAACGTACAATGGCACCTATGTTGCCTACATCAGTTAATCCATCTAATACTACGATAAAATCATACTGCTTAATCTCTGAGAAGTCTGCTTCTTCGTACGCATCCATCTCTATAAGTAGCCCTTGGTGATTACCACCTTTTGCCATAGACTGTGCCCATTTCTCTTCTAAAAACTTAATATTATCGTGATACTTGTGAAACAATTCTTTTGGTAATATATTTTTTTTAGCTACGTATACTGTTCGTACTTTCTCTGAGTGATGCTCTAATGCATGCAAGCAAACTTGTTTTCCATAAATAATCATAATAATAGATTTTATCTAATTTTTACTAATTAACTCTTGATACCACTCTTTAACTGGTTTATCGCTAAGTTGTGCCAAGAGTTTTGCTTTTGGTTTTGGTGGAAAATCAAGGGTCAAAACTTCTGAAAAAGAGAGGCTTTTTTCTATAGAAATTTTGGCTTTTATCACCACTACCCACTCACCACGGATGGTCAACACTTTAAACTGTTCATTTAACTCTTTTACTGTACCTCGATAGTAGTTTTGATATTTTTTACTTATCTCTTTTGCTAAAAATAATTCTCTATGTTCATCTAATGCTTCTATTTCATTTAAAAGCTTTTCCAAGCGATGTGGGGATTCATAGAGTACTGTATTATAGCCATTGCCCATAGCTTCTACTAAGGCTGAAACACGGTCTTTCCCCTTGTGTGGTAAAAAAGCATAAAATAAAAATTTACCCTCTTCAAAGCCTGAAGCTGCGTATGCTGTTGTTACTGCTGATGCTCCTGGGAGCACATCATAACTAAGGCTATGTTCTTGAGCATAGGCTATTAAAAGTTGCCCAGGATCTGAAATTACAGGCATCCCTGCATCACTCACATAGACTACTTCTTTGTCTACTAGTGTATCTCCAAATGCATCCAAACGCTCTTGTCCGTTATGTTCATTAAAAGAGTAAAAATCAGCCTCAGGATACGCCATATCAAACCGCTCTTCTAGAAGCTTCAAAAGCCGTTTGGTCTGACGTGTATCTTCACAAAAAAAGAGTGTAGCTTTTTCAAAAGCTCGCATAGCACGAATTGTAATGTCTTGGGGGTTTCCAATGGGGGTAGGTATGAATGTAATCATGAGAACGCAATTATATATGTATGGGTAGACTTTATATCTACCCAAAAAACAAAGTTTGTCTTACGACAATTTATATTTGTTTTTAAATTTTTCAACTCTACCAGCAGCATCAAGAATTTTTTCTGAACCTGTAAAGAACGGGTGACAATCATTACAAATATCAATACTCATCTCTGCTTTGTTTGACTTTGTTTCAAACTTATTTCCACAAGCACAAGATACTTTACATTCAACGTAGTCTGGGTGTATTTCTTTTCTCATTATATTTTCCTAAAAAGTTAATTTTGTGACAGATAACTAATCTGCTCTAGCCAATGACTCTTCCTTTTCTAAAAAAAAGGGTTAATTGCAACGCTCTTGTCGAGACAATTAGAAGCGATATTCTATCGTAATAAATTTAATATTCACTTTTTGACAAAATTTAACACATAATGAATATATTTTATAAGATACAAAAATGTAATGCAAATTTAAAAACAAGAGGATACTGATATTGTTAATATCTATAAAATTGTACGGCTAGTAGGACGCTTTATAACAAGTTTTTTATTTATTTCTTTCTTCTTTCTCATCTATACCAGACATTCCAAACCTACGAACCAACTCTTGCTTGACTCTATCTGGAGATATGTCTCTGTAACCTAACCCAACAAGTGTATGATACAGTAAGTCCGCACTCTCGTAGATGACTTGTTCGTCACTCTCTTCGTTGATAGCGACACAGACTTCATCAGCTTCTTCACGTATTTTACTTAACATAAGTTCTTTATCATCAAGTAACTTTTTAGTCCATGATCTGGTATCATCAGAGGCATTTTTACGCTCCAATATGGTATGGTAAAGTGTATCTACTACACCATAGAGAGCATCGGTATCTACCTCTTTTTCTAAGATGACGTTGTCTTGCATGACTGAGGTAAAGAAACAGCTTTTTGTGCCTGTGTGACAGGCGACACCATTTTGTTTGATTTTGAGTATGACAGTGTCTGCGTCACAGTCTATGAGGATATCTTTTACTTCTTGTGTGTGACTAGAACTCTCGCCTTTTTTCCAGATGCGTTGCTTGCTTCTGCTGAAGTAGTGAGCATAACCTGTAGTTAGAGTTAAGTTGAATGCTTCTTTATTCATATAAGCAAGCATAAGCACTTCTCCATTTTCATGGTCTTGTGCTATAGCAGGGATGAGTGGGTTTTTGTTCCAGTCTATTTGCATGATTTTTTATTCTTGTCCCATGATACGTTGTTGTCTACCTTTAGCATCTACCCAGATGTTAGGTACTGCTCCACCAGGGGTTAGGAAGATTTGTGCATCTTTATTTACTCTTAGTGCATCGTTGAACTTGGCTTGTGTTTTTATTTGCTCTAGTTCTAAAAGTTCACGTGTGAGTGAGCTTGAGATGAGTGTATTGGCTTTGGCTTGTTCTTCTGCTTCAATACGAATTTTGTCAGCCTCACCTTGTGCTTCGATACGGTTTTTTTCTGCTTGACCACGTGCAATTTCTGCAGCTTTTTGTGCGTGTTGCTTGGCTTTTTCTTTCTCTTGCTCTGCAATAGTTACATCTTGTTTGGCTGCTTGTACTTCTTCTATTTTTTCTTTAATCTTTGGAGGAAGAACAATATTTCTAAGTTCTACAGAAGAGAGGACAACAGGTTGGTTTGGAAGTGCATCTACTTTTTCTGTGACTTTCGTTTGGATGGCAGTTGCTATGGTATTTCTCATTTCTGGGAGTTGCTCTGCAGTATATTGTCCCACAACATCACGTACTACTTCTCTTACTTTAGAGTTGATGATTTTTTCTTCCCAACTTGAACCCCATGTAGCTATGGTAGCTGGTGCTGACGCTGCTTTTAAGCTGTACTGTACCGCTAGGTCTATGTTGACAGTGAGTCCACGTTTGTCTAGCACGGGGATAGCTCTATTTCTTTTTAATCCACCTTCTAGACCTTTATATCTGTCACCAAGTTCACTTGACATATCATTGGAATACGTAATTAGTCTTATACGGGTATTTACTGGGATCACTTTTTGAAGTACAGGGATGAAAAGGTGAAGACCAGGGAGAAGTGGTTCAGATTCAAATTTACCTGTGGTGACCTTGATACCCACTTCACCTGAGTTGATGATGGTAAATGGTTTAAGTATAAAGAGTGCTAAGGCAATAGCCCCTACTACAATAGCCCATGTAGGTAAACCTTTTGGTAGGTTATCTAAAGGGTTTCCACCACCAGAACTGCCCTTTCCGTTATTATTGTTTCGGTTAGTTCCACTTGGTTTCTTCTTTTTAAAATAGTCGTTCATGTCTGCTGGCATGTTTTTTCCTTTATTAATGTTTCCCTTTGTATAAGCTCAGGGAAAGTATATTGTATCGGTAGCTGAGCTTACCGAAGTTAGTTAATGTATGTTAAATGTTGGATGTAGTCAGGGTTTTTACCCGCAACCACATCAAAGTATGCTGTTTGTAATCTTTCAGTTATCACACCACGTGAACCACACCCTATAATACGTGCATCTATCTCACGTACAGGGGTTACTTCTGCAGCTGTTCCTGTAAGAAAACACTCATCTGCAATGTATGTTTCTTCACGGCTAATGCGACGGCGTATAACCTCTATACCCATCTCCTCAGCCAAGTCAATAACAGTTTGCTGAGTAATAGACTCTAGTGTATTGTCTGATGGAGGAGAGATAAGTTTCCCATCTCTAACCATGAAAAAACAAGCACCTGATGCTTCAGCGATGTACCCTTGGTCATCACGTAATAGTGCTTCATCATATCCTGCTTCAACCGCTTCAAACTTTGCCATTTGGCTGTTTAAGTAATTTGCTACGGCTTTAGCTTTACCCATGCCAGAAGTATTTGGTGTTCTTGTCATTGAAGATATTTTAAGGCGTATACCTTTTTGTAATCCTTCATCACCAAGGTATGCTCCCCATTTCCATGCAGAGATAGAAACTTGCACAGGACAGTCTTTATGGTAAAGTCCCATAACACCATAACCTAGATAGACCAATGGTCTAAGGTAAGCTCCATCAAAAAGTTTATTTTCTTGTAGGAGTTTTACTTGTGCAACGTTGAGTTCTTCTGCAGTGTAAGGTACATTCATTAGCGTCATTTTTGCTGAGTTTAGTAGTCTCTTAGTATGTTCCTCTAATTTAAAGATAGCGCATCTGCCATCTATAGTAGGGTAGGCCTTAGTCCCTTCTATAGCTCCGTTACCATAGTGGAGAGTATGTGTGAGAACGTGTACTTGGGCTTCATCCCAAGGTGTGAATGTTCCATCCATCCAAATATATTTTGCTTTATCCATTTGTATTGCCTTATTGTCCATTGTAATCCATCATTTAGAATATATAAAAATTAAGTAGATAATAGCCAAAAAGCTGTTAATGGTGGGTTATAACTAAATTTTTCGTTATCTTTTGATATAATCTGATAATTATAAAAAGAAGAATATATACGAGGTATAACCATGACTAAAATAGCCCAAGCCAAAATATTTTTTGGTTCATCTGAAGAAAATAAAACAAAACAACAAGAACGTAAAAGTCCTTATAATGATGAAGTAGTGAGTTCTGCACCTATATGTAATGCAGATGATACAAAAAGAGCGCTAAAAATAGCTCAAAATGCAACAAAAGATGCTGCAAATTCTCCACTCTCACAGCGTATATTATGGCTAGAAGATGTGGCTAAAAAACTTACAGAACAAAAAGAAGATTTTGCCCTAATCCTTGCAAGAGAAGTGGCAAAACCTATAACATTTTCTCGTATAGAAGTGGAGCGTTGTGTGGAGACTATTCGCCTCACTGTTATGGAATTAGCTTCTTTACATGGAGAGACTATTCCCACAGACATTATGCCTTCAGGTAAGAAGACATTGGCATATTTTAGACGTGAACCAGTGGGAGTTGTAGCCTGTATTACACCTTTTAACTTCCCATTAAATCTTGTAGCACACAAGATAGCACCAGCACTTGGGGCGGGGAATACAGTAGTTCTAAAACCAACACCAGAAGCACCTATGGTAGCATATATGTTTACAAAACTTTTTGTTGAATCAGAATATGCAGTCAAAGATGCACTCTCAGTCGTCTATGGTGATGTAGAAGTGGGTTCTACGCTTGTACAAAGTGATATACCTAGAGTTATTTCTTTCACAGGTTCAGTACCTGTTGGTAAAATTATTACCCAACAAGCAGGTATTAAGAAAGTGAGTCTTGAATTAGGTGGGAATGCAGCAACCTATATAGACACTTCTGCAGACCTAGAAGTGGCTGCAAATCGTTGTGCTTTTGGTGCATTTTATAACTCTGGACAAGTGTGTATATCACTTCAGCGTATCTATGTAAATGAAGTAGTCTATGACGACTTTGCAAAACTTATGGCAGAAGAGACAAAGAAGCTTAAAGTTGGATCTCCCTACGAAGAAGATACCTTCTTGGGACCACTCATAGATGATGAATCACAAAAAAGAGCCAATGGTTGGATTGATTCTGCTATAGACGAGGGTGCCAAAGCACTTACAGGTGGGATACAAGGTGATAATATTTTCTTGCCTACCGTCATGGCAGATGTAACAGATGATATGAAAATAATCTGTGAAGAAGTTTTTGCACCTATAGTGAGCCTTATAAAGGTACCTAATTACGAAGTAGCCATGGAAAAGATGAATAACTCTCCTTATGGGTTACAGTTTTCTATATTTACCAATGACTTGAGATTAACACAGAGATTTATTGATGATGCCAAGTGTGGTGGTGTAGTGATTAATGATATCCCAACATTACGTTTTGACGTACAGCCCTATGGTGGTTCAAAACTCTCAGGTGTAGGTCGAGAAGGACCGAAATGGGCACTTGAAGAGTTTACAGAAGTAAAATCTATAGTTATCTGTTAGAGAATACTACAAGTTATGTATCAAATATGCACAAAAAACGTCAGAGTACTTAGTTAATAATAGCAATCATAATTATTTTCCCCTAAGTCTTCTAAAATGAGGGCAAAATATGTGAAGTTACTACACAATATTTATTCCATATATTGTCTTTAAACCTTTTTTTAAAATTAATACTATATAATCATTATTATAAGGTTTCTAGTCTAGTTTTAGATGAAAAGACAATATATGGTTTAAGTCAATTTTGTATGTAAAAGATACAGATGTTATAGTAGGATAAATTTATTACTATATTACACACTTATTAGGTTTAAAATTAAACTATAGTCTTTTTTGTGCGACTTATAGATATTTTTAGATAGGATGCATTAGCTTATGAGCTGAAGTCAATATTTTTGATAACATTTATTAAGGAGAGTCAAATATGTCAAAGAAAATAGAAGTTGGTCCGGTAGGTTATATGCCACAATCGGCACCATCTATGGGTGTAGAACTTTCACCTGAAGGTAAAGCACTACTCTACGGTAATATCGTAGAAGAAAAAGAGGCGATGAGAGATGCTGCTAAAGCATTACTTACAATGGATAATCCAACTATCTTCCCTGGACCAATGGTTTTGTGGGACTGGAAAGATGATGTTGCAGACAAGTCAGCTGCGATTTTAGAAATGGCATCAGAGATTCCAAATTGTAAAATTATCCCAATGCCAGATTATAGACCTAAATATCCTAAGATTGATGTAAAAGCGGAGATTAATCCAAATCACCCGAACTTAACGATTTTAGATAATAAAATTAAAGCATGTCTTTTCATTGGTGTACACTGTCACTATGCAAACCTCACTCTAAGAATGATTAGAGCAGGTACTAGCTGTTATACTGTTGCAATGTGTGCTGAAATGGGTCATGAAGAAGCTATGGCTTCTATTAGGGATGTACACGCTGCAGATGTCTTGAAGTTTAGAGACATCATCGTAGAAGTTAGAAACGAACTAGGTATTGAGCACACAGCAACAATGCCACCAGAGAACCCTTCATTACCAAGTGAAGATTGGGGATCATTGACGCCTGCAGATTATGGTGAGTACAGAAGTCTCATCATGAGTAGAAAAGGCGAACACGTAGCAGAAGTTGAATAAGATTAGGAGAGATAAATGAGTTTAAATAAAAAACTAGTAGATATGGATTACCTCTTAAATGAGGCTCCAAGAGAAAAGCACTTTATTACAGGTGCTCAAGCAATGTCGGAAGCTGTTAAAAGAGCAAGTGTAGATATGGCAATTGCCTACCCTATTACTCCACAATCAGAAGTAATGCACCTTGTTGGTGATATTTACGCACAGGGACACATAAAAGAGTATTATAGAGCTGAAGAAGAGCTTGGTACAATGTCTGCTATCGCAGGTGCTGCTAGGGGTGGTGTACGTATGTTTACAGCTACTTCTGGACCAGGACTTCTTAGAGGGCTTGAAGCAATCGTTTCATGGCCAGGACATAGAATCCCTTGTGTACTTGGTGTACTTACAAGAGTTA
>Ga0256844_10001028_pt1 | contig 10594 bp, 8 predicted proteins | sample MusselsmetaG_FD_189100 | JGI IMG/M metagenome (GOLD analysis project Ga0256844, IMG submission 189100) | Mussel associated microbial communities from hydrothermal vent at the East Pacific Rise, Pacific Ocean - Mussels | ecosystem: Host-associated > Mollusca > Shell > Unclassified ... | reverse complement strand
AAAAACAATTATATTTACAGTGTAAAATTATCAAACATATTACTAGTAAAAATAATACTACGATTAATTTTAAATCTGAAACCATTAGAATTAATAATATGTTTATAGAAATATTAATTAATTTTTACTGTTATGATAAATAGATTAAAAGATAAAACCTTACTTAAAAACAATTGTTTTATTAATGGAGAATGGATAAAATCGGATACTAGTAAGGAACTACAAATTAAAAATCCTTTTAATGGAAAACTTATTACAAAAGTTCCGATATTAAGTGCTAATCAAGCTGAATTTGCCATAGAAAGTGCAGAGAACGCCTTCCTTTTATGGAAAAAAGAAAGTGCTATTAAACGTTCAAAATATTTAATGGAATGGTATAAACATATTCATGAAAATATTAATGATTTAGCTACAATTATGGTTTTAGAACAAGGAAAACCTTTTAAAGAAGCTATAGGAGAGATTAAATATGCAGCACAATACATTGAATTTTATGCAGAAGAAGCAAAACGAATATATGGTGATATTTTACCATCGCCATTTAATGATGCTAAAGTGTTTGTTTTAAAACAACCTATTGGAGTTGTGGGAATTATTACACCTTGGAATTTTCCTATTGCTATGATGGTACGTAAAATTGCTCCTGCTTTAGCTACTGGTTGCACTGTTGTGGTAAAACCCGATGAAAAGGCTCCTTTATCTGCTTTTGCAATTATGGAATTAGCTAATAGAGCCAAAATTCCAAAAGGTGTTATTAATATGATTACTGGTATTCCTCAAGAAATTGGAGAGGTTTTTACTGGTGATGAACGTATTAAAAAAATAAGTTTTACAGGTTCAACAAAAGTTGGAAAACTATTAATGAAGGCTTGTTCTAACCAAATAAAGAGAATCACTTTAGAACTTGGAGGAAATGCTCCTTTTATTGTATTTAATGATGCCGATATTAATAAAGCTGTTGAAGGTCTAATTACTGCAAAATTTAGAAATACCGGTCAGACTTGTGTTTGCGCAAACAGAATATTTGTTCATAAAAACATAGTAAAAGAATTTATTTTAAAACTAAGTAAAAAAGTAAAAAATCTTAAAATTGGTAATGGATTTGACAATGTAGATATTGGACCTTTAATTGATAATAATGCCCTAGAAAAAGTTATAAATTTAGTAAATGATGCTAAAAAAAAAGGTGCAAATATTATTGAAGGTGGAAATACACATGAATTAGGTGGTACATTTTTTGAACCTACAATTATTTCGGATATTAATTCGAAAATGAAAATTTTTAATGAGGAGATTTTTGGACCTATAGTCTCAATTATTACTTTTGAAACCGAAGAAGAAGTTATAAAATTAGCTAATGATACTAAATACGGATTAGCAAGTTATTTCTACGCACAAGATATGAGTAAAATTTGGCGTGTTGCCGAAGCTCTAGAGTACGGAATGGTTGGTGTAAACCGTGGAGCAATATCTTCTGCTTATGTTCCTTTTGGAGGAATAAAACAATCTGGTTTTGGTAGAGAAGGTTCTAAATATGGCTTAGATGATTATTTAAACATTAAGTATTTAGCAATTTCATAGTTAAATATTACTCTTTTATTATATTTGCATTCTCAAATTATTTATAATTATGCGTTTATCTTTTAAAATTATTTTATTGTTTTTTGGTTTAACTATTATTAATTCTTGTAAAGATGATGTTCCTGAAGATAGTTGCCCTAAAGTTGAAGGTCTTAATTTTTATTCAACATCTAGTCGAATTGAAATTTCATATTATGCTGAAGGAGTAAATTCCTATAAAATAGAATATGGATTAACTGGTTTTAATGAAGGAAGTGGAGAAACATTTATAACTTCTAATACTAATTTTGAAATAGATAATTTAACACCAAGTACTACTTACGACGTATATGTTACAAGTATATGTAGTTCTACTGAATCAAGTAAATCTGTAGGTCTTTATAGTATAACAACAGATCAAAGCTTATGTGATTCAACAAATTCAAGTATAAACATCTATCAATATTCTTTAAGTAATATTTCGGTAAATATAGATTCTTCTGGAGAAAACAGTTATGAAATAGTAAAATATGAATTAGAATATGGAATTGAAGGTTTTACCCAAGGATCTGGTACTTTACTAGATGTACAAAGTAATGGTGTAATTTCAATTACAGATTTTCAACCAAATACTACATACGATTTTTATTATAGAGCCAATTGTTCTGGTAATGATTATGGAGATTATAAATTTGCTCAATATACTACTTTGAGTAGCTGTCCAGAACCAACAAATGTAAGTGTAAGTTATCAAAGTGGTAGCTGTTCAAATGGTTCTGCCTCATATTATTTTAATTGGGATTATTATTCTGGAGCTGACATTGTAAATTATTCAGTTTCTATAAGAAGTACAGGGCAAGAACCTTACTCTAGCTTTACAACTACAAACACACATATTTCACTTACTAATTTTTATTGTGGAAGTAGAGATTTTTATGTTAGAGCTAACTGTAATAATGGAGGAACAAGTGATTGGTACGGTCCTTTTCCTTTTTTATAATTATTAATAGTAAATTTGTAGTAAATACTACATTATGATATTAATAGCAGATGGTGGTTCTACAAAAGTTGATTGGATTGCCTTAGATGAAGATAAACAGGAAGTATTTAGAATAAAAACTAAAGGCTTAAACCCTGTATTAGTTTCTAAAGAAAAAATTCATGAAAGGATTATTAATAACTTTGACTTAGCAAGGACTAAGAATAAAATCAACAAAGTATATTTTTATGGAGCAGGTTGTAGTACTCCTAAACTTTCACAACGTTTGTTTGATGTACTAGAAACAATATTTCCAAATGCCAAAATTTCAGTTCAAGAAGATATGTTAGCGGCAGTTTATGCAGCTTCGACAGGAGAAGAATCAATTGTTTGTATTTTAGGTACAGGTTCCAATTCTTGTTATTTTGATGGTGTAATTACTCATGAAAATGTTCCTTCTCTTGGATATACATTAATGGATGAAGCTAGTGGTAATTTTTTCGGAAAACGTTTATTAGTTGATTATTTTTATAAAAGGATGCCAAGTAATATTGCAAAAGATTTTAATAAATCTTATAATTTAGATCCCGATGAAATTAAAAAAAATTTATATGTTGAAGATAGTCCAAACACATATTTAGGTTCGTTTGCCGAATTTATGTTTAAGCATAAAGAAAGTAAATATGTTGATAAAATAATTAAAGATGGATTTGAACTATTTTTTAAAAATAATATTTTACCATTTAAAAAACCAGCCAATATTCCAATATACTTTATAGGTTCTATTGCTTTTTATTTTGAAAATATTTTAAATGAAGTTGCTGAAGATAATAATTTAAGCATTAAAGGAATAATAAGAAGACCTATTAATAACTTGATTAAATATCATCAATCATTATAAATGAAAAATAACGAACACCTCTTTACATCAGATCGTTTAGGTTTTAGAAATTGGATTGAGTCTGATAAACTTCCTTTTTCTAAAATGAATGCGAATAAAGAAGTAATGAAATATTTTCCAAGCACACTTTCCAAAAAAGAAAGCGATTCTTATGTTGATAAATTTCACAATCACTTTGTTGAAAACGGTTTTACTTTTTTTGCTGTTGATGAATTAGCAACATCAAAATTTATTGGTTTTATAGGTTTAATAAATACAAGTTTTGAAGCAGAATTTACTCCTTGTGTTGAGATTGGTTGGCGTTTACAAAAAGAAAGTTGGAACAAAGGTTTTGCTACCGAAGGAGCCAAAAGATGCTTGCAGTATGCTTTTACAGAGCTAAATATAAAAGAAATATATAGTATTACAGCTTTAGATAATAGCAATTCCGAAAATGTAATGCTTAAAATTGGTATGGAAAAACAAGGAACTTTTGAACATCCTTTATTAGAAGATGGACATTGGTTAAAAACAGAATTATTGTATAAAATATCTAAGTAATGTACTACAAAACATCTAATCCTGTATTTACATCATATATTTGGAAAAATAGTTATGGTTCTAATAAGATGACTATAAACGGAATTTTATTAAAAACTCTTTATACTTTGCTTTTAGTTAGTTTAACAGCTTGGTATGTTTGGCAAATGGCAAAAAGAGGTGAAAGTGTTCGTTATTATATTTATGGAGGAATATTAGTTGCTTTATTTTTTTCCATATTAACATCGTATAAAAAAAGATGGTCACCTGTTACAGTTCCTATTTATGCATTAGCAAAAGGTTGCTTTTTAGGTGGTATTTCTGCTTATGCAGACAATCGTTTTGAAGGCTTGCCTACTCAAGCCGTTAAAGTAAGTATTATTGCTTTTTTTGTAATGTTGTTGTTGTATAAATTGAATATTGTAAAAGTAACACATCAGTTTAGAAGTGTAATTTATAGTGCTATTGCAACAATAATGACTGTTTATTTAATCAGTTTTATTTTACGATTATTTGATATCCATTTAGGAATTGTTTATGGATCATCATGGTATTCAATTGCATTTACATTTATAGCGGCAAGTGTAGCTTCTTTTTCACTATTACTCGATTTTGATTATATTGATAGAAAACTATACAAAGCTCCAAAATATATGGAATGGGTAGCTACTTGGGGAATTCTAGTATCGCTTATTTGGTTGTATGTAGAAGTGCTTAGATTAATGAAAAAACTAGCTATTCGGTTTTAACACAATAGGTAAAACAAATTCGGTGGTAACAGGAATACCATATTTTATTGCAGGTTGTATCTGAGGAAATTCATCAATAGTTAGAATAATAACTTTTTTTAAATCTAATAAATCTTGAGTGTTTGATAAATTAATTGATTTTACACTTATAATTCCTTTAGAGCTTATATTAATTTTTACTTTAATAGTATCTAAAACAGTATCGTCAATAATTATATTTTTTTTACTTAATGATGATTCTATTTGCTTTGATAAATAACGATAAAAACAATCTTTTTGTAATTCTCTTGAAGTAATTCCATTACATTCTGGCAATAATGGATAGGCATCAACACTTGTAAAGTCAATAGGTTTAGATTGTTTTTTTATTTCAACATTATTATTTACTTTATTAAATATCTTTTCACAAGAAGCTAATCCTAAAATAATAATCAAAAATAAAAACCAACGATTAATCATAAAAAAGCAATTTAACTTAACAAAGATAATTAATAATTATAAAAAAATATCTACTAAGTAAAATATTACCTTATTTTTGTTTTTTTAAATAACAATTAATATAAACAAAATGAAAAAAATCGTAATCGCATTACTAGCTGTAATAACTTTAGCATCATGTACTCAAGCAAAATTTGGTGTAGTAAACACCGAAAAATTAATAAAAGAGTATAAAGAAACTGTTGATGCTGAAGCACAAATTAAAGAAAAGTCAGAAAAAATGCAAAAAGATTTAGAGACTTCAATTCAAGCTTTTCAAAATAAAGTTGTTGAATATCAAAAATCTGCAGCCAAAATGTCGGCAAAAACAAGAGCTCAAAAAGAACAACAATTAGGAGCGGAACAACAACAATTACAACAAAGACAACAACAAGCACAATACCAAGTCCAAAATGATGGTCAAGCTGCTATTAAAAAAATAGCAGAAAAAGTTAATACTTTTATTAAAGACTATGGTAAAAAGAATGGATATCAAATTATTTTTGGTACTGTTGATTTAAATGGAGCTGTAATGTATAATGAAGATAAAATTGATTTAACAGATACAGTTTTGAAAGCTTTAAACGATAAATATTCTAGTGGGTCTACTACAAAAGAAGAAACTCCTGTAAAAACAGAAGATAAAAAAGAAGAAACGAAAAAAGAAGATGATAAAAAATAATTATCTTTATTTTTAAATTTAAAACCTTTCAATTTTCATTGAAAGGTTTTTTTATGGGTACAATTAATTCAACTTCATTTTTTTAAAAACTTCCGTTACATCACTATGAGAAACAGGTCTGTTTTTAAAATGATCCAATAAATAGGCAACTTCTTTTTCGTCTGTTGTTAATTGTTTAATAATATTTCCTAAGTGCATTTTCATGTGTCCACTTTGAATACCAGTAGTTGTTAAAGCACGTAAAGCTGCAAAATTCTGGGCTAAACCAACAACTGCAACTATTTCCATTAGTTCTTTTGCAGATGGTTGTTGTAAAATTTCTAAACTTAATTTAGCTAAAGGATGTAATTTTGTTAAACCTCCAACAGTTCCCAATGCTAAAGGTATTTCTAACCAAAAAGAAAAGATAGCATCTTCAATTTTTGCTCCAGAAAGACTTTTATATTTACCTGTTCTTGCTGCATAAGCATGAACTCCTGCTTCAACAGCTCTAAAATCGTTTCCTGTAGCAAGAACAACAGCATCAATACCATTCATGATACCTTTATTGTGAGTTACAGCTCTATGAGGTTCTGCATTGGCAATATTTAAAGCATTTATAAATTTGTTAGCGTATAAATCAGCATCACTTTTATATAATTCGTCAACTTTACAACTTACCTCAGCACGAACTAAACATTCAGGCACATAATTAGATAAAATACTCATTACTATTTGAATATCTAATTCGTTAGTGTTTTCAAATCTATTAGCAATAGCTTCTAAACAAGTGTTTATAAAGTTTGCTCCCATACTATCTTTCGTTTCAAAAGTAACATGAAGTTGATAGTAATCTTTTAAATCAGTAGTTTTATTTCGTAATTCAATGTCTAAAATTCCTCCACCACGTTTTCGCATGTTCTTAGTGATGTTGTTGGTTACTTCAAATAATTCAGATTTTATCTGATTAAAATAAGTTTTAAGCTCTTCTTCATTACCAGTAAACATAAAATGAACTTGACCTATTTTAGTGGTGGAAATCACTGTAGTTTTAAAACCTCCACGAGTACTCCAGAATTTAGCAACTAAAGCTGCAGCTGCAACAACAGAACTTTCTTCAATTGCCATTGGAATTACATAATCTTTACCATTAATAATAAAATTTGGAGCAACAGCATAAGGAATATAAAAATTAGATAAGGTGTTTTCTATAAAATCATCGTGTAGTTGTTGCAACTTTTCATTAGCATTCCAATAACTTTTTAAAGCATTAATTCCTTGCTCTTTATCACTGAAAAAATTATTAGCTAACCAATTTATTTTTTCACCTTTGGTAAGCTTTGAAAACCCATTTATCTTTTTTGACATATTTTAAAAATTATTAGAATACAAAATTAGGGTTTTTAATTATAAAAAAGTAGGTGTTTTATATCTATACACTTTGATCTTAATTATTACACTACAATTTAATAAATTTAGTTTTTAAAATTTTACCATTTTTTAATGTTGTATTTATTAATAATAATGTTCCTCTGTTTACGTAAGTAGGTATTATTAATGAAGTTCCTGTTTTGTTATAACTCACTAATAAATTACCTGAAATATTATATATTTTAACTTGTTCTATTAATGAATTATTTTTTGTTTTTATTAAAATGCTATTATCAGAATAGTTACTAGCTAATAATTTTTCTGTTTTATGTAAAAATTGAGATTGACAATTTAAGCTAAAACTTACATTTTCATCAATCTGCGTCCATACTTCTTCACTCCTATTAGGATCATCTACCTCTACACATGTAAGATACCTATTTTCATTTATTATAAAATATTTATCTGTAATATTTATGTTATTACCATTTTGTATATTTAAACTTTCTAAATCATTTGCTCTACAATCTATATATTTTAAGGATTTATTAAATGATAAATCTAGCTTGATAAGTTCATTTTTAAAACAAATGAATTCAACTAAATCTTCATTTCTTATTAGATTTATTTCACTAATATTATTATAAGAACAGTTTAATGATTTTATATTTGTAAAATCTTCAATACCAGTTAGGTCTGCGATATTTTTGCTATTTACATTTAAAATAGTAACTGTATTAATATTAGATGTTGTTACATAATCATCATTTGCAATACCATTACCCATACTGTTTAATGCTCCAATAGTGACTACATTACCATCTATATCATGAGTTTCTAGGTAGTCTTCAAAATTATTATCTGGAACATAGGTTTGTGCTACATTGTTGTTACAATCTATACTCAAACCTCCATCAGTAATAATCCAACCATCAGTATTTGATAAAATATTTCTCGCTGCTTCTCCTTGACAATATTGACTGTTTCCTCCACTAAATGAAACATCATTATTATGTGTTTGTTCTTGCCAACCTATTAATAAAGCATCATAGTTTTCTTGAGAAAGTGTAGAGGAACCAAACATATAATGAGCACTTGTTAAACTACTAATATTCCATGAACTTATATCTTGATTAAATACAGAATAAGCAAACATGTGATGCATATTAATTACTTTACTAGTATCCCAATTATCTAATGGTTGGTTAAAATAATTAGTTCTAGAAAATATTGAACCCATATTAGTTACATTAGATGTATCCCAATTATTTAATGATTGATTAAAATTAGTTGCTCCCCAAAATAAACCAGACATATCAGTAACATTACTAGTATCCCAATTATTTAATGGTTGATTGAAATTATTAGCACCAGAAAACATTGAAGACATATTAGTAACATTACTAATATTCCAATTATTTAATGGCTGATTAAAAACTTTAGCAACCCAAAACATATATAACATATTGGTAACATTACTTGTATTCCAACTATTTAAAGGTTGGTTAAAGTTACTTGCTCTTTCAAACATACGTGACATATTATTAACATTTTCTGTACTCCAATCGTTTAATGGTTGATTAAAATTGGTTGAGCTTCTAAACGCTCCTGATAGACTTGTTGTATGAGTTAGATTAGGTATATCTGTAAAATCTCCTGTAAAATTAGTACAGCCATAAAAAGCATTTTCCATAGAAATCCATTCTTGGTTTCCCCATTGATTTACAGATAAAATTTTATCTTTATCTAACTCGTTATTAAAATATATATGTGGAAAATTTCCTTGTATTCTAATAGTATATGTGCCTGCAGTTCCAAAATCGTGTGTTACATTACCAGTAATACCTAACTCATCAAAAATACCATCGTTATTCCAATCTACATCGTAATTATAAGTTTCTCCAGAAAAGGTAGGTATTTCAATAGATGTACTGTTTGAAGTTCCGGTATTATCGGTTTTCCAAGTGGTAACAAAGTCATTTTCACTTAAGGTTGGGTTACAATCTGTACTTAAACCTCCATCAGTAATAATCCATCTATCTAATCCTGTTAATGTATTTCTAGCAATTCCCCCATTACAGTATTGACTATTTCCTCCACTAAATGAAACATTATTATTATGTATTTGTTCTTGCCAACCAATTAATAAAGCATCATAATTTTCTACAGAAAGCGTAAGCCCTGTAAACATATCTGTTGCATCGGTCAGACTACTAATATTCCAAGAACCTAAATTATGATTAAAGTTGGATGCGTACCAAAACATACTTTCCGTAGTGGTAACATTTTTTGTATTCCAAGTACTTATATCTTGATTGAATACTTCTGCTAAAGTAAACATACCCTCCATAGTAGCAACACTTTCTGTATTCCAAGTACTAATATCTTGGTTAAAAGCGATTGCTCTATCAAACATATAAGACATATCGGTAACACTTCCTGTATTCCAAGTACTTATATCTTGATTAAAGATTTCTGCATAATAAAACATCGTAGACATATCAATAACATTTTCTGTATTCCAAGTACTTATATTTTGATTAAAGGCTGATGCTCCAAAAAATAGATATGACATATCCTCAACATTGCTTGTATTCCAAGTGTTAAGATTCTGATTAAAGTTAACTGCATTTGCAAACACGGTAGACATATAAACTACATTTTCTGTATTCCAAGTACTAATATCTTGATTAAAAGCAGTTGCATAAGCAAACATATAAGACATATCCGTAACACTTTCCGTATCCCAAGTACCAATATCTTGATTAAATATAGTTGCCCCATCAAACATAGATGACATACTAGTAAGATGTGTTAAATCTGGAGTATCTAATCCTACGCCATTAAATTTAGAACAACCATTAAATGCATTGCTCATACTAGTCCATTGTTGACTTCCCCATTGATCTACAGCTAAAATTTTATCTTTATCTAATTCATTATTAAAATATATACGTGGAAAATTCCCTCTAATTCTTATGGTATAGGTTCCTGCTGTTCCATAATCATGTGTTACATTACTTGTAATTCCAAATTCATCAAAAACACCATCGTTATTCCAATCTACATCGTAATTGTAAGTTTCTCCAGAAAAGGTAGGGATTTCTATACTTGTATCAGTAGTAACCCCATCATTATCGGTTTTCCAAGTAGTAACAAAATCATCGAGACTTGCTGTGCAATCTAAACCTCCATCAGTAATAATCCATCTATCTGATCCTGTTAATATATTTCTAGCAATTTCCCCATTACAGTATTGACTATTTCCTCCACTAAATGAAACATTATTATGATGTATTTGTTCTTGCCAACCTATTAATAAACGATCATAATTAACCCTAGAAAGTGTAACACCTGTAAACATATCTGTTGCATCG
>Ga0256844_10001027_pt1 | contig 10594 bp, 8 predicted proteins | sample MusselsmetaG_FD_189100 | JGI IMG/M metagenome (GOLD analysis project Ga0256844, IMG submission 189100) | Mussel associated microbial communities from hydrothermal vent at the East Pacific Rise, Pacific Ocean - Mussels | ecosystem: Host-associated > Mollusca > Shell > Unclassified ... | reverse complement strand
AACAACATCTCCGAGTGTGTGACCATGATGAGTGAACCCTCAAAGCCATCAATGGCATCTGCAAGTGCATCTATGGACTGCATGTCAAGGTGGTTCGTAGGCTCATCTAGGAAGAGTACGTTTGCAGGTGCTGCTATAATCTTCCCTAACATTACCCTACTTCTCTCTCCACCAGAAAGCACGTCTATCTTCTTATCACCAAGCTCACCAGAAAACATCATACGCCCAGCGATGTTACGTGCTTGAGGTATGCCCACTTCTTTGCTCATAGAGGCTATCTCTTCTACTATGGTTACTTTAGTGTTTAGTCTTTCGATGTTTGTCTGTCCAAAGTGTGCAAACATTGTAGAAGGATGGAATTCTATGCTACCTTGTTGCTCTCCAAGTTCCCCTGCAATGTAGTTAAGTAATGTAGATTTACCCTTACCATTTTTACCGATGATAGCCAGTCTTTTACCACGTTCCATAGCAAAAGTGATATCCTTAAACAATGGCTCATCAGCGTTATACCCAAAGCCTAACTCATTCGCACGAAAAAGTACTTTTGAAGGTGTCTCTTTATAGTTAAACTTAAAAGACAAGTTCGTGTCTGTTGCTAAGTCGTCCATCTCTTCCATCTTGTCTAGCTCTTTTTGCTTAGACTGTGCAAGTGCTGCTGTAGAAGCTCTTGCCTTGTTACGTGCCACAAACTCTTCAAGCTCTTTACGTTTCTTGTCTTGGTTGGCTTTGGTCTTCTCATACGTTTCATCTGCTAGTTCTAGTGTACCGTAGTACTTGTAGCTGTCTCCACTAACCAAGTGCAAGCCTTTACGTTGCACACCCATAGTATGCGTAGTCACTGAGTCCATAAAGTCTCTGTCATGTGTGATGAGTATCACTTCCCCATCAAACTCTTTTATAAACCCTCTTAACCATCTTAGCGAGATAATATCTAGGTAGTTTGTAGGCTCATCGAGTAAAAGCATATTCGGTTCAGTTGCAAGTAGTTTCACCAAGTTAATACGAATCTGATACCCACCCGAAAAGCTCAAAGGGTCTTTGTCTAAGTCTGCCTCGCTAAACCCAAGTCCAAACAAAAGCTTTTCTATCTTATAGAAGTTCCATTGTTCATCTTCAGGTAGTACCAACGCACACTCTTCACGCACGGTAGGCTCCGTAAAGACTAAATGCTGTTTGAGTGTACCTATGCGGTAATTTTTAGGAATACTAATAGACCCACTGTCATGACTCTCTTCCCCAAGTATCATCTTAAAAAGTGTAGACTTCCCAGACCCATTACGTCCAACAAAACCTATTTTTTGTTGAGGCTGCATTTTAAAGTTCACATCTTGAAAGAGAGTTTGTCCACCGAAGCTTTTAGAAAGGTTTGTAAGTTGTATCATTGCAATTATCCATTTAAAAATTTGTGGTATTATAACCAAAAGATTAATAATCAACTCTAGTGATATGCAAAAGGATTTCAAAGATGCCATTTAAACATGTTTTTTTATTCATGACATTCAATATATTATTTACAGGATGTGATGTTAGCTCACTCGAAAGTACTGTCGAGAATGATCCTCAAACCCTACATCCATCTAAAATAACCTTATTAAGCAAACCAATAATATTACATTCTCCCGAGATATCAGAAGCTTCTGATATTGCATATGACGATGAGACTCAAACGTTATATATCATAGGAGATAAAGGTATATTATATAGTTATGATGTTTCATTCAACGAAAATCAATTAATCTTAGATTATCAAAATACACAAACTATATCTTCTTTAAATCCAAATATAAAAATAGACAGTGAAGGTCTTACCACGAATGATACAAATGAACTTATTATATCTTTTGAAGGAAAACCCAGAATAAGTCAACTTTCTACAGAGGGCAAGATTAAAAAAGATTATATCCTACCAAAAGAGCTAAATACGCCTAGTAATTATGTAGATGGAAATAAAATGCTAGAATCTGTAGCATGGCATAAAAATTATGGTATTTTAACTGCTTCGGAATATCCTCTTGGGGGAAAGAAAAACACCGAACAAACCATCTACTCACTCAATGGTAAGAACTGGCACTTTAAAGCTGAACCTTATACAGATAATGCCATTACTGCTATTGAGGTTATGGACGATGACCATCTACTCATTTTAGAACGTGCTTACAAAAAAGGTAAAGTCCCTTCTTTTTATATTACTCTGAAAAAACTTTATATTGAAGAGTGCAACGAAAATCAGCTATGTAAGTCAGAAATACTATACGCAGAAAAACTTGATTTTAAAAATTATGAAGGCCTTACAAAGATAGGAGAAAATCATTACTTAATGATAAATGACAATCAAGATAAGCTTTCAACAGACTTTATCTATTTTACAATAGAGTAAAATAGATCGATTAGTCAATATGAAATACCCTATATTTAATATAATAATATATGTTACCAAGAATCTCATATATTGATTCTTTCATAGATAAGAAGGTATTACAATAAGCACTTGTCGTCCACCACGCGACATCACTACTTATTACTTTAGCAGATAATCCATTCTTTGTATATTGAAAAAAATTTATTAAATAATTAATCCTTTTTGAATGGGCGGGGTCTGATACAATTAGGACTTTTTTGTAATGATGTTTAAGCATATACTTTTTGATAGATTTTATCTCTTCATGTGTATCCTGAGTATTTTCTAAGAAAGAAACATCATTCCCAAGTACACCATGTTCTTTAAAATAATTTATTTTCCAAAATCCCAATTTATCTTTTGAATTTAAAGCTACAGTAAAATTTCCTGTAAAAATAATTTTAGAAGCAAGTCTTTCTTTATAAAGTTCAATTCCTTTATCCAATCTTTCAACATAGCCCCCACCTAGACAAATAATTATATCAGCTTTAGTAGGCTCTTGTGTAACATCAAGTTTCTTACCCATAAAAAAAACAAAAAGGATAAAAAATACTAAAGTTAACAAAAGCACTCTTACTCTTTTAAATAACATCAATTTATATAACTCTACCTAGTTTAATGCTTTCAAACTTATACAACTTTCTTCTAATCCTGCAGTACATGCTGTACCGTAAAATTCTTTAGCATCTTGCATATTTTGTGCTCTACCTATACCATTTTCATAAATATTTCCCATATTATAACAAGCTAAGGCATCCCCTTGAGAACATGCTTTTTCAAAATAATAATGTGCTTGGGCATAATCCTCAGTTATACCTTCACCTGTGACATACAAGGTACCTAATGCTGTACAAGATTGGATATTGTCACTTTTACATCCTTTTTCTAAAAGTTTCAGTGCTAACAATGTATTCTGTTCAAGACCATTACCATGTAAATACATTTCTCCTAAATCACCACAACCTTTTGCATAATTATTTTTACATACATGATCAAATAGTTTTGCAGAACGATGATAATTACGACGAATTCCATAACCATTTTTATATAAATTCCCTAAAGCATAACATGCATCTAACGTATGTGTGTGACTTGCTTCACAACTTTTTTTATATACAGAAAATGCTTTTTTATAATGCCCCCTTGTCCGTCGAGATTCATACTCTTTTCCTATTTCATAACATTTTTCATAATTCCCTGACTCACATTGTTGTGCACCTGTTTTAATATCTGTAGCCTCAGTATTAATGATATTCGTTTGCTTATCTACAGGAGTTTTAATTTTATCTTGAGATATTATTTTTTTCTTTAAATTTCCTGCATATAGTTTTCCAAGCTCCGAACAAGCATGATTATTATTGGATTCACACGATTTTTTATATGCTTTTTGTGCAAGATACATATTCTGAGATGTACCAATTCCATCACTATACATATCGCCTAAAACACTACAAGCCACAACATTCCCTTGTTCACACTCTGTCTTGAACGAATCAAATTTATCTGGACTCAATGGTGAGAGTACTACCCCACATCCAACAACCATTAGAATAACCACAAAACCAACTATATACTTAAAACCTTTTTCCATTTTAACTCCTATCTTATAAATTTATCGTATTAAAAAACAATTTAATATTCTACAATTTTTTTGTTTTCCCAATTTTTGACGACACTTTTGAAGTGCTGCTTGTTTTGATGTATTTTTATTACTATATTTTGCACTTGTCTTTATATTACCGCTAAATGCTTTACAATACCAAACATATCCTGAGTTAGTCTTCTTCACAGTTTTCTTTCGCGTATTAGACCTTACCTTTACTTTTTTCTTCCTATTTAAAACTTTAACTTTTTCTCTCATTTTAATATTTTTTATAGACTTGATTTTTGAGATATTCTTATTTTTTTCTATCGTTGATTTAGGTTGTTTATTTACAATAGACTTAATTTTTCTAGTATTATCTATAGTAATATTTGGTATAGATTCAAAATAAATTTCATCTTCTACTTCTCCAGATGAAACATTTTTTTCCACTATAACTACTTGTTCTGGAGATGCAAGTATCTCCTCTTTTTTTACGATTTCTTTAATTTTTTCACTTTCTTTATTCGACTCCCAAAGATTGTCATCTTTAGATAAAGAAGCATTAGTATCACTATCTAATTTTTTCTCTGAGATAACTCCTTTAGAGTCTACTTTACTCGTATCTTTTGTAGATACAGGTATCTCCTCTTTTTTCTCTTTTTTTACGATTTCTTTAATTTTTTCACTTTCGTTATTCATCTCCCAAAGATTATCATCTTCCGACAAAGAAGCATTAGTATCACTATCTAATCTTTTCTCTGAGATAGATCCTTCAAAGTCTGCAGTATCTTTCGTATCCGAAACATGCACATTTTCTTCGACATTACTATGCTTTTCTATTGTATCTGTAGAATCTTCTGATTTACTCAATATATGAGAATCACTCTCTTGTATATTCGTTATATTCTCTTCTATTTTATGAGATACCACTTTATCACTCTTATTAAAATAATTCCACCCTAAAAATAACAGTAATCCAACAAAAACAATAAATGCATATAAAAGCCAATTGCGTTTATTTTCAACCAAAGGTTTTACCTCAGGAACTTTTTTACCCTTTAATACTGTTTGAAAAGCTAAAATACTCTTAAATCTATCCTTGGATGAAAACATCAATGCTTTATCTATACTAGCTAAAAGTGATATATCATATTTATCTAAAAGTTCTGATTTTTTCTGTAAATATACATAAGGGTCATAATCTTCATGTTTTTTCTTACAAGAAATACGTTCATGCACACGAAGTGGTAGTTCTTTTGATACCATCAGATAAAGTAACCCACCTATTGCATAGATATCACTACTTTTTCCTATCTGCGAAAAATAATTTATATCTACTTGTTCTGGCGCAGCATATTGTGGAGTATACGCGTGACAAAATATATGACTATCTTCATCTTTAAATAGTTTACTCCCCTCAAACCCCATAAGAACAATTGACTTATTATCCCGAATAAGTATATTCTCAGGTGCAATATTTAGATGCGGTATTTCCAATGTATGTAAATGTTCAACTGCATCAAGTAGAGGATTTAAAATTTCAAAAATTTCCTCATTAGTAAAGATTTCATTTTTATCTCTTTTATTCTGTATATATTGTTGGAGCGTTATTCCTGTTTCATATTCATATATAATATATGTTGTATTATTCTTATTTCTTTCTACTGCATCTATTTTAACAATATTTTTATGAGGGTTTTTAGATATCTTCTCTAAAATATCTACTTCTCCCATAAAAAAAGTTTTCATATAATTAAACTGAATAAGTTCTTCAACCTCTAAAGGTATTCTAAGAATCATTTCATTTTTATCATTTCTTTTAGCATATTCTGCAGGGAAAAATTCTTTTATAATATATTGTTTATTTTTATTAACTCTTTTGACTAAATAAGTAAATCCAAATTCATTGGCATCAAGTACTCTCGTCACTACGTATCTAATAAGCAACTCAGAATATGCTTTACGCGCCAAACTAATATGACTTATATGCGTACTTTCTTCTTTTCTTAAATCGGCAGTACTAGTCGATACATATAAATTTAGACACTGAAAATACATCTTTTTTATATTTATACTATTACTACTCGTATTATTTACCATTATTTATATCCATGCATCTCTATTGTTATATATATTATAGCATATACTTCCTACGTTAAAACTGTTTATACACAGGTAATACTAATAAAGGAGTGTTATACTCTTATTCAATATATTTCCAAAGGGTATCTATGATTCAACTCATCTTTGTACTAGACCCAATGTGTTCTTGGTGTTGGGGCTTTCACCCTATTATGGAAGCACTACGAAATAAACACTCAGATACCTATACCTTCTCACTGATCATGGGTGGATTACGTACCACTGGACAGATGGAGTGGAACACCCAAAGCAAGGCCTATTTATCCTCTGCATGGGATGCTGTCCATCAAACTACCAAACAACCTTTCAACCCTATGATCCTAAATAAAACAGCGTTTGACTACAACACTTACCCCTCATGTAAAGCTGTCATTGCAGTACGTGAACTTTTCGGGATAGATGCTGCATTTATCTACTTTGGAGACATCCAAAAAGCCTTTTATACAGCAGCTAAAGACATTACTTCTTTAGATGTCCTCACTCACTATGTCATATATGACAAAGAAATATTTGTAAACTTCTACCACTCAGAACGAGCAGAACTCCTCATGCAACATGACTTTAGTAAAGCACGTTCCATGGGAGCCAATGCCTTCCCCTCTACTGTCAAGATAGACAAAGATGGACATATGGTCTGCATGAGTGGCTATAAAAATTTAGAAGAGATTTTAAAGATATAAACCCGTAGGTCGGGTTGCCCTCATCCCGACATCAATATACACACAATAAAAATCCAAACCCATACCATACAAATTGAACAATGAAATTAAAATATGTTTGTTATGTAAATTAAACCGTCGGGATGAGGGCAACCCGACCTACCTAAATGATGAATATTCCCAATCTTCAATATCTTCTATGTACCCATGCTTCACAGGATTGTATTTCATATAATTCAATATTTCTATATAATCTTTTTCATCACGTATAGTATGTTCATAAAACCTCTCTTGCCATACACCTGCATGACCACGACGATGTTTTTTATGACCTAAACTATTTTTAGCTATCTCTTTACTCTGTTTATCTAAACCATAAACAAAACTTCTTTTAATATGTCTAATAATTTTAGAGTACTCACTAGCAATCTTAGGTCTAATTATCATATGTATATGGTCTGGTAAAATGACAATAGCATCTATATCATACGTATACCTCTGCTTGCTTCGTCTAAAAGAGTCACGTAACAATGCTATGTTATCTATAAGTATTGGCTCTCGCCTATATGTAACCAATGTTAGATAATAGCTATACCCGTCGGCATATATGCGTCTATAATTCATAATGTCATCATAACAAACAAAAAACAAAACCATTAAAAATATGTCAAATTGTCATTTTTTTATTGATTTACATAAAAACCCGTAGCTCGGGGTGTCCTCTCCCCAACAACAATTGGCATACAATAAAAATTCAAACCCACATAATATAAATTGAACAATGGAATTAAAATATTGTTTGACTTTCAATCACCCGTAGGTCGGGTTCCCCTGATCCCGACATCAATTTACATACAAGAAAAATACAAACCCACATCACACAAATTGAACAATAAAATTAAAATATATTCGTCATGCAAATTAAACCGTCGGGATGAGGGCAACCCGACCTACATATATTTTAAAAATGGTGATTATATTTGAAGTTTAAATGGGTGTATACATTCCCACTCAGAGAGTGGGAACAAATTAAAGTTAGAATAAAGTATTTTTTATTCTATCTTCGAGTTCCTTATTGATTCTTATTATATTATCCGATATACGCTTGTCTATATTAGGGGGAAATTGGTATGAAGATAATTGTTCTTCTAACCTTGCATTTTTAACTTTATCAAATAATTCTTCTTTTCTTTCATTAAAATCTTGAGTAGAAGAAATAGCTCTTGCTAGTTTTGAGTGTATATTACTATCTTGAAAAGATTTGAGTCTATCCCTTTCATCTTGTAATGATTGGATCTTTTTTAAATTAATAAAATAATTAGATTTATCTTCAACCTCTTCTATAGATTCATAAGATACATCTAATTCTAGATATTTTTTACCATCTTCCATAAAAGATGATGTTGTCATTACGTCAAATAAAGATATTTTAGCTTCTCTTTCTATCTCTTCTCTAAGTTCAGCCCTAACACCAATTCTTTTTTTGCCACTTGAATCAATTATATACCACCAGTCCTCTTTTGTATCATCTGTAATTAAAAATACTGATTTTATATCATCTTTTTTCGCATGTTCTATTATCTGATTCCATATTATAAGATCACCATACATCGGAACATAATTTAACCCTCCATAAGAAAAGCTTGGTTTATCTTTTTTATCCTTAGCATCTTTAAATCCTGGAGGTATTTCATTTTTATATCTTTTCTCACCATCTTTATAAATTTTATCTAATTCTTCTTGCTTAAGAAAAGGTACACCGATTTTATCATTAAAAGATTCTTCAATTTTTGGACGTATTTTATCTCCAGATCTTACTTCTGGTTGTTTATCGTTCCATACATTAACAATATTCGTTAAGTCCTCTAATGGCTTTTTCATACTTTCTTGAAGTTCTTTAGATTTCTCATTACTTTCAATTGTCTTTTTAATTCTTGCTATATCTTCATTAAGTTTTTTAAATATACCTTTTTCATTTTTTATAATTTCTAATCTATTCCTTTGATATTCAAGTCCAACATGATGTGGTAGCCAAATATTATCAGATATTCTATCTAATATTTTAAAAAAATCATCTCTAGCATCTTCTGTATAACTATATAAATTTAAAAGTACATTTGTATCAAAAACAAATAATGTTTTTTCATGTTTCCATGCATTTTTAATTTTTGTATTACTAGGTGAATAAAATCCACTAAATGATTTTTTCATAAAATATTTCCTATTAAATATTAGCTTTTAGCCACAACTTCAAACTCCCAACCTGCTCCAACGTCCTAACAGTAGCCGTACCACCTTCAGACACCCTCGCATTCATAGAAGCACGATTATCTAGTAGTGCAACAACACCCTCACCTATACGCTCATCTATGCTCTGTAAGTCCTCTAAGCTAAGCTCAGAGATATCTAAACCTTTCTTCTCTGCTAAGTTTACTGCGTCCCCTGTGATGTGGTAGGCATCACGGAACGGAAGTCCTGCTTCTTTTACTAGGTAGTCAGCTAAGTCTGTAGCAGACAAGTGTCCTATCATACACGCAGCTTCCATCTGCTCTTTGTTTACAGTCATGTCTGCTATCATCTCATTGAGTACTTGCAGACTCAGTAGTGCCGTACGTACAGAGTCAAAGACACCCTCTTTGTCTTCTTGCATGTCTTTGTTGTAGGCAAGTGGTAGACCTTTCATCACTGTAAGCAGTGCTACTAGGTTACCGTTCACACGTCCTGTCTTACCACGTAGTAACTCTGGTATGTCAGGGTTTTTCTTTTGTGGCATGATGGAGCTACCCGTAGCATGTCTATCACTTAGCGTCACCCACTTAAACTCACTAGCAGACCATAAAATGAGCTCTTCACTCAAACGACTCATATGCATCATCATAGCACTTATGTTAAAGAGTATCTCTAAGGCAAAGTCACGGTCACTTACCGTGTCAAGACAGTTAAGCGTAGGAGCAGTAAAGCCTAGCTTATCAGACGTTATCTGACGGCTTATGTCATGTGGTGTACCTGCCAATGCTGCACAACCTATGGGAGAGTAGTTATTACGCTCATAAGAGCTCATAAAACGCTCATAGTCACGCTTAAACATACTCGCATACGCTAACATATGGTAACCGAAGTTTATGGGCTGAGCGTGTTGTAAGTGTGTCATACCAGGAAGCATCGTTTCACTCTGCTCTTCTGCTACAGTGACAAGTGTTTCTATGTTTTCTAGTAATAGTTCACCTATGGCTTTAGTGTTGTTCTGTACGTAAAGTCTAAAGTCAAGTGCTACTTGGTCGTTACGACTTCTTGCAGTATGCAGACGTTTCCCCGCATCACCCACTTTTTCAGTCAGTCTACCCTCTATAGCCATATGTATATCTTCATCATCACCATCAAGCAAAAACGCTCCAGACTCCACCTCTGCTAGTATCTCAACCAGCCCAGACTCTATCTGTGCGTAGTCCTCTTTACTGATGATGCTCTGCTCACAAAGCATGTACGCATGTGCTCTAGAGCCTTCTATATCTTCACGGTAAAGCACCTTGTCAAAAGGCAGTGAGTTGTTAAGGTCTTGAAGTAGTTGAGAACTCTTAGTAGAGATACGTGCCGAAGCAATTTTTGTAGACATAGTTATTCCTAAATGATTATTAGGAGTATTTTATCGTAAAGTTCGTTTGAGTAGGTTTTTGCAAGTAAGTTTTAAATATTTTATAAAAAGCAAAGAGCCCAAAAACAAGGGGAAAGAAATATCTAGGGGAGATATAAAGAAGGCTCTTCTGTAAAAGGTGTTTTAGAAAAAAACAAGGAAATGCAAACATATAAAAT
>Ga0256844_10001026_pt1 | contig 10598 bp, 9 predicted proteins | sample MusselsmetaG_FD_189100 | JGI IMG/M metagenome (GOLD analysis project Ga0256844, IMG submission 189100) | Mussel associated microbial communities from hydrothermal vent at the East Pacific Rise, Pacific Ocean - Mussels | ecosystem: Host-associated > Mollusca > Shell > Unclassified ... | reverse complement strand
AGGAATTTAAAACAGTACTAATTTGTTTTTCTATTTCATTACGTTGTTTATTAGAAATAGCTGTTCCTAAAGGAATATCTTTTATATTTCTAGCAACTCGTATTCTTGTAGAAACAATATATTGATTATCTATGTCTGGATTTGGCGCTAATAAATCAACTACATTAAGATTTGATTGATGTGTGTCTTCTTTATCAAAACCATGGTAATCTTTTATTATTTTATCAAATAATGGTGCAAAAACAGTATAACTTTCTTCGTCTCCTGCATAAGCACCAATACCACTATCTAGATTTTCTATCCCAGATTTTATGACATGTTTTAATGTATAACCGTTGCTTGTTTTTTTATCTTTTAATTGTTCAAATACTTCTTTAGTGAGATATTTGGCAAGTAGTGACTTTGAGTTGTTTAGTTGTTTTGAAAATTTCATGAGCTAGATTATTAAAATGTATTAGAATCCTAAAAAGATAAATCAGTATTAAACTTTAGAATGAATTAAGTTATTAAAAACATCGGTAAATAAAAAAAAGAATATCATTATAACAATTTCTAATACTATAAACAAAACAGATAAAATCAATAAAAAGAAAATAGTTTTATATAAAATTTGCCAAAGTGATAAATGAAACATTTTATAGTAAATATACATATGATAAACTAATAAAAATAACATGGTAAATAACATAACAGATGACAAATTAATCCCTGCCAAAATACTAGTAACAGCTATAATTAAAAAAATATACTGATACTGTGCATAACTATATAAAAGTGATACATTATGTTCAATAAAATTTAGTTTTTTTCTAAAAATCAAAATATTTATTAAAGAAAAAAATGGGAGCATAGATAATGTAATGATATTGTAATAATTCATAGTAAAATTTTGCAGTTTTTTACCAAATTCATCCATAAATTTTGCAGAATTCTCATTATTCTGCTTAAAATAATTTGCGCTATCGTACATATACTCTTGAAAAGAATCTTTGGCTATGAATAAAAACAAACCATATAAAGTTAATGCAATTATCATGTACGAAAATGGCTGCATATATCGCTTTCTTACACCATTTAAATAACAAGTAATCACTTCTTGAGGCTTAGTAAACATATGAATAAATGTTTTAAAAAACTTATTATCCCAAGAAATAAAAGTTTCTAAAAACTCTTCGGTAACTATTTTAAAATTTAAACGATGATTAATAATTTTTCCACCACATTCATCACAGAATTTAGCCGTTTCTTTAAGGTTAGTTTTACAGTTTTTACATTCCATTTTTCAAATATAACCAAAAAAACTAACCCTTTCAAAATAAATTGAAAGGGCTAATAAATAACTATTCTAACTAATTTTTTATTTTATTTTTTAATTGCTTTATTATCTGTAAAGTATTTCATAAACTGAGCTCTTTCGTAATACTTAGGATTATTAATATTCTCTTGGCTCAATATTCCTATAATATCATTAACTGATTTGTAATTGTTTTTATCTAAATAATCATTTAAAAAATCTAATATTTCAGTAATAACTTCAAATCCATTTATAAATAATGATGTTACAATATAATTAGCACTAGCGCCAGACATTAATAATTTAACAAATGATTCACCATTGTGAATTCCTGTTGATGCTGCCATTGGTGCTTTTGATCTTTTACTCATTAAAGCTACCCATTGTAATGGAATTAAATATTCTTTTTCATTACTAAAAACCGATGCTGTTACAATTTCTTTAAATTCTAAATGAATATCTGGTTTATAAAAACGATTAAATAACGTAATTCCATCAACACCTGTTTTATCTACTTTTAAAATCATTTCACCTAAATTAGTAAAATATTGGCTCATTTTAACTACTACAGGGATTTTTGCTGCTTTTTTAACTTCTTTAATTATTTTAATATATAATTTTTCTATTTTTTTAGATGAATTATTAAAATCTGCTGGGAAATAAAATATATTTAATTCAACTGCGTCTGCACCAGCTTCTTCTATTTTTTGTAAAAAATATATCCATTCATGTAAAGAAACACAATTAATACTAGCAATAATTGGAATACTTAATTCCTTTTTTGCATCTTTTATTAATTGAATATATTCATCTAAATTATCTTGCTTTATTTTTTTATCAAAATAGTCAACATGTTGGTCAGTTTCACCTTTATTATCAACCTCAGTAATAATTTTATCGAATTCGTGTGTGATTTCTTCTTCAAAAATAGACTTTAATACTATTGCACTAGCTCCCATTTTTTCAAATTCAATTAAATTATGAATATTACTTGTAAGACTGCTACTACCAACTATTAAAGGATTTTTAAGTTTTAATCCTGCATATTCTGTACTTAAATTTGCCATGTTAAATATTTCTTTAAATGAGTTGCAAAGTTAATAATACAAATAAGTTCTAAATATGAGATTTATCAAGTATTAATATAAATACTTATTATTTTAAATTACTGCATAATAAATTTAGTACCAAATGTAATAATATAAGCTTTTAACCCTGTATTTCGCTTATAATAACTGTAATTCAAACTCATATTTTTAAGCCCTAATTTCCAAATTTTACTTTTAGTGAAAATATCGGTGTATTTTATTCCAATACCATATTGATTAGAATTATATTTGGATAAATCATAATCTGATGTATAAAAATCATACGTAGAAAGTGCTTCTTCATAAGCATAAAAATAATTAGCAGCTGTTTGATTATAATAACGGTAATTAGGATAAAGCGTGTACTTTTCTGTTATTTTTATAGGTAACTCTATATTAAGAGTATGCGATTTAATTCCCCAATCATCTTGATAATAACGGTAATAGGTTTTAAACACTAAATACTCGTTAATATAGTAATGTAATCTCATACCAATAGGTGTTTTTAAACGATTATCTGGTAAACGTTCAATATCATCGGCTAATTGGAAAACTCCATTATTTTTTGATGAATCTGTGTAAAATGGAATGTCACTTGCTTCTCCAATATAATAATTTGATTTGTTTTTAAAATAAATACGTTGCATTGGATTAGATAACCAGCCTTTTTGTACTATGGCATCAGCAAATAATGATACTTGGAGGTTTTTACTAAGAATTTGTGAAAAACTTAAACTAGCAGTATATGTATTCCTACCTTTATTAACTACTAATGTAGTATTTATTGGTTTCCAAGTATTAATTCCAGATTTATTGGTAACATTACCATTTTGATCTAATATATCTACACTTCCAAAAAAGTCGCTGTATAAATTACCATTTGTTTTAACATAAGTATGTATTTCTGTTGGATATTGTGGACGCCAAGTGTCTAAATACACGTTTGCTGTTAAACCTAATTCTGTGTTTTTTTTATTAAAAGATTTTGTTAATCCTGCACCAAACCCAAATGAAGTATAATCAAATTCATTTGCAAAACTAAGGTGTGCAGAGCTTACCGTATTTCTATCATCAGAAGAATGACTATATCCTAAATTACCACTAGCCCAAACATCTGTTTTTGAAGCTCCTGTACCAGCAGACCATGGAGAACCACTTTTACTAACTGATGATGTTCCTCCTGAAGAGGCTGAAGATCTTCCATTATAACTAGATGTTTTATCATCATCGTCCTCTTCATCATCGTCATCTCCATTATTAGAAGCTCCAGAAAAAGGATTTAAATTACCTGATGAAGCTGAAGTATAATCAGATATTGTTCCATCAAAAGTAAAAATATCATCATCATTTAATGGAATCGCAATAGTAATATCTACAGCGATATCTTTTAATTGTTCGTTACCTATTCCTCCAGTTACTGCAGCATTTTTTCCTTCTTGGGCATAAAAACTAGCTAGTATATCCACTTCACTACTTGCTAAAACACGCTTTTTATAAACTTTAGTTGTATCTTGAACTTGTTGTGAAAATACACTTAGATTAATAATAAAAAGGAGTGTTATAAGAATTGATTTATTCATGGTAAAATATGTTATTATAAGTAAATATTCAACAGATTACTTCACTGCGTTCATAATGACTTTTATTGGAATTTATTTATTGTAATTTGGCATTTAATTAGTTACGTCACTATGTTTGCAATGTCCTTTAATGGAATTTATTATTTTAAGATTTGGAATTTTACAGCATTTATGCTGTTAATTGCATCCACAACCTCCACCAGATTTACCTCCATTGGCTCCAGAAGCACCTTCGCGATATACTTGAAACGTAGTTTCAAACTTTTTTCCTTTTCTATCTGTTAATGCCATATCTGGATCGTTAATATTCATTTTTTGGTATTCTTTTACAGTAACACAAGAAGTGCTTAATAAACCAATAAGTATGCTAAATGTGAATAGTCTTTTCATTTTAATTAGTTGTATTTTTTAATATTTAAGTCATTGCGAAAGAGGAACGACTGAAGTAATCTTATTCTTAATTATATTTTTTAATGTGTATTCCTTTAGATTTATGAATATTTCCATTATCATCAATAATAATACATTCAATATTAGGCAATTGATTTATTCGATTCATACCAATATCATATCCCATTACAAAAATAGATGTTGCTAAAGCATCAGCTAATTCGGCACTTGGAGCAAAAACTGTAGCACTTATAATTCCGCTTGACGGATAACCTGTTCTAGGATCAATAATATGCGTATATCTCTTGCCGTTAAAAATAACATATTTTTCATAATTACCAGAAGTAACCACAGCACCTTTCTTTAAAGAAAACACACCATATACTTTTTGTTTGTTTAACGGATTGGTAATGGCAATAGTCCAATCTTTTCCATTAGGTTGATTTCCCCAAGTATTCATATCTCCACTGGCATTAATAATCCCTGCTTTTACACCTTTTGAAATGAGTACTTTTTTAGCCATATCGGCAGCATAACCTTTTCCGACAGCACCAAAACCAATTTTCATCCCTTTTAATTTAAGTAATACAGTTTGGTTTGCATCATCTAAAATTATGTTTTTAAAACCTACTTTAATAACTGAATTATTTATAATTTCTTTTGATGGAAAGATTTTCATACTACCATCAAATTTCCAAATTCTATCCATTGAAGCATAAGAAATATCAAAAGCTCCATCAGTTAATTTAGAAATTGCTATGGCTCTTTTTATCAGGTTAAATAACTCACCACTTACCTTTACTGGCTCAATACCTGCATTTTTATTAACTTCTGATGTTTCTGAATTTTTATCCCAAGAAGAAATTATTTTTTCAATTCTACTAATTTCAGCTATAGCAATATCAATATATTTATTTGCTGAAATACTATCTTTTTCAACAACTGTAATATCAAACCTACTTCCCATTAATTTTAGGGTTCGTTGATAAGTTTGTTGAGATACAACAGATATTGTTATAAAAATAAATAGTATAAAAAATGTTTTTTTCATTGATTTAATATAAATAAAAAGACCAGTAGGTTTTGTAAACTTATTAGGTCTAAATTTTTAGCCTTTTATATACCTTTTTAAAAGTTCAATATATTTTGTTGGTGTAGTTTTAACATAACTTGTTTTTCCAAGTACATTACCTTTATTATCTAATACAACAACTAAAGGAAAAGTCCCATTTGAATTATACTTTTCTGCTAAAGCATCATTATGTTTTTGTTGTTCTTTAGATAGCTTATTTTTTCTACGTCTAGGAAAATCTGCTTTTACTAGAACTGCATTTTCTTTAGCAAATTCTGTAAATTCAGAAGATTTTAAAATTTCTGTTTCTAATTTCATACAAGGAGCACACCAGTCTGATCCAGAAAAAACTAAAATAATTGCTTGATTTTTTTCTGTTGCCGTTTTTTTTACCTTTTCAAAATTGGTATTCCAATTTTGTGCAAATGTAGTATAGCTAATAAATAGCATTAAAATAATAATGATTTTTTTCATGATTTTATAATTAGTAGTTGTTATGTATAACGACTTATTTGTCGTAAAAGTATTTGTTATATTACAAATTTCAAAGATTGTGCCGAGTTAATTTTTTTATTTGAAATTTAAGAAATGGAGGTTTTAAATATAAAACCTCCAATTTCAATCAACCAAACAATTATACTCTATTCTATTTAGTTATCCATTGTCACCATCACTATCTCCATCATTGTCATCATCATCGTTGTCTCCACCATTATCATCACCATCATCACTTCCTTCTTGATCATCTTCTGTACCATCACCGTCTGCATCACTATCATTACCATCGTCTATCCCATCGTTATCTGAATCTGTATCTAAATAATCTGGAGTTCCATCACCATCTGAGTCGTCATTAGCTGTATCACCATCGTGATTATTATCTTCATCAGAAGTAGCTACACCATCACCATCATCATCAGTATCTGCGTAGTTAGGTATTCCATCGCCATCAGTATCATCATTAGTAGCATCTCCATCGCCATTTAAATCTTCATTAACTGTATCAATTCCATCACCATCATCATCTGTATCTGCATAATTAGGTGTTCCATCACCGTCTGTGTCATCATTAGTAGCATCTCCATCACCATTTAAATCTTCATTAGCTGTGTCAATTCCATCACCATCATCATCTGTATCTGCATAATTAGGTGTTCCATCATTATCTGTATCATCATTAGTAGATAAACCATCATTATCTAAATCCTCATTAGTATTTGCTATTCCATCACCATCAACATCAGTATCTTGATAATTAGGAATTCCATCATTATCTATATCTTGATTGTTTACAATGGTATTAAAATCAGATTCGTTTGTTATTGATTCTGTTCCATTTGGAGTTTCTACATCAAACGGAAAACTAATTCCATTAACATATTGTGTGTCGGTAATATCCTTTACAACATTTAATAATTCGTTATCATTATTTATCTTAGCACTTGTACCATTATTATACCCTAATGTTATTGGGTAATTAAATCTAATTCCATAATCAAATTCTAAACTTTTATTTATATCTGTTGATGTTGCATTGTCATTTGAAGCAGTTACTTTTGTATTAAGGTTAGTAGTCATAGTTCGTGTCATTGCACTTTCATTAGGTTCATTTTGCTCTTGTTCTTGAGATGGACTGTCTTGATTACAAGAAGTTAAATTTGCTATTAAAATAGCTAGTACTAATAATTTTAATGTTTTCATGTTTAAAAGATTTAAATGTTTAATAATTTTAAATTTGTTTTTTAATAAAACGGATGATTAATATTTATCCCTACCTTTTTTAGAAAAAATTAATCCTAAACTAAAAACTGTTAATTAATAGATATTATGATAAATATCATTTAAAATAAATAATGTAGTTTTGTGAAAATCACTTTTTAAAATGAGTATTAATTCTGATGACATTTGTAAGGAACATGTATATAATAGTGTTTTTAACGAACATGCTAAAAATCTAAAAAGACATTTATACTTTAAGTATAATGACATGGCTTCTGCTGAAGATGTATTACAAGACACCTTTATTAAATTATGGAATAATTGTAGTAAAGTAACTTTAGAAAAGGTAAAGAGTTATTTATATACTATTGCCAATAATGCTTTTCTAGATATTAAAAGGCACGCTACTGTAGTAAGAAAACATCAAAAAGGATATGTAAATAATCAAACTGGAGAATCACCAGAGTTTATTATGATTGAGCAAGAATTTTTAGAAAAAGTAGAACGTGTTATTGCGAGTTTACCAGAAAAACAACGAGAGGTTTTTATAATGAGTAGAATTGAAAAATTAAAATATAAAGAGATTTCAGAAAAATTAAACATTTCAGTTAAGGCTATAGAAAAGAGAATGCGAAATGCTTTAATTGTTGTTAGAGAACAAATTGGTAATATTTAATTTATATATTAAAGTAGGGTTTTAATTTAATGAATCGTTTTAGTTAATAGAAGTATAGAATTATGGAAAAAAATTACGCAACATATTTTGCTGATTGGGTAGCTGGTAATATCAGTACAGAAGAAGTGAAAGTTTTAATTCCTGAAAAAGAATTTATTGCTTTTCAGAAAATTAATAAAACTATTGACGTTATTTCTAAATTAGAAACACCTTTAGATACCACATTACAAAATATAAAGAAGAAGATTAATAATCAACAATTAGATAAAAAACAAACTCAACCTAAAGTTATTAAACTATATGCTAAATGGGCAGCCTCTATTGCCGCAATGCTTGTTTTATTTATAGGAATATCAAATTATTTTGATAGTATTGAAGTGTCTATTCAGTCTGGTTTTGGAGAACAAAAAACTGTTGCTTTATTAGATAATTCTGAGGTTATTTTGAACGCTACATCTAGTATTAAGTACGATAAAAAAACATGGAAAAACAAAAGAGAATTATTTTTAGATGGTGAAGCTTATTTTAAAGTAACTAAAGGAAATAGCTTTACAGTAAATACAAAAAATGGTAGTGTAACTGTTTTAGGAACTCATTTTAATGTAAATTCTAAAGCAGATTATTTTAATGTAATTTGTTATGAAGGTAAAGTAAGCGTTAAAACAGCCACAAAAGAATATATTTTAACGCCTGGTAAAGGAATAGAAACTACAAACAATACAGAAAGAGCCTTACAAATTTCTAGTAACTCACCAAATTGGTTTAATGGAATTAGTGAGTTTGATAATGTGCCTTTAAAATTAGTAATTGACGAATTGGAAAAACAATTTAATATTACTTTTGATAGAACTACTATTAATCAGACTAGAAAATTTTCAGGAAGTTTCAATAATAAAAAACAAAAACTTGCATTAGCTGCAGTTTTTAAACCTATGCGTGTAATATATAAAATAAAAGGCGACAAGATAATTCTTAAAGAATAGACTTTTAATGAAAATACGCTTAACAACATTTATTTTGATTTTTGGTTTATTTTTTTCTTTTTCACAAGAAAGGAAAAATATAATTATTAGTTATAAAGACCAATCTGTTAAATCAATTTTAAAAGATCTAGAAAATAAATTTAATGTGAAATTTTCTTTTCCTAGTGAATTAATTAGCAATATAAATATTTCTTTAAATAAACAAAAACGTAATTTAGACGATGTATTGTTTGAAATTACTTATATCACCAATATTCAATTTAACAAACTAGACAATACATATATTTATCTTAGTAGAATCAATTCAGAAAAGTTAGAAAAGGTTGTTGTAAAGAGTTATTTAACAGCAGGGATTTCTAAAAATAGTGACGCAACTTTTACTTTAAATCCAAAAAAACAAGGACTTTTAGCTGGTTTAACAGAAAACGATGTTTTAGAAAGTTTACAACAATTACCAGGTGTTGTTTGTGCAGATGAAACAGCAACCAACCTAATTGTTCGTGGAGGAAATTCCGATCAAAACAATATAATTTGGGATAATATTTCTATTTATCATACAGGTCATTTATTTGGAATGGTATCTGTATTTAATCCAAATATAGTTGATGAAATTAAGTTTCATAACAAAGGAACTAATGCTAAATTTGGCGAACGAATTTCTAGTGTAATTGATATAAAAACAAATAATAAGATTGCTAAAAAAACACATATTGAATATGGTATTAATGGCATAAGTAGCGATATTATACTAGAAACACCATTAATTGAAAATAAATTAAGTGTTCAAACATCATTTAGACGTTCTTATGAGGATTTAATTGAAACGACTACCTTTAAAAAGTATGAAGCAAAAGCTTTTCAGAATACTAAAATTGAAGATGAAAAATTTCATTTTAAGGATTTTAATTCTAAAATAAATTATCAGTTAAACAAAAATAATAAACTACTTTTAAGTGTTTTACATATAGATAATGATTTAGAAAATGATTATTCCGAATCCAATACAAATTATTTTGATTTTTCAGATTCTGAAAATAATGGTTATAGCATTTTTTGGAGAAAAAAATGGAGTGGCAAGATTTCTTTGAATTCATTTATTAGTTATTCTGATTATAAATTTATCTATAATACAAAAAAAGAAGAAAATAATCAATTTATATCTAATTTTACAAAATCAAATTATATAAAAAACTTAGCATTTTCTACTATTTTAAAGTGGAATTATAATAAAAAAAACACTTTTGAATTTGGATATCAAAATAGTAATAAGCAAGTTGATTTTTTATTTAAAGAAAAAAAAGATATTGAATATCTTTTAGATAAAGATGTATCAAAAATTGGCACTAATGCTATTTTTACCAACTATTACTTAAAAAAATCATTTTTAGGTGATGTTTATTTTGGTTTAAGAGCTAATTATTATAATGAACTAAATACTTTTAAATTATCACCCAGATTAGTTCTTAATAAAAAAATAAGTAACTATTTTAAATTTCAATTAACTGGAGAAATAAAAAACCAGGTAATTTACCAAATAGACGAAACTGTTTTAAGTGATTTTGCTTTAGAAAATAAAATTTGGCGACTTGCAGATGGTGAAAATCACCCTATAATTAATAGTAAACAACTATCAAGCAATTTAATATTTACAAAAAATAATTGGACTGCCGATTTAGATATTTATTTAAAGAAAACAGAAGGTATTTCTGCTTTATCATTAGGTTTTTTAAATCCTTTAGACAATGCTACTCATGTAGGAAATCAAAAAGTAAAAGGCTTAGACTTTTATATAAAAC
>Ga0256844_10001025_pt1 | contig 10599 bp, 9 predicted proteins | sample MusselsmetaG_FD_189100 | JGI IMG/M metagenome (GOLD analysis project Ga0256844, IMG submission 189100) | Mussel associated microbial communities from hydrothermal vent at the East Pacific Rise, Pacific Ocean - Mussels | ecosystem: Host-associated > Mollusca > Shell > Unclassified ... | reverse complement strand
TGGGGAGTGGTGGTAGTTTTTTTGGCATAATAGTTAAATTTGGTTACGAAACCCAGTTTTTTAAGTTATTAATTATACCACATTTTTTGTTTCATCGGGAATTGCTGAGCTATCTTAGAGTTGACAACTATTTGGTTAGAATAAGCCAACTCTAAAGCATAACTCTCTAAGTTTTTCTTTTTCTCATTACCATAAACCAATTCCAAATAATCTGTACCGCTATATTTACAGGCATGACCAAAATACAAAAAGTTATCGCTTCCGTCAGTTTTTCCTATATCTAGCCAAGGAGCATCAAGCTTAGGTACAAATGATAATAATGAGATGGATAAAGATAACACTAAACATATAATTACAAAGGCTAAATATATAATAATATAGCTATTAAGTTCTTCGTAATTCAATATTATTCTAGATAAAGCAAAGACAGCCGCAGAGCAAAAAGCAACATTTGCTGCATTCTTAGCCTCTGCAAATTTCACCCACTCATTGACTTTGGAAAGAGTATCTTTCAGTATATCAATCACCATATATTACCAAGTCCTGACGAAGCCTCTTTACAATTTTCGTCACACCACGTATCCATATTTGTATTAACGATATTTCCATGATAGCAATCATGAGTATAATTTTTATACAAGAGCTTTTGGTTAGCCTCGTTTAAATTATTAAAAATCACGTTAGAAGCGAAAATAACTTTGTTATCCGATCCCTTGTTTGCCTTTCCACAAAGGTTTGAAGCACCATTAACTACATCTCCCATCCAGACTACTTCATTCAGTCCACTTCCTTTGTATCCAGACTTTATCATCAAAGCTCGACCATAATCCATTCCGATGCCAATTTCAATTTCAGTTATATTACGTTTTTTAAACTTATAATTTAGGACTGTTATTAGTGAGTTTATTTTCGCGGAATCTGCAAACATACTGTCAATTTGAGATTTTTTAGGAGTGTTATAAATACCACTAACACAATCTCCCTCGATTCTTATTTCAGAACAATCCTGATTACCATTCATAATTGCGACAATCTCCGAAATATAACTACGATAAATCTTCGCTAGAGTTGGTCTTTTATGTTTCTTAGGAAGTTCAGAAGAACCCCTAATATCAACAAAAATAGCAGAGCAATTTACATAAAACCCATTTTTATAGGTTAGTTTATCTCGTGAAGGTATTTCATTCACTTCAGGGAACGATGTATCAGATTCATCTAGAATTTCATCAATTCTATTAAAACTTTCAACATATTCATATGTTTTGTACTTTGTCTCCAATTCTGAAACCTCCTTTACTTCTAACGCATCACAGGTGTCATAAAAAGCAGATTGACCTGATAAGTTGATCTTATCTGCTAAATAAGGCATTATTTAATAACCTTCACAAAACAAATTTAGTTTATGAAGGTCAACTTTATTATAATTATGTCAAAAAAATCTTTTTTCCAGCATATTTGATATTTCAGTTGCTGGAACCTTACTTAATTCTCTTGGTTCAAGTTTATACATACCACCACCATACACCCTACCTTCATCAAGCATGGCTTTAGCTGTAATTTTATTTAATGCTTCAAATAGTTGTTTTTTGAGCATTGAGTTTGTGCCAATTTCCTTTTCCAATTTAGGATTTGGATAAAGGATTAAGTAGGAATTAGATACAATAGCTATTGAATGATTTAAAAAGGATAAACGTTTTTTATCGGTTCAATCAGATTCGTAATGTTTTTCCGCTGGATGGTTTTGTGAAATTTTAGCTAGATTCTCCTGTAGCAACGAATGGTTGTAATCTACAGCATACCAACAAGAACAATCTTGTGGTTCTGGAAGCTGATTCCATGCAACTACAAAGTGAAAACTGGCTATATTTCCTTTTTTCAGCCGAGGTAGCTGTATAATGAGACCGTCAGCATCATATTTAATAGAATAATTATCTGGACTAAAATTTAATGATAAGCGCGAGCTTAGATATTCTTGATCTTCAGTGCCAATCATTAAGATATTGTTTTCGTTTTGCCATGATTGAGCATCAAGCCCCTCTCCAGATTCTGGACTATATTCAAGATACAATTTTTGAAGCAACTTGCTTTCAAAAAGTAGAGCTTCAATATCTTCAACGGCTGATACATTTAGCAATACTCCATGGCACTCGCTTATTGCCATTCCGTCAGGCAATACAGGATATAAGCTACCAGTAGATAAACTATACGAAAGATCACCATTCCCGCTGGAAACTATAAATTCAACCTCACCCAGAGGTGTATCTATTTTAATGCTTTCATTCTTCACTAATTATCTCCATAACAAAATATAACTATATTATTATCAAGCATATATGTAATTATATTACTGAATAGTCACCACACAATCAGGCAATTTTGCCCAGATAATATCCTGAGCTTTTGCCCTTATCTTCTAGAAAATTAATGCAAGTATTCATGTTATCAAAAACTTTGGAATCTGTTATTCACTGGTTTATTCACTTTAGCGATTGATTTTTGTAGGTTTAAATTGGGCATTAACAGGAGTCGCTACAGGTATATTATTAGTGCATATGTTAGCACTACCTATTTATGCTTATTGGGTGTATCGGCTTTTTTTTAGGGGAATAATTTCCAGTGGTGCTTGAAATTATTCCTATTTTGGTAGTCCACTGGAGCACCTTGTTATGTGCTAAAATCTCAATTGCAAGTTCAATTTAAAATATACCTTTCCATCATTTTCAGATATTAAACTGCCATATCTATGACGAGTTGTTGAGGGCGTATCAAACTTAATCTGTTCAAATAAATAATCTTCTAATGCTGTTATTTCTACAATATGAAACCCTACCTGTTCACCATTTTCTTTAACCACAATGGTGCCATTTGAAACATATTTACCATCCCATTTTTTTCCTGCAAAAAAGCCCAACAAAACTGCCACTAATAATCGTTTTATTTTTACCTGTAATGACAACAAATCATTAACACCAAGAGCATTTAAACTTCCTGATTTAAAGATATTTTCTATATTTTGGCTTATTGATGAAGTTCTATTTACAAAAAACTCTATCAGCATTCTAGAAATTAGTTCAGGCATTATGCTATCAACCATAGACAAGTTATAAAACATGGTATCAGTTTCAATTTTATGGAATTTCAGCAAGCCTCCTAAATCATGTATTTTTTGAATACGATCCTTTAGTTTAGTACGTGTCTTAATTGAATTAACCTCATCCAAGTGCTTAGATGTTAAGCCCTCAACCTCAAAAATAAAATTTGTATTACCTGAAGCATTTAATAAGGTAGGTTTACTGCCTAAATATGATTTTATTCCAAATCCTTCGTTTTCTTTTTTGAAGTCGGTATGTTCAATATCCAAAATAATATCGGCTTTTTGGTTGCTATTACCCCCCTTAACAATTGAAATACCAAGATGGTCTTGAATTACAGAAAATTCAGGGATATTAAACGTTCGGCTTCCATTTTTAATTGCAGATGCTAAACGAGTTAAAGAACTCTGATTTAAAAAACTAGATACTTGTATTTCTTTGGCTTCACCAGTTTGTTCGTTTTTAACTATAACTTTATCATCCATACCCAAATAACATGATTCAGCGATATTCAAAGTTGATACTTTTGTTACCTTAAAATAGCTATTACCAGCCTTTAAATTTTTATCCGCTAACATTAACTTTTTCTCATTCATGGTTTTTAAAAACGAATACAACTCCGTCCATTCACCTTTATTTTTTGTACTCATATTTTTCTCTCTAGTTTGTAAAATATACAAATGTTCTAGTAATTCGTTTGCACACTCTCTAATTGCATCAATAGCTACACTATTTCCTAGCTGTTTCATTGCATGAGTGGAAGATACCGGAAAATCAAACTCATCAGGAAACCCCTGCATTTTTTTTCCTTGTTCTGGCATTAATTTTCTAATAGTTCCATCGACTAAATAAGCATCCCAATTTCTACGATCATTAATATTTGAGCCTCTACCACCAACTCTAATTGTAAACCCTATCTCCCTAGAGCATTTTCCCCCCCAAACATCAGACATATTAAATTTTAAAGGTAGTTTTTTGGGAAATTGAAACCCTTTTAATAAACCTTCATCTCTAAAACCAATCATAAATGCTCTAGGTCTTAATTGGGGTAAGCCATAATCAGATGCTTTAACAACCTGATAGTAAAAACTATAACCAAGTTCATCCTCTAGTATTTCTCTAATCACTCTAAATGTATTTCCGTTATCGTGATTAACAATACCTCTGACATTTTCAAGAAAAAATGCTTTAGGTTTTTTAGCTTCTAATATTTCAACTATATTAAAAAATAGATTACCCCTTTCAGATTTATGATTATCATCAAACCCTCTTTTGTATCCAGCTTGACTAAATGGTTGACAAGGAAAACCCGCACATAACACATCAAAATCAGGAATTTCTTTAGGTGAGATATTTCTGATGTCATCATTAAATAGGTTATCTTCAAATAATTGGGGGCTAATTAATTTCAAATTCTGTTTATAAGTTTTTCGTGCCTGTTCATCTATTTCAGATGCAAACACACACTTTCCACCTAAAGAGTGCATGGCAAGGTGAAAACCACCTATTCCAGCAAATAAATCTATAAATTTAAACTTTTCCATAAAATTCCTTTATTTTTACTTACCAAAACAACAATAAACTAACAAAAGTTGAATAATTTTTTTAAAATTAATTCATTGTACTTAATATGTCAATTAAAAATTTAGGCAAAAACCTGCTAAAACTTACCACCTATCAGTTTATAAATAAGTACAACTATAATACATTTTATACTAGATATTCAAGCATTTATAAATATGTAGGTGGTTATGACTGAGATAAAAGTGCAAACTCATATGGCAGAGGCTATAATATATATTTGCGAAAACAATTAATTAAGTCCTTAACTAATTGCCATTTTAACAAAGAGGTTTTAAAAATGAACAAACCAACTAAAGGTACCATTGCCATTGCCATATCTTCTGCTTTGCTAATGACAAACTCATATTCTTACGCGAATAATGCGGTGGTTGAGCAAAGCTCGCAAGAGGCTCGGCAAGCCTATCTGGGTACTGAGCAACAGCAGTGGAATGCTTATGCGGACAGTCAATACAGTTATTACGATGCTGAACTCCTAGCTAAATATTGGGGTAAAGCCACAATTCTTGATGCTAAGTACAAAATTGGTAGTCTCCTTATAAGTAGAAATAACGCAGCAATCCAAGAATCCATGCAACAGGCTAGGCAACCGCAGTGGAATGCTTATGTGGAAAGTAAATACAGTTATAATGATGCTAAACTCTTAGCAAACTATTGGGGTAAAGCCACAATTCTTGAAACTAAGTACAAAATCGGGAGTCTCCTGATAAGTAGAAATAAGGCGAGAATCCAGCAAGCTCTGCAACAGGCTCGGCAACCTCATTTGGGTACAAAGCGACAACAATGGAATGCTTATGCGGAAAGTCAATACAGTTATAATGATGCAGAACTCCTAGCAAACTATTGGGGTAAAGCCACAATTCTTGAGACTAAGCACAAAATAGGGAGTCTCCTTATAAGTAGAAATAACGCGACAATCCAGCAAGCCTTGCAACAAGCTCGGCAAACCCATGTGAGTACAGAGCAAGAGCAATGGAATGCCTATACAAACAGTGGATATAATTATTACGATGCCGAAAGTCTGGCAAACTATTGGGGAAAAGCCACAGTTTGGGATGCTAAGCTCAAAATCGGTAGCCTTCTCCTAGAAGGGCGGAAATCTCAAGTCAGAACATCCCTGAGACAAGCACAACAAAGCAACTAAGTACTAAAGCACAAATTATACAGTATTTTAGCTACGCTTACTTCGTTTGGAGTCCAAAGCTTTAGCTTTGGCTATGTGAATTTACACCAAAGCTAAAGCTTTGGACTCCAATATCCTAAGAAACTTATGCTTCAGTACTTATTAGTCAAATAAATCAGGATTATACTAGGATGATGGAGTTAAACTGGAAAATAGGTGTCGAGATTGAATTGATGGCACCTAAAGGATTAAGCCGACGTGACTTAGCTGAAGCCATCGCACAGGAATTAGGAGGAACCGTCCGCCCCTTTTTTCACCCCCAGTCTGAGCCAAGCAAAGTTCCAGGTACGCCTCTGTTTCAAAATCTTACCCTTGGCTTTGAAGTCATTGATCCGCAAGGTAATATTATAGCTAAATGCGTTGATGATCTCACCTTGCAGAATGATTTTGATAAAACTCATCCGCCTCAACCAGGTTGGTATCGCATTGTCAGCGATGATCCCCGTCTTTTGCGGCTAGTGGCAGAGCAAGCAAACCCTGCTGCTCCTCTTAGTGAAATTCTGATACCGATTGCCGACTTGTTTGGTACAGAACCTGAAATCAGTAAGGATGGAATGGTGCGAGTGGTAGATAATACTGGTGCATCAATTGCTATTGCTGCTCCTCTACCTGGAGAGCGTGAACGCCCATGTGAGTTGATTACTCCGCCAATTGAGACTAATCATTTTGAACGTTTGGAGTCCCTTTTAGCAATCGCAAGAACTTTGGGGTTTACTGCACCAAAAGAAGGGGCAAGCCATATACATTTCGATGCCAGCCCCTTGCATTCTGTTACCATTTTGGCAAATTTGATGCGCCTCTTATGGGTTCACGGGGGAAATATACGAAAATTGGTAGGAACAAACCCGCATTGCCGCCGACTCGGTTCATGGTCCGATGAACTGTACGAACTCGTCCAAAAACCTGAATTCCTCAATTTGTCTTGGCAGGATGCAAAAACACAGCTTGCCCAACTTGAAATCATAAAATATTGTGACTTTAACCTAAAAAATATGATTCACTCTACGCCCGTCAAAGACACTTTTGAAGTTCGCATCTTCCCCGTATGGCTTCATGGACAGCCTATTGTGGAAGCCGCAGGATTATTTGAAGCAATCTTGCGTTGGGCATCTGAAAGCAATGTGACTGCAAAAAATGTACCCTTGGAGATGGAAACACTTTTGAATGAATTACATATCTCAGAAAAACTTCGCCAAGTCTGGCAGAAACATTGTTAGGATAAAGGCAATAGCACTATTCTCAGGTTCAGGATATTAGAATTACCAATGCAGGTAAACTAGATGTGTACCTTGATATTGATGAAGTATGGAATAAGAACCTTGCTTCAAATATTGTTGGCTTTTCATTCCTGAAAATGTTTGAAATACTTGAATACAAATTAGATAATTTCTCTGTTATAGGTTGTGTGGATGTTATCAACTAAAATGAAATAGATGTTTCTTTCGCTGTAAATGAAGACAAGAAAACAATTAATGGTAAAATTGTAGATTTCAACTTTGTTTGCGGTGGTAGGCTCTGTTTTACCTGTACCGATGAAGTTGAGTTCCTTACCACATCCTGCTAACAATTCATTGTTCCAGAATTATGATGTTACAAACTATCGTTCCCAAGCAAGCGCAAAAGGGCAATCTCGCTGTGGTTGATAGATAAAAATAGAGCATCTGCCCCTGATTTGTTTGCGAAGTGGGAAAAGCCTGCTAGAGCTTATCAATTGCGTTACCTTGCACGACGTGCTATACGCCAGATGCTCGCGTAGCAATACGTATTGCTTCGGCTAAGCAGAAAAAGAGTATTAGAATTCCTAAATGATTAGTGGATGCGAAAACCTCAGTATAAATTGACAATTTATTTAGGATATTTAAATTTTAATCTATTTAAATTACGCTAGTACATTGTCAAGATGCTATTGTCTGGTTGTTGTCTGCTGCTAAAGCTTTAGCTTTTCTTCCCATGAAAGGGGAAGCAAAGCAACTTTGAATACCCGACAAAACAAACTTGACAATGTACTAGTATGCAGTAATTGAGCCACAACGAGATTCTACCAAAATGATCCGTGAATTCCATATTAATAATTTCAAATCATTAGTTAATTTTGAATTGAAATTAGATAAATTTACTTGCCTGATTGGTTTAAATGGTTCTGGTAAAAGTACCATTTTACAAGCATTTGACTTTACGACACAACTTGTAAAAGGTCATATCGAAGACTGGTTAAAAATCAGAGAATGGGTGCCAGAAGATTTACTTTATTATTTCAAGTCTGGTGAAAATATTAATTTTGCCATAAAGCTAAAATTTGAAAACTCATATTATTTTTGGCGTGGCGAATTTAATGCCAATACTTTAACTTGTTCCAATGAAGAAATTGTTAATGATACTAGCGGCGAAATCCTTTTTAAGGTAGCTGATAATGCCTACCAGATAGGCAATAATTTCCAGAAAAAGATTGAATTTAAGTATCAAGGTTCCCTTCTATCAATACTACAAGAGGAGGTTTTAACTGAAGAAATTATTAAGATCCGTGATTTTTTTGTTTCGGTTAAATCAACTGATTTGCTCAGCCCTCAACTGATGCGTAAACGAGCACGACAAGCAGATAATGATTTAGGTTTAGGCGGCGAAAAACTATCAGCCTTTTTACATGATTTATCTGATGATAAAAAAAGTCAACTTAATAAATTAGTTCAGGAAAAATTCATTTCTACATTTGAATCTATTGAAACCTCGACTATCCAAGCAGGGTGGAAAAAATTATCAGTAATTGAAAAGGTTTTTCAAGAAAACGATCTGTTTGAAACAAAGCCGCTTTGGCTCAACACCGAAGCCAGACATATCAGTGATGGATTGTTGCGGCTTTTAGCTATCCTTTCTCAAATGATGACATCGCATCAGGTATTGCTATTTGACGAAATAGAGGATGGAATCAATCCTGAAATCGTAGAAAAATTGGTTGATTTACTGACAAGCACACCCCAGCAAATTATCATTACGACTCACAGCCCGATTTTATTAAACTATATTGAGGATGAGCAAGCCAAAAAATCCGTAATTTTTACCTACAAAAATAAAAAAGGGATAACTCAACAACAGCCTTTTTTTACGATTGAAGGGGTTTCTGAAAAATTAGAAATTTTGGGACCAGGTGAGGCTATGCTGGATGTTAGCTTAAATGAATTATCCGAAGAGTTAAGTCATGATTAAGGTATTAGTCAGCGGTGAAGGCAAAACGGATATGGGTGAATTGAATTATCCCTTTAATGATCCCGCAAATTTCAAAAAAGGCCCTATGACTTGTCTTGCAGAAAAGATTATTAAACAGCACACAGGAGAAACACCTCATATTGAATTAGTCGCTAAAAAGACATTGACTCAAAAAGCTAAAAATAGTCGTAAAATGAAATTACCTGGCAAAAAAAGTCGTCAAAAAACTGCCTATTTCTACAAAAATGCCTACATATTGGGTAAAATTGCTTTAGAAAAAGGGGAGGATATTGCCATATTATTTAGGGATACCGATGGTACACAAAGTACCTCCCCTTCCAATTGGAAAGAACGCGCTGACTCTATCCATGATGGATTTAAGGATAGTGGTTTTCCAAACGGTGTAGCTATGGTGCCAAAACCAACCAGCGAAGCATGGATATTATGTTGTCTCCAAAACTATAAAAATTGTCAAAAACTAGAAGACTTGTCTGGTAATCAAAGTAGTTCAAAACATCCAAAAAAAATCATTGAGCAGATAACTGGCTCCGCTCCAACAATGGAAATCCTTGTAGAAATAACTTGTAAAGATAATTGTGATACTGAACAAATTGATATGCCGAGTTTCAATGCTTTTAAAACCTGTTTAGAGGAAATAACTACAAGGATTGAGTAATAACCATTGTTTTAGTCAGAAAACAATGCCAAGTTCACAACGTTTTATTGTAAACATGTAATAACTAATTTATTATATAGTTAAAATATTTATACCAATGAAAATTTAACGACCAAGCAGTGCGGCGCAAACTACGCTGCGCGTCCGAACGAGCGCCTTGTTAGGCATTGTTTTCAGCTAGACCTCTGAGCCTAGCTTCAAGGTTTTGTTTTAATTCTCTATAACTATCAAAAAATATAACTGGATAGTCTTTTAAATCGAATTTTAAGACCGTACCTTCTTTAGCTATGTAGATTGGAAGCTTTCCTATTCCTTGAGCATAGCCCGCCTCGTAAAATACATTTTGCCTTGATTCAGTGAGATCTACAATTACATATTCTGCTTTTTGAATAGATTCTAAAATCCTATCTGTAATTCTCTCATTTGTTTGTGCTTCATCAACGCGCTCTGCGGTTAAATCACAGTTTTTACAAGTTTCTTTTATTGCATCAAGCACATCATCAAATGGATTCGCTGGACCTATTGGCATGGCAACGAAAACATAACCTTCTTGTACTTGGCAGGCTATTTCTGGTTCATTACGTATTTTTTCTTCGTCGGGTAAATTTCTCCGTTCTTCAATGATTCCGATAGTTTGATTTATCATGTCTCTTACGTGTGAATTGAGACTCTGTAAATATACTGGATTAAAAATCATATCGAATGGATTTACATTTTTCATTATCATTCCACCTAATGCTGGTGGTGGAGATATAGTCATTGTGTATAGACTACCTGCTTCAATAACTTCACGTTGTACTGCATTTTTGGTTTTATTGATACGCGCCCGAACTTCGTCAGAATCTGTTTTCTCCCATTCATCTAGT
>Ga0256844_10001024_pt1 | contig 10604 bp, 11 predicted proteins | sample MusselsmetaG_FD_189100 | JGI IMG/M metagenome (GOLD analysis project Ga0256844, IMG submission 189100) | Mussel associated microbial communities from hydrothermal vent at the East Pacific Rise, Pacific Ocean - Mussels | ecosystem: Host-associated > Mollusca > Shell > Unclassified ... | reverse complement strand
CGCCCTGTCCACGGCCATCCTGACATGGATCATCATCGCTGCGGGCCGCGCCCCTTACGTCGAACTCTGGGGATGGGAGCCGTGGCAAAACCACGTCCCGCTGACGGCAATGTATTTCGCCACCCTGATCCTGACCATGATCTTCGGCCAACCCAACCCGCTGTCTTTTGGCGGCTGGAACAATAGCCGGTTCGAGCCGAACAATCCCGGCCTGATTGGCTGGATCCGCCACCCGCTGCTTGTCACTTTGCTGATCTGGTCACTGGCGCATATGGTCCCCAATGGCGACCTTGCCCATGTCATCGTCTTTGGCCTGTTCGCGGGCTTCTCGATCCTTGGCATGCGCATCATCGACAAACGGGCGCGCCGCATCCTTGGCGCGGATGAATGGCAACGCTTGTCCAGCATGAAACGCGAATTCAAAATCACCAGACGAGGCCTAAGCCGCCTTGCATTGGGCACAGCAATCTACCTCGCCCTGCTTTACCTGCACGAACCGGTGATCGGCATCAGCCCGCTACCTTGATCTTCTTCTTTTTGAGAATATCCGCGCCGCAGGCAATCCCGAGGCCCCTTCATGGGGCCGAGACATAAAGCGGCCCGCAAGGGCCTCCGTTTAACAGGGGATTACTTGCGCCGCAGCCGGATCACCACATCCACCTTGCTCACCTCGGTACCCTTGGGTGCCTCGGGCAAACGGCAGATTTCCAGCTGCTCGCTGGGGGCATCCATCAATTCTTCGCTGTCTTCCCAATAAAAATGCGGATGGTCCGATATGTTGGTATCGAAATAGCTCTTGGCCCCGTCCACCATGATTTCACGCATCAAACCGGCCTGACAAAAGGCGCGCAACGTGTTGTAAACCGTTGCCAGCGATACCTTTTCACCCGACTGCAAAACCGATGCATACAGGCTTTCGGCTGTCACATGCCTGTCCTGTCCGTCCCCGACCAGCAATCCGGCCAAAGACAACCTCTGGCGCGTCGGACGCAAGCCCGCACCGCTCAGCCAATCTTTTCCACGTTCTGCAGCAAGTGTCGTCATAATCGCACATTCCCAAGTTACACGGCTATATAAAGGACTTTGCATTAGAATTTCAATTGCAAATCACTCGCATTTTATATCGCCCCCTTGCAGCCACCAGCCCTTGCCACCATTTGTTACCGGATGATAGAAGGCCCGTAAGGGACATGTAATATCTAACGGGGGGCTGGGCTGAATGGCCAATTTTCCAACCAGTTTTGACAAAGACGATCTGATTAAATGCGCCAACGGCGAACTTTTCGGCCCCGGCAACGCGCAACTACCGCTGCCACCGATGCTGATGATGGACCGGATCACCGATGTATCCGGCGACGCTGGCGAACATGGCAAAGGCCATATCATCGCCGAATTCGACATCCACCCCGATCTTTGGTTCTTCCCCTGCCATTTCCCCGGCAATCCGGTGATGCCCGGCTGCCTTGGCCTTGACGGGTTGTGGCAATTAACCGGCTTCAACCTTGGTTGGCGCGGCATGCAGGGGCAAGGGTTTGCCATCGGTGTCGGCGAAGTAAAATTCTCGGGCATGGTCACACCCGAAACCAAAATGATCACCTACAAGATCGATTTCACCCGCGTCATCGACCGCCGCCTGAAACTGGGTGTGGCGGATGGTATTATCCTTGCCGATGGCGAAGAAATCTATGCCGTAAAAGACCTCAAAGTCGGCCTTGCAGCCGCGAAAGACTAAGGAGAACGCCATGCGTCGCGTCGTCATTACCGGAATGGGCATCGTTTCCTCGATCGGAAACAACGTCGAAGAAGTCACCAAGGCCCTGCGTTCGGGTAAATCCGGCATCGTCGCCGCGCCAGATTACGTCGAAAACGGATTTCGCTGTCAGGTGCACGGTATGCCCCAGATCAACGTGGCCGACCATATCGACAAGCGCAATCTGCGTTTCATGGGGCCAGGGGCTGCCTATAATTTCATAGCCATGGAAGAGGCGATCCGCGATTCCGGTCTTGAGGAAAGCGATGTATCCAATCCGCGCACCGGCCTTGTCATGGGCTCGGGCGGGCCTTCGACATCCAACTTTTTCAATGCTCACAAGATCGTGAAAGAAAAAGGCGCGCCCAAACGCATGGGGCCATTCATGGTAACGCGCTGCATGTCCTCGACCAACTCGGCTTGCCTTGCGACGCCCTTCAAAATCAAGGGCGTGAACTATTCCATCACATCCGCCTGCACCACATCCCTGCACTGCATCGGCAACGGGGTTGAACAGATCCAGTTCAACAAACAAGACATCGTGTTCGCCGGCGGCGGCGAGGAACTCGACTGGACACTGTCCTGCCTGTTTGACGCAATGGGTGCGATGTCCAGCAAATATAACGACACCCCGAAAACCGCCTCGCGCGCCTTTGACGCCACCCGCGACGGGTTCGTCATTGCAGGCGGTGGCGGCGTTGTGGTTCTGGAAGAACTGGAACACGCACTGGCCCGTGGCGCGAAAATTTATGCCGAAGTCACCGGCTATGGTGCCACCTCGGATGGCCACGACATGGTTGCGCCTTCGGGCGAAGGGGCCGAACGTTCGATGCAACTGGCACTGTCCACAATTGGTGATCGCAAGGTTGGCTATATCAATGCCCATGGCACCTCGACCCCTGCAGGCGACGTCACCGAAGTCCACGCCGTGCGCCGCGTCTTTGGCGAAGGCAACGTGCCGCCGATCACCTCGACCAAATCGCTGACCGGCCACTGTCTGGGCGGCGCTGGCGTGCACGAGGCAATCTATTCGCTGATCATGCTGGGCGGCGATTTCATCGCGCCTTCGGCCAATATCACCGAATTGGACCCACAAATTAACCCTGACGAAATCTGCACCGAATTCGTGGAAAACGCAGGACTTGATACAGTTATTTCAAACAGCTTTGGCTTTGGTGGCACAAACGGCACCATCGCGATGAGCAAATATCACGGATAAGGTTTTATGTCAGATTTGTTAAAAGGAAAACGCGGCCTGATCATGGGGGTTGCGAACCAGCGGTCTATCGCTTGGGGTATCGCCTCGGCCATGGCCCAAGCAGGTGCCGAACTGGCCTTCACCTATCAGGGCGAAGCGTTTGGCAAACGGGTCGCTCCGCTGGCCGAATCCTTGGGCTCAAACATTCTGGTGGATGTCGATGTGACCGACGACGCCTCGATGGACCGCGCCTTTGAGCAAATCAAATCGCAGTGGGGCACCCTAGATTTCGTCGTCCACGCACTTGCGTTTTCCGATAAGGACGAGTTGACGGGGCGCTTTGTTGACACCTCGCGGGCCAACTTCAAAAACTCGCTGGATATTTCCTGCTATTCCCTGATCGACGTGGCCCGCCGCGCAGCCCCTTTGATGAACGATGGCGGCACGATCATGACGCTAACCTTCCAAGGCTCCAACCGCGTCACACCGTTTTATAACGTGATGGGCGTGGCCAAGGCGGCACTGGAATCCGCCGTGCGTTATCTGGCCAATGACCTTGGACCCGACGGCATTCGCGTAAACGCCATTTCGCCCGGCCCAATGAAAACCTTGGCCGGTGCGGCCATTGGCGGCGCACGCAAAACCTACCGCGCCACCGAAGCCAACGCGCCCTTGCGCTCCAACGCGACACTCGAGGCTGTGGGCGGCACCGCCGTCTATCTGGCCTCGGACGCGGGCAATTGCACCACCGGCGAAATCATCCATGTGGATGGCGGGTATCATGTGCTGGGCATGGCGCAGCCGGAGAACCTGTAAATGCAACCGCGAATGTTGATCCGGCGCTCATTGGCGCTGATTATTGACTGGGTATTGGTGGCGTTCATCACCACACTATTCATGTACCCATTCGTGCGCGGGCACACCGATCAAATACGATTTTCATCAAGCGTGTTTTCGGCCTTATGCTGGCAATCAACCACTGGTCCAAAGGAGCTGGTTCAATTCATTGAAAACAAACCCCTGTCAGACTTGATCATCTGTAAAAAGAAACCCTTTTTCTTTTTTGACAATGGGCTAACTGCTAAACTGATCTACAACGCCACCGTTAAGAAGAGTGGCGGATTAACAGTCACATCCAGCACAAACATCACCATTGATATCGATGACAAAGGCATGCCCATCAACACCGTGTCGCCTCAAGGATTCATTACGTTGGCACTGCTCATTATAGCATCGGCATTCCTTTTGTTTACAAAACATGGCCAAACACCCGGGAAATCCATAATGGGCCTCAGGGTCGCAAATATCTCCCGACAAGCAGCACTTAGCCGCGAGTTTTGGCGCTTTGCCCCGTTGATCCCGATAATGCTATTTACGGCACTACCTAACTCGATATTGCAGACTTTATTGCAAAATTTCTGGGTATTTACCCTCGTGATGATTACCACCATGGTCTTTACGGTGTGGTATTATATTTACCCGATGATCCGCTGGACTGGCGTTTTACGGCACGACAAAATCACTGGAACTCACGTTGAGCGCAGTTAACTTGCTTCTAAAATAAAGAATCCATTCGACCTTGCGCCGCCTTTGATCTAGCCTCTTGCCGATATGCGCGCGAGTTTCAAAGAAGGTGTCCACATGGCCGATAAGAAAATACCCAACAAAAAATACGAAGCCGAAATGGCCCGCCTGCAAATCGAACTGGTCAAAATGCAGGAATGGATCAAATCCCAAGGCCTGAAGGTTGTGGTGATATTCGAAGGCCGTGACGCAGCCGGCAAAGGCGGCACCATCAAACGCATCACCGAACCGATGAATCCGCGTATCACCCGCGTTGTTGCCCTGCCTGCCCCGACCGAACGCGAAACCACCCAGTGGTATTTCCAGCGCTACGTTGCACATCTGCCATCCGCTGGTGAAATGGTGATCTTTGACCGCTCGTGGTACAACCGCGGCGGCGTGGAAAAGGTGATGGGGTTCTGCACGGAAGAGGAACATCAGGATTTCCTGCGCTCGTGCCCCGAATTTGAACGCATGCTGGTGCGTTCCGGCATCAAGATTATCAAATACTGGTTTTCGGTTTCCGACGAAGAACAGGAACGCCGGTTCCAAAAACGTCTAATCACCCCGACCAAACGCTGGAAACTATCGCCAATGGATCTGGAATCGCGTGATCGCTGGGTTGAATATTCCAAGGCCAAAGACATCATGTTCGCCCACACCGACATCAAACAGGCTCCGTGGTATGTGGTCAATTCCGACGTCAAGAAACACGCGCGGATCAACTGTATCACCCACCTGCTGGGTCAAATCCCGTATGAGGACACAACCCCCGAACCCATCGTGCTGGAGGACCGCCCCGTGGTGCAGGGTTATGTGCGCCCACCAATGGATGACCAGACCTTTGTCGAGGAAGTTCATCGCGACCTCTAGCCGAACCACGCCCTTTTTCTTTTCATAAATACCCCCCCGAGTGCCCAGCGGACACGAGACATAAAGCGGCCCGTAAGGGCCACCGCTTTGTTTACTGATGGGATCGGGATGCGTTGCTTAACAACAGGTTTGGGATGCTTGATCGCTGAATGCGAGTGTCTGACGGGGTTTGTCAGTTGTCTGCTCCAAACCCTTGCTGTCGCGCTAACCTTCCATTTTCGATGCTGGCCTACTTTGCCCCAAGTGCGGCTCTGTGCCTGCCAGAAGCCGCTGAATATTGGCACGATGGCGTGCAAGCACATAGATACTGCCTGCAAGCACTAGCAACCTAAACGGCAACGGCTGCTCCATACCAAAGATGAGGGCGACGGCGGCGAGCGCGGCCAACATCGAACCTAGGGAAACAATCCGGAAAACGGCGATCACAATACCAAATACCATTGCCGCGCCCAGACCAACGGGCCAAGACAGCGCCAGTAAAACCCCTAACCCAGTTGCAGCAGATTTTCCGCCCGCAAAACCCAACCAAACAGAGCGACTATGCCCAACCAAAGCGGCAAGCCCAGCCAAGGAGACGGCCCAAGCCACCCAATCTTGCGTGCCAAACGTTGCCGGTGGCGAGATGGTTAATAATGATGGGAACCCCGAATAGAACCATTTGGCGAAGAAGACAGCCCCGGCACCTTTCATCACATCTACTACGAGCACTATGATTGCAGGCCATTTTCCCAAGGTTCGCAACACATTGGTCGCCCCAACCGAATTTGAGCCATGCTGCCGTATATCAATACCCTTAAGTAGCCTCCCCGCCAAATAGCCTGTGGGCAAAGAATCAAAGAGATAGACGATCGCCAATCCAATCACACACGCTATCCAAAAAACCATGGAATTCATCCCGACACTACAGGGTCAGGACCCTAACATTTTTCCTTCTTCACGTGAAGCTAACACCGATATTTGCATATGTACTATACAGTCCCCCTTTTCACGCTTCGGCGCCTGTGCAACTCTCCCCACAAAAGGAGCGCAGATCATGCCCATCACCACCTGCATTTTCGATGCCTACGGAACCCTGTTCGATGTCGCCGCCGCCGCCCGTCAGGTTGCCGCTGAACCCGGTCGTGCCGCCTTTGCCAAGGTCTGGCAAAAGCTGGCGAATGACTGGCGACTGAAACAGCTGCAATATACATGGCTGCGCGCTGTGGCCGATGCACACACCAATTTCTGGGCCGTCACGCAGCATGGCCTGGACTGGGCGCTTGAGGCCAACAATCTGACAGATCCCGAGTTGCGCGAACGCCTGCTGGCGCTTTATTGGGAACTGTCCGCCTATCCGGAAGTGCTCGCCATGCTGGGGGCATTGAAGCAAGCCGGAATGAACACCGCGATCCTGTCGAACGGCTCGCCCGATATGCTGGACGGTGCCGTGAAATCGGCCGCTATTGGTGATTTGCTGGATGACGTTCTATCGGTCGAATCCGTGGGCGTGTTCAAACCACACGCAAGTGTTTATGCCCTTGTGAATGAGCGGTTTTCCTGCACTTCGGATCAGGTGCTGTTCGTGTCCTCAAACGGTTGGGACGCCGCACATGCCACCGGTTTCGGCTTTCAAACCGCATGGGTCAACCGCGCGGGCGAACCGATGGACCGGCTGCCGTGGCAACCGGCCCATACCCTGTCTGATCTGGCCACCATCCCGCAACTTGCCGGTTCATTGAAATAATGGCGGCCAGATAAATTCTGGCCACCACAATCATTGGCTCCTAACGAACCCACCCTTCCGTCAACATCAGTTTTTGGGCTTCTTCTGTCAGTAAGAAGTCAAGAAATTGCTGTGCTTCTGGATCTGCATCAGGCGACAGCGCAACATTCACATCCCGCCAAACGGTCCGTTCTGGCGCAATGTCAACCTGCGCCAACTCGTCTTTCGATGCCGGCCAGTTTGGCCAGGTGATCCAGGCATCCGCATCCATTGACAAAAACGCGCGGTAACTTGCCCCCGACCCTTTGGCAAATACGGCAATGTTTTTGCGAAATGCGGCCACATCATCAAGCCGCCCCAAACGTCCGGCAACATCTTCCCATGCGCCGGTTCCGGAAGTGTTATAAACTCCCGCCCCTTCGGTCACGACTATTTTCATCCCCGGCTTCAACAGATCGTCGAAACCTGAAATATGCTTCGGATTGCCTGCTTTGACAGCAATGATTGTAGGGCGGATATAGATCGGCTCAACCTGATCCGACGAAAATGTTTTGTAGGTTTCCAGAAACGCCGTCATCGACTGCTCGGACGTTCCCCACAGGATGTCTGCATCTGCCTGGGCCAATGGTGACCATTTCTTTTCCGGACCGGCAATGATTTCCACTTTCTGGCCGGTTTTCTGCTCCCATGCCGCCGCAACCTTGGCAAAAGCCGTATGCGGTCCGCCCGCCCCGTATAATTTGACAACACCGTCCTTGGGCACGTGCTTGATCGCGGGGTCATAGAGTGAACTGCCCTGCGCCATTACTGCGGATGATGTCGTCAGCAGAATGGCAAGAATTGGAAATGAAAAACGCATTGTTTTCTCCGTTTGATTGATTATTGAGGGCCCGAATTTCAAGGTACCCACTATACTCACACCCACAGATGCGTTTTAATCGCTCCGCTTCAATCACACTCGCGTGTGCCCAAGGCGGATTTGTTTGTTTATTAAAATATCCTCTACATCTTGCATAATTCGTGGCATCTTCGTTCTACTATAAAATGGCAAACAGGAACTCAGATGAACATCAACATGATCGAAGCCGCCGCAAAACGGATCAAAGGCAAGGCCCGCCGCACCCCGCTGTTGTCCTCTCCCTTTCTGGATGAAATCGCGGGACGCCGCGTGCTGGTGAAACCGGAATGCCTGCAACATACCGGATCATTCAAATTCCGTGGCGCATGGTCGGCCCTGTCGGCCCTTGACCCCGAAATCCGCGCCAAAGGTGTGATCGCCTTTTCGTCCGGCAACCATGCCCAAGGCGTTGCATTGGCCGCGAAGGAACATGGCACATCGGCGGTGATCGTCATGCCCTCGGATGCACCGGAACTAAAGATCAATAACACCAAGGCATTGGGCGCAGAAGTCATCCTTTATGACCGCGCCACCGAGGACCGAGACGAGATTGGTGAACGTCTTGCGGGCGAACGCGGATTGACCCTGATCAAACCGTTTGACGAACCCTTGGTGGTTGCCGGCCAAGGGTCGGTCGGCCTTGAGATTGCGACACAAGCCGCCGAGTTGGGCGTAACGCAGGCCGAAGTTCTGGTGCCTTGCGGTGGGGGTGGTCTGACCTCGGGCATTGCGCTGGCGCTTGAGGCCAAGGCGCCCGACATGAAGGTGCACCCCGTTGAGCCCGAAGGTTTTGATGATGTGACCCGTTCGCTGAAGTCGGGCAAGATCGAGCAAAACCCCAGTATGTCCGGATCCATTTGCGATGCCATTATCACCCCATCGCCCGGCGTTATCCCATTTCCTGTCCTGAAACGCCTGTGCGGTGCCGGGATTGTGGTATCGGACGACGATTGCCTGCACGCCATGGCCGAAGCATTCACCCGCCTGAAAATCGTGATCGAGCCGGGCGGGGCATCTGCGCTGGCGGCCGCCCTGTTCCACGGCGACACACTGCAAAGTGATACGGTGATCGTCGTTGCCTCTGGCGGCAACGTTGATGCGGCGCTATTCTCGCAAGCACTTGCAAAATATGGAAAGTAACCGATGACCCGTTTCACGATTGCCAGTTTCAACGTTAAAAACCTGATCGGGGCAGATCAGGAATATTACAAATTCATGCGCTACACCCCCGAGGAATACGCATGGAAAGAGGACTGGATGGCCGACCAGATCGTCAAGCTGGACGCCGATATTGTAGGCTTTCAGGAAATTTTCGACGAGAGCGCCCTAAAGGCCGTGATTGCCGAAGCCGACCGGCGCGGCATTGCCACCAACGAGGTCACCATTCCCGACCGCAACAAACGCTATGCCAAAAAGGCAATTTTCCGCAAGCTGGCCTACAGTCCCTATACCGACGCCGCCATCGCCTTTGCCCCGAATGCAAACGATGGCGAACCCGGGCAGCGTCGCCCCGGCATCGCAATCCTGTCGCGGTTCGGATTTCGCGGCAAACCCGAGGTTATTCAACAGCTTGAACCGGCAATGAAAATCCCGATGCAGGACCTGGGGGGCGGCGATGGCGGGTATTATACGGTTTCCCGCCTGTCACGCCCGATCCAGAAGGTGCGCATTCCCGTGGGCAACCGTGTGATCACCGTTTTCAACTGTCACCTGAAATCGAAACTGGGCGAATTCATCACGCCGGACGGAGCCGATTTTGCCCCCGAAGCCGATCTGACCAATTATAACGCCGCCGGTCGTGCCCTTGGGGCGTTGCGGGCTGGTCTACGCCGGATGGCCGAAGCATGGGTGCTGCGAAAGCTGATCATTGACGAGTTGGAAGAGGGCCGCCCCGTCATGCTTCTGGGTGATTTCAACGACAGCGAACATGCGGTCAGCAGCGAGATTATCTCGGGCGAGGTGCCGTTCAAAAACTACAGCTGGATGCTGCGCCATGACGCACAAAAGGGGAATGACCGTTATTCCAAAGAGGAAGACGAGCAAATCCGCGCCGAGATTGAAAGCGTGCGCCTGCATTCCGCCGAAAAGCTGTTCGTGCGAAAATCCATGCGTGATATGGTCTATACCTCGGCCTTTGGCGGGGTTTACGAGAGCATCGATCAGATATTGATGAGCCGCCATTTCCACCCCGACAATGGTAACAAGATCGGCGAAATGGAATACTTCAGCGTCTATAACGACCACATCACCGATGGCTCTCACGACGAGGCCCCATATAACAAGCTGGCCTCGGATCACGGGCAAATCATGGCACATATGCAACTGTTTGACGGCGAGTAAGGTATACCTGACTAGGATCGGAACTCGAAAAATGCTAGTTTATCCATAGCCTGGTTATCTAGCCTCGGTTGTGTGTCTCCTCCCAGCACGCTTCCGAGGCTTTTTATTTATACGGGTTTTGATGTGACTCAGAGTTCAGGAAAATGACCATCGCGTAATATAATTGACATTGCCAACTACTTTCCCTGATACTACCCGCGAACAGGGAGGATACAGATGCGCACGCAAGTTGTCATAATCGGCGGCGGTCCTTCGGGGCTGTTGTTAAGCCAGCTATTGC
>Ga0256844_10001023_pt1 | contig 10612 bp, 7 predicted proteins | sample MusselsmetaG_FD_189100 | JGI IMG/M metagenome (GOLD analysis project Ga0256844, IMG submission 189100) | Mussel associated microbial communities from hydrothermal vent at the East Pacific Rise, Pacific Ocean - Mussels | ecosystem: Host-associated > Mollusca > Shell > Unclassified ... | reverse complement strand
ATGATGAGATTGTTTTAACAGTACAGCAAGGTGCTAAAGAGCAACACTATACAGTAAGAAAAAATGATATTGCTAAGACAAATGAACTTGCTGGTGTTGGTGGAAAAGTAGATGGAAAACTCTTCTTGCCATACGAACATGGTGAGATTATTGAAGAGGGTGATTCAATCATTGAAGTAATTAAAGAGGCTTGGTCAGTACCATCACGTATTCCATTTGCATCTGAACTTACTGTTGAAGATGGAGCACCTATTACTCAGGACATTAATGCTGAAGCAAAGGGAACGGTTAAGTTCTTCTTGTTAAAAGGTGACTACCTTGAGAGACTTGAAACTGTTCAAAATGGTAAAGCTATTAATGAAAAAGGTCTTTTTGCTGTTATTGTTGATGAAAATGAACGGGAAGCTGCTAGACACTACATTGCAAGAGGTTCCGTTATTGCTGTAGATGATAATTCTGTTGTTGCTAGAGGTGACATTATTGCAAAAGCAGGACGTGATGAGCAAGTTGTTATTGCTGAGTGGGATCCATACTCAGAGCCAATGATTGCTGAGTCTAATGGTACAGTTAAGTTTGAAGACATTATTCCTGGTGTTACTGTTGTTGAGCAATTTGATGAACTGACAGGTGAGAGTAGATTGACATTGAATGATTATATTCCTACTTCATATAGCCCAGCAATTGTTTTGGGAACAGATGAGGGGGAGATTATCTCTTATGCTCTTGACCCTAAAACTTCTATCTTTGTTCAAGATGGAGCAAAAGTAGGAATTGCAGATATTTTGGCAAAGACACCAAAAGCTGCTCAGAAATCAAGCGATATTACTTCGGGTCTTCCAAGAGTTTCTGAACTCTTTGAAGCACGTCGTCCAAAAGATCCAGCACTCATTGCTAGAGTTACAGGTTCTATTGCATTTGGTAAGCCACTTAGAGGTAAGAAGCGTATTATTATTACTCCTGAGCATGGTGCAGCTGTAGAGCAATTTGTTGATAAACAGCGTTCAGTTGTTGTTTCAGAAGGTGACTTTGTACATACTGGTGAGAAACTTACCGATGGTACAATTTCAAGTCATGATGTTCTTGCAGCTCTTGGTGAGAAAGCATTGTACGAGTACATTGTTGAAGAAGTTCAGATGGTTTATCGTCGTCAAGGGGTAAATATTTCTGACAAACACATTGAGATTGTTGTTTCTCAAATGATGCGTCAGGTAAAAGTTATTGACGGTGGTGACTCTAAGTTCATTGATGGTGATTTAGTTTCTAAGAAAAAGTTTGACTTAGAAAATGGAAAAGTAATCAAACTCTTTGGTGAGCCATCAATTGCTGAGCCATTGTTGATTGGTATTACAAGAGCAGCTGTTGGTGCAGATAGTATTATCTCTGCTGCATCATTCCAAGATACTACTAAAGTATTAACATCAGCTTCTATTGCTGGTACAGTTGACATGTTAGAAGATTTAAAAGAAAATGTTGTTATTGGTCGTCTTATTCCTGTGGGAACAGGTATGGTAGACATCGAGGGCATTGATTTCACTATTCCAGAAGAAGAAGCGTAAGCTTCTGTAGGGACAACCCTTTGTAGTTGTCCCTACATTAAATCCCCTCCATCTGTTTGGCATCAAACATCACCAAATTCTCTCCAACAAATTTAAATGTTAATTCAATAGGTCTACAGCAAACTTCACAGTCCTCAATATAATCAGAACTCTCTTCTTGGCTATCAAGTATCATAGAGATACGTTCCCAGCAGTAGGGGCAAGTAAAAAAGTGTTCCATCTATTTCTCTCGCTTTTTAAACAGATTGCCAATCCAATTAGTAACACTGCAGCCACTGTGGCAAGTTCCATTTCGTTCACATCTTGTTTTTTGAATATTGTTAATGAGGAGGAGTAAAAAACCAAGTGCAATAATAAGTTGGGTTGCACCTGTAAGCCAATTTTCAGCCATAAAATTTTGAATGGCAAAGCCAAACATGATTATTGTTACTATGAGACACATAAGTGCTTCCTTCTGTTTTTCAGTAGTATATCATGCTTGCGTTTGAATAAATTTAAATAAGAAGTAAGAGGAGTCTTTTACTTCTTCTATGGCATTTTTCTCCACGTTGCTGTAGCATAAAAATTTGGGTCAAACTTGTATTTATAGGTAATAACCTCTGGTGCTTGAACATAGTCTTCTGCAAGAAATGTTCCTTCTTCAAGTACTAAAGTAGGAGTTTCACTCTCTATAGGCTCCTGATACATTGCAACAATTTCATTGGCTAACATTCTATCAGCATCATAATTGTCATTTACTCCAAATTGTTCATTATAGTAGTGTGCTTCAGAAACAGAAATTATTTCTTGATTAGATGTGCATGCTGTAATCATTAGCACGGTAGATATTGATAAAATTGTTAAAATTTTTTTTCTTAGTTTTTTCATATTAAATCCTTATATTATATTTATATTAAATATATTATATAATTTTTAAACCTAAAATTAAATTAAAATTAATATTTTTTGTTAAATTGTCTTAAATATTTGTTAGAATACATTATGAATAAGAGTAATTTTTATAAAAAACTACAAAAACTTCCTAATGGTGCGAATGATGTATACTATAAAGGTAGACGTTATTTGCTACGAAAAGAGACACTGCTAGAAGGAAAACTTCTAAAAGTTTATGCTGAAGAGTTAGGTGGAAATGATATTGTGAGTGGAAACTATTATCCAACTATTAAAAGTGGAATATTGAAACCTTGTGAAATGAGTGATGCAAAGGTTATTGACTTTGTTTTGAGGGCTGAGGTTTAGAATATTTAATTCCCTCATAGAAACCCCTAACAACTAAAGATTATTTGGGTATAATATGCACCATTTTCCAAGGCTGGAATCCCCGAAAGTGCGTCTAAATGGCGAGTTTTCGGGGTTTTCAAGCCCAGATTTTAATTCAAATAAAGGAATTGTATTGCCTACAATTAATCAATTGGTTCGTAAAGAACGTAAAAAGCAAGTGAAAAAATCAAAATCACCTGCATTAGTAAACTGTCCTCAAAGAAGAGGTGTATGTACTAGAGTTTATACAACAACTCCAAAAAAACCTAACTCAGCTTTAAGAAAAGTTGCAAAAGTTAGATTGACAAGTGGATTTGAAGTTATTTCATACATTGGTGGAGAGGGTCACAACCTTCAAGAGCACTCAATCGTACTTGTACGTGGTGGTAGAATCAAAGATTTACCTGGTGTTAAATACCATATCGTTCGTGGTGCATTGGATGCATCTGGTGTTAACGGTAGAAAAGTTGCTAGATCTAAATACGGTACTAAAAAACCTAAATAGTCCAAGACTATTAAGTTAAAACAGTAAGAGAGTTTAGCCTTGAAATAGGCTTAAGACAGGTTGTTGTCAAGAACTATTTATGTTCGCCTTAGGGGACAAAACTTGAGTAAATCAATTTATACGATTGAAGATATAAGGAAATTATAATATGAGAAGAAGAAAAGCTCCCGTAAGACCAGTATTGCCAGATCCAGTACACGGTTCTAAAGTTTTAACAAAGTTTGTAAATGCCGTAATGTTAGACGGTAAAAAAGTGACAGCAGAAAAAATTATGTATGCTGCATTAGAGAGAATTGAAGAGAAATCTGGTGAAAAGGGTATCGAAGTATTCAACAAGGCAATGGATAACGTTCGACCTGCAATGGAAGTAAAGTCAAGAAGAGTAGGTGGTGCAACTTACCAAGTGCCTATCGAAGTTAGACCAGCTAGACAGCAAACTCTTGCTATTAGATGGTTAATTGAGTCTGCTAGAAAAAGAAACGAAAGAACAATGGTAGAGCGTCTTTCAAATGAGCTTATGGAAGCTGCAACCGATAAAGGTTCTGCATTCAAGAAGAAAGAAGATACATATAGAATGGCAGAAGCTAACAAAGCATTTGCACATTACAGATGGTAAGGGAATAAGAGTATGGCAAGAACACACAAACTCGAAGACGTAAGAAACATTGGTATTGCAGCACACATTGATGCTGGTAAAACAACAACTACTGAGAGAATCCTTTTCTATACAGGTGTAGAGCATAAAATCGGTGAAGTTCACGATGGTGCAGCAACTATGGACTGGATGGAGCAAGAGCAAGAGAGAGGTATTACCATTACTTCTGCTGCTACAACTTGTGAGTGGTCTAAAAAACAAATTAACATTATTGATACTCCAGGTCACGTTGACTTCACCATTGAAGTTGAACGTTCTATGAGAGTTCTTGATGGTGCTGTTTCAGTATTCTGTGCTGTTGGTGGGGTTCAACCACAATCAGAAACAGTTTGGAGACAAAGAAACCGTTACGGTGTACCTTCAATTGTTTTTGTAAATAAATATGACAGAACTGGTTCTGACTTTTATGAAGTTGAGAGACAAATTAAAGAGAGACTAAAAGGTAATCCTGTGCCTATTCAGCTTCCAATTGGTGCTGAAGAAGAGTTTGCAGGTGTTGTTGACTTAGTTAAAATGAAAGCAATTGTTTGGGACAAAGATGCTGAAATGGGTTCTAACTACCATGTTGAAGAGATTGCTGAAGACATGATGGAACTTGCTGAAGAGTACCGTGAAAAAATGATTGAGAGCATCGCTGAAGTTGATGGTCAAGAAGAGCTTATGGAGAAATTCCTAGAAGGTGAAGAGATTTCTGAAGAAGAGATCAAAGCTGGAATTAAAGCAGCGACTATTGGAATGCATATTGTTCCAATGACTGTTGGTTCTGCTTTCAAAAACAAAGGTGTTCAGACTCTACTTGACGCTGTTGTTGATTACCTTCCATCTCCAGTTGAATCAGCTGCCATTAAAGGTACGATGATGGATGATGAAGATAAAGAAGTGGTTGTTGAGTCTACTGATGATGGTGCATTTGCATCATTGGCATTTAAGATTATGACAGATCCATTTGTTGGTCAGTTGACATTTATTCGTGTTTACCGTGGTTCTTTAGAATCAGGTTCATACGTACATAACTCAACCAAAGACAAAAAAGAGCGTGTTGGTAGAATTATGAAAATGCATGCTATTAAAAGAGAAGAAGTTTCTGAAATTTACGCTGGTGAAATTGGTGCTGTTGTTGGACTTAAGTCTACAACAACTGGTGACACATTATGTGATGCTTCAGACAAAGTTGTTCTTGAGAGAATGGATTTCCCAGATCCAGTTATTTCTGTTGCTGTTGAGCCAAAAACAAAAGCTGACCAAGAAAAAATGGGGGTTGCACTTTCTAAACTTGCTGCCGAAGATCCATCTTTCCGTGTAAGCACAGATGAAGAATCTGGTCAAACTATTATTTCAGGAATGGGTGAACTTCACCTAGAGATTCTTGTAGATAGAATGAAGAGAGAGTTTAACGTAGAAGCTGAAGTTGGTGCGCCACAAGTTTCTTACCGTGAAACAATTCGTGAGTCTGTTAAGAAAGAGTACAAGTACGCTAAACAGTCTGGTGGACGTGGACAATTTGGTCATGTTTACTTGCATATTGAGCCACAAGATGCTGGTTTCGGTTACGAGTTTGTTGATGCTGTTAAAGGTGGGGTTATTCCAAAAGAATTTATTCAGCCAATTAACAAAGGTATTCAAGAATCAATGGCTAGAGGTATTCAAGCTGGTTACCCAGTTGAAGATATTAAAGTTACTGTTTATGATGGTTCTTACCATGATGTGGATTCATCTGAAATGGCGTTTAAACTTGCTGCTTCAATGGGATTCAGAGAAGGTTGTAGAGAAGCTAAACCAGTAATTCTTGAGCCAATGATGAAAGTTGAAGTTGAAACTCCTGAAGATTACATGGGTGACGTTATTGGAGATATCTCTAAAAGACGTGGTATCGTTCGTGGAATGGGAGACAGAGCAGGTTCTAAGATTGTTGATGCATTCGTACCACTTTCTGAAATGTTCGGTTACTCAACAGACCTTCGTTCAATGAGTCAAGGTCGTGCGACATATGCTATGGAATTTGATCACTACGATGAAGTACCTGCAAATGTTGCAAAAGAGATTATTGAGAAAAGAAACTAAGGTTTTACCTTAGTTTTTAACTTACTACTTTCTATCTCTATTGGGGCTTCCCCAATGGAGTCTTCTTCTTTTTTATTCTACTTTTTTCTATTCTGTCTTTTACAGTTACCACACTAACTATTTTAAATTATTCTATTTTCTATTATAAATATTTATTTTAAATAAAAAATTATAATTAAAAATCTTTATTAAAGTTAAATTAATATAAAATCTAATTTAAAATATTATTTAGATATTTTATTTGATTTTAAGTTTATAAAATAATATTGATGTTAAAATATATTATTAAATAATAATTTAAAATTAATTTAAAATAGACTAGTTTAACTAAGGAGATAGAAATGAAAAATATAAAAAATATAATGTTACTAATGTTTGTAACAAGTATATATGCTTTAGCTCAGGTTAATTATGGTGCGATGGTGACATCTGAACCAAAGCCTGAAAAAAGTGTATCTAGTAAAACATCAAACTATAGTAAAAGCACTGCCTCTACTACATCTATAGGTAACTATGTTTGGTTTGATTATAACCAAAATGGTTTACAAGATTTAGGGGAGTTAGGGCTTTATAACATTGAAGTTAAACTTTTTGATAATGCAAACTGTACAGGTTCAGCAATTAAGACGACAAGAACGTCAAATGTTGGATATTATGAATTTTCGGATATTTTAAAAAGTAGTGAAAAATATTGTATAGCTGTAGTTTATCCTGATTTCTGGACACATACAGTTGCTTTTCAAGGTACGAGTAATTTAAACTCACAGCTTGTATCAAGAGATGAGCATACAGGAAAAATTACAAATATTTCACTTTTTTCTAATAAAAATGAAGCAAATGATGCTGGTTTACATCATAAAAATAAATATTGTCAAATGCCAATGCTTAATGTTGGAAATCGTGGGGTTTTTGATAAAAGTGATACTTGGGCTAAGCGTGCGACCCTAGACGTTAAGTTTGAAAATTTAATTGGTAGTGGATATTGTCATGAGTATAATGAGCATGGACCACTAAAAGGTCAAGAGTACTCTGTACATATGACAGATAGAAGAGGTTTTACTGATGCTCAAAGAGATAATCTTTCTAGAATTTTTAGATTTATGAGTGATCCAGAGATTGTTTCATTGGTTGCTAAATCATTTAATGCTTCAGATAGAGATGTTTATTTTAACCTTGTTTCAAACTCTTTTGTTTGGTATTACTCTGATTGGAAAGATGACTTCTCTAGAATTGAAAACTATATCAATAATAGTTCATGGTCAAAAACTTTAACAGATGCTGAGAAACTTGCATTAAAAGAAATTTCTAACATTATTATTGAAAAAATTGAAGGTCGTAATGGTCGAGTTCAGTATGAGCCAATGAAAGTTTACTATTTATGGAATGAAGATACCACTGAACGGCAAGATATTATTTTGCCTGAAACGCTTCTTGTTCCAAATCAAGCACAGTGTATTGCTCCTGCTAGTGATGCAAAAATTGGTAATTTTGTTTGGTTTGATGCAGATAAAAATGGAAGACAAGATAGTGGAGAATCAGGAGTAAAAGGTATTAAAGTAGAATTGTTTAATGCTAACGATGAGTTTTTAGCACGCACAACAACAGATAACAAAGGCTTTTATGCTTTCACTGCATTAGAAGCTGGAGAGTACTCTGTAAAGTTTACTCCAAAAGAGGGTTGGGCTTTAACTACTCAAAATGCAGATGGTGTATCAGATGAGTTAAATTCAGATGCAGATGTTACAACTGGAAAAACTTGTAGTATTATCTTAAATAACAGTGCAAAAAACATTACTCTTGATGCTGGAATGTATATTGTTCCTAAGCCAAGTATCTCAATTGTGAAGAGTACCAATGGAGGAAATATTGCTAATATACTTGTAGGTGATACAGTAACTTGGATGTATGTAATTACAAACACTGGTAATCGACCTTTGACAGGTCTAAACATTATTGATGACAAAGAGGGGACAGTTATTGATTGTCAGGGAGATGGTTCTATTGACCGACTTAATCCTACAAAAAGTATTACTTGTACAAAAGTAGGAACAGCAATTTTAGGTGCATATACTAATGAGGTAGTTGTTACGGCAGAAGCAGATGGTACAACCGTTTCTTGTAGTTCAAGCAGTTCATATATTGGGCAAGAAGTTCCTGTATTGACAGCAAGTGTAAGTGATTATGTTTGGTTAGATAGTAACAGAAACGGAGTTCAAGATGCTGGAGAATTGCCATTAAGTGGAATTACTGTACAGCTTTTTAATGAAAGAAGACAAGTAGTAGCAACAATGAAGACAAATACTTCTGGGAATTATGCTTTTAATGATGTTTCACCTGGAAAGTATTATGTTAAGTTTACTGTTCCTAGTGGTTATTCTGTTACTAAATCAGGTGCTGGAAATGATGGTTCAAATGATTCAGATACAGATAATAATGGTAAAACAGTACTCTTTAGACTTGTTGCTGGTCAAAATAAAATACATATGGCAATGGGTGTTTATCCTTCATTAGTAAATATGGGGGACAGAGTATGGTTTGACAATAATGCGAATGGTATTCAAGATGCAGATGAGAAGAGAGGTGTTTCAGGGGTTACAGTTAAACTTTATAGAGAAGATAAGTCGTTAGTAGCAGAAACAAAAACTACAACTTCAGGAAAGTATCTTTTTAGAAAGTTAGCACCAGGTAACTATTATGCTCAATTTATCTTACCAAGTAATTATAAGATTAGTCCTAAAAATCAAGGTAACAATGAGAGTGATGATTCTGATGCAGATGTAACAAGTGGAAAAACAGATATTTTTACACTTTTAGCTGGAAGAGATAATCCTACAGTAGATATGGGACTTTTCCAAGAGTCAACCAAAGTAGGAGACAGAGTCTTTTATGACAGTAACAAAAATGGTATTCAAGATGCTGGTGAGTCAGGGGTAAAAGATGTGGCTGTAACACTTTACCGTGTAGGTGAAGATACTGCTGTAGCTCATACAAAAACAACGGCTTCAGGGATTTATCTCTTTAAAGACATTGTACCTGCTGAGTACTATATTGTATTTACAGCACCAACAGGTTATACCATTACCGAAGCTGGAAAAGGAACAGCGTCAACAGATTCTAATCCAGACTCAACAGGTAAAACAGAGAATTTTACGCTAGTTGCTGGAACACAAAACAGTACCATTGACATGGGTGTTTACCAAAATGTAGTAAGTTTTGGAGACAGAGTCTTCTTGGATTCTAACCATAATGGTCTTCAAGATATTGGAGAGCAAGGGGTTAGAGATGTAAATGTTACACTTTTCTCAGCAAACTCTGACTTTACAAAGTCAATGTTGACTGATGAGAATGGTAACTACCTCTTTACACACCTTCCAGCTGGAGAGTACAGTGTTGAGTTTAGAGACATTCCTTATGGTCACCTCATTACTGAAAAAGATGTAAACAACAACAATAGTGACAACAATGACTCTGATGGATTTATTGAAGATGAGAAGATTATTACCGAAGTGGCACTTTTAACTCCAGGTAAAAATGATTTATCTTGGGATTTAGGTATTTATAAAACAGTATGTCTTCCAGGAAAAGCAGTTCTTGGTAACCTTGTTTGGGAAGACTTTAACAAAAATGGTGTTCAAGACATTGGTGAACGTGGTATTAAAGATGTAGAGGTAACTCTGTTTAACAACGATACTGATGAGAAGATAACTAAGACAAAAACAGATGAGAATGGACTTTATGAGTTTGCACACATTGACCCTGAGTTTAACTACTATGTACAGTTCACTGTACCAGCAGGTTATGTAGTAAGTCCACAAGACCAAGATGATGAAACAATTGATTCAGATGCAGATGAGACAGGTAAAACAGATGTTGTAACCTTAACAGCAGACCAGATTAACTCAACTGTCGATATGGGAATCTACCACGAGGGTTCAACCCTTGGTGACAAAGTTTGGTTCGACGAATTAAATGGTGCGAGCAATGGTATTCAAGAAGCTGGAGAGCAGGGTGCATTTGATGTAAAAGTAACGCTCTATGCAGCAGATGGTACAGTTCTTAAAACTACAAAAACCAATGCAAGTGGAGAGTATCACTTTACCAATGTTGCCAAAGGTAGATACACCATTGGATTTAGTGACTTACCAACTGGGTATGTCTTTACTCGTGCCAACCAAGGTAACGACGAAGAGCGAGATTCCAATGCAAAAGCAAATGGACGTACAGAAGTGATTGTTGTGAATGGTACAGCGATTATTAGTTCTATTGATGCTGGACTTAAAAAGTTAAGTTCAGGAACAGCAGGTAATGACCGTAAAAGTGGTGTTACTGGAAAAGATGTCATCGTAGATGTCTTGGCAAATGATGTTGAAGGAACATATAATTTTGTTGCTTCAACCGTTAAAATTACCTCTACGCCAGAGGGTGCAACTTTAAGTGATGATGGTAGAACATTGAGTGTACCAAATGAAGGTGTATGGAGAGTTAATCCAGAGACAGGAGCAATTACCTTTACTCCTACCAATGGTTTTGTGGGTGACCCAACACCAATCTCATACTCGGTAGAAGATACAGAAG
>Ga0256844_10001022_pt1 | contig 10615 bp, 10 predicted proteins | sample MusselsmetaG_FD_189100 | JGI IMG/M metagenome (GOLD analysis project Ga0256844, IMG submission 189100) | Mussel associated microbial communities from hydrothermal vent at the East Pacific Rise, Pacific Ocean - Mussels | ecosystem: Host-associated > Mollusca > Shell > Unclassified ... | reverse complement strand
TATACCGCTGATACCGCCACCTACGACCAATATGGTCTCGTTGGTTGCAACAATATCCGACATCGAATTTCCTCCACGGAGCGGATTGACTTTGAACAGTTAAAAATACCACATTGTATGCGGAATTAATTAACCTGCGAATTTAAATTCTTTTTTGACGAGAGCAATGATACATCTCAATAGTGATCAGCACGATACCTATTTAGAGAGGGATATAACGTACTAAAACGCTATGTTTTATATCCTTTTCAGGTGTCAAATCTGTTTGCTTCAGCGATTGTATTTTTTGTCTTTATGATTTTGCAGGCCTTTAGTATCTGCCGGAAAACGTTTATCATTAATGGCCATTTTTTCTTTTGTTGCCTTGAGTAAATCAATATTGAGTTGTTCAGCGAGTCTTAGCAGGTAAATAAAAATATCGGCCATCTCATAACTTACATCTGTTAATTTTTCACCCTCGATGGCCTGACTCTGTTCAGGCGTCAGCCATTGAAAATGCTCTACTAACTCCGCAGCTTCGGCAATAAGTGCCATGGACAGGTTTTTAGGTGTATGGAACTGTTCCCAATCACGTTCAAGGGCAAAAATTTTTAGCTTGGCAGATATTTCCGTAATACTATCAGACATGAAATATACTCTTAAAAAAGTTATTAAAACAATAAAATAGAATGATTATTTAGAAAAGTTATTATCAATTTTCTAAGCTTATATATTGGCCTATATCCATTTAGGAATAGGTTTATAAGGTCAAAAAACATGGTATGTTTAAGTAATAAAACAACCAGCGACATTATGCCATTAATACAATGGCCTTGTTAAGGCAATTAAAAACAGAGTTGTTTACTATGCATAGCATAGCGAATTATAAGAAATTATTACAAAAACATTTTGAGGAATAGGAAGAGGTTACAAATGCAAGTTAAAGATACAATGTGCACGGATGTTAAAACATGTAAGACGGATACACCTATAAAAGATATTGCCACTATTATGTGCTTCAATAAAATTAGTGGTATGCCGGTTGTTGATGATGATAATAATGTAGTCGGTATTATTTCTGAGAAAGATATTTTATGCAGTATGTTCCCTGATATGAAAGAGCTGGTTGAATCTGGGGCTAAGGCTGATTTTGAAGCAATGGAACAGGATTATAGTAGTGTACTAAATAAAACAGTGGATGATCTGATGACCAGAGTGGTTGCCAGTGTATCACCTGATATGCCAATACTGCGTGCTGCATCAATGATGTGGTTACGTAAAATTCGCCGTATTCCAGTCACTGAAAACAATAAACTATTGGGTATTTTGAGTATGGGTGATGTGCATAAGGCTGTTTTCCAGGAAAGTTTATTGCTTAAATAGCATGAATAATTACCTTTAACCATTTTGCGCTACATGTGATAGAATACGGCGATTTTAAAAACAGCAATGGTTGTAGTGTCATTTAAATGAAGCAGGTTAGTAATAAGATGTCATCTGAGCAGATAAAAAAAGATAAATACGTTGAACTCACTTATGCCATTCTGGATGCTAAAGGTGAAATTAAAGAACGTGTGGATATTCCGGTAAAGTATATTCATGGCCGCGATAGCGGCTTGTTTCCCAAAATTGAATCTGCGCTCGAAGGTCAGGAAAAGGGTGCTCGTGTTGAAGTTTTTTTGACTCAGCATGAAGGCTTTGGACCTAGTGATCCCAATCTTATTTTTACTGATGATCTAACCAATGTACCACCTCAGTTTCATCAGGTGGGTGCAGAAGTTGAAATGCAAAATGATCGTGGCGAGGCAAAGAAATTTACTGTTACCAATATAGCCAATGGCAAATTAACGGTTGACGGCAACCATCCTCTTGCCGGGCAGACTATACAGTTTGTAGTAACTGTGGGTGAAGTGCGAGATGCTACAGAAGATGAATTAAAGTTTGGCGTGACCCAGAATTTTACCACGGGTGGTGATGGTACTGTTCATTAATCAATGTGCTAGACTGAAAGGTCTGCTACTGAGTTAATCTATGGCAACAAAAGCAAATATAAAAATTAAAGATTTTTCTGATACGGATATCTGGACCATTCAGCAAACACTGGATGAACGCTGGGGTAAGGGTAATACTGAGTTACAATTTGCTGACGTTGATGTCAGATTGCGTTCCAGTGATCGGGAACTGTCTACCTGCCCGGCACTGTTTTGGGAATTTGAAGAGAGTAATTTTGTTATATTTAAGATAGGCCGTTCAACCTATAAAACCCAATTTTATTATAAGGGACGTGATCAATATGGCACCTCAGTGCCTAGTTTTGATAATGTGCTTGATTGTATTGTGACCGTGTTACAGGTTCATGCTGATCTGGAAAGGGATAAAGCTCAGCAAAATGAATAAGTTTTACCACTTTGATGACTTTTTGGGGTTACTCAAAGTGCTTTCAGATTTAACTAATTTAATAAATTAATGGAGTTAAGATGACAAAGAAAAACGCATTTTACGCCCAGTCCGGTGGTGTTACTGCTGTAATCAACGCCTCTGCTTGTGGTGTTATTCAAACCGCTCGTAAGCACAGTGATAAAATTGGTACTGTTTATGCGGGTCGTAACGGTATTATTGGCGCATTAACAGAAGATTTAATTGATACCAATCTTGAGTCGGAAGACGATATTTCTGCTTTACTGCATACCCCGTCAGGTGGTTTTGGTTCTTGCCGTTTTAAACTAAAAAGTCTTGAAAAAAATAAACGTGAATATGAACGTTTGATTGAAGTTTTTAAAGCACACGATATTGGCTATTTCTTTTATAATGGCGGCGGTGATTCTGCTGATACCTGTCATAAAGTCTCTCAGCTATCTGAGAAAATGGGTTACCCGATTCAGGCTGTTCACGTACCAAAGACGGTCGATAATGATCTGCCTATTACAGATAACTGCCCTGGTTTTGGTTCAGTGGCAAAATATATTGCCGTATCCGCATTAGAAGCTAGTTTTGATGTGCGCTCAATGGCAAAAACATCAACTAAAATCTTTGTTCTTGAAGTTATGGGACGTCATGCTGGATGGATTGCAGCAGCCGGTGGTTTGATTGAAGATCAAAATATCCCAGTCGTGATCTTATTCCCTGAAGTTGAATTTGATCAAGATAAATTCCTGGCTCAGGTTGATGCCAAGGTTAAGGAATACGGTTTTTGTACTATCGTGGTTTCAGAAGGTGTTCACTGGGCTGATGGTCGCTTCCTGGCGGAGCAGGGCACCCGTGATTCTTTCGGTCATGCTCAACTGGGTGGAGCAGCACCTGTTGTGGCGAATATTATTAAAGATGCCTTAGGTTATAAGTTTCACTGGGCTGTTGCGGATTATCTGCAACGTGCAGCACGTCATTTATCATCTAAATCAGACGTTGAACAGGCTTATGCATTAGGTAAAGCGGGTGTTGAATTTGCTTTAGCAGGTGATAATGCCATTATGCCGACAGTTGATCGTATTTCTAATGATCCTTATGAATGGAAAATTGGTAAGGCACCATTATCTGAAGTGGCCAATGTGGAAAAAATGATGCCTATGGATTTCATTACTGATGATGGTTTTGGTATCACCCAGAAATGTAAGGACTATCTGTTACCTCTTATTGAAGGTGAAGATTACCCTCCATATGAAAATGGTTTACCGAAATATGTTGTACTGAAAAATCAAAGTGTTGCTAAGAAATTACCTGACTTTGAAATATAAGTAATAAAAAAGGCTGATTTATTTAATCGGCCTTTTTTTTGTATTTTTTATAACGACTCAGCATCCTCATCTTTTACCCCTGTTAGGTTAACAATAGGGGCGTTATCTTTTTACTCTATGATTTTGTTACTTTTAGATTCGAGGCCGCTGGCGGTCTGGGACAGTTCTAAGTAACAGATTGTGGGAGGTGTTTAGTTTATTCTTTTTTTGTCGGCAACTGTTTAAGTTAAGCGAAGCAAGTTTTGAACACATAAAAAGAGTGAGCTGAATACCTATGTTACTTTTGATGGGTGGTTGATACGGCCTGGTTTGCTGAGTGGTTACTATTTTTTAGCTTGGCTGATATTAAAAAATATTATGCATATTAGTGCTCATTGATGTTGATCAATGAATATTGAGGGCTATTGTATTAGACTTTTAAGGTCTTTTTTTCGCGAATTCATAGTGAATTCAATTATAAAACTTAGTAACGGGGGACGAAATGTCTGTTGAATTAATCTTTGCACTGGTGGCTGGAATTGCTGCAGTAGCCTACGGAGTCATATCTATTAAATGGATTATGTCTCATTCACCTGGAAGTGACACGATGTTGGAAATTGCGCAAGCAGTTCAAGATGGTGCACAAGCTTACTTAAACCGTCAGTATAAAACTATTGCCATGGTGGGTGTCGTTGTTTTTGTTGCCATTTTTGCCTTTATCGGTGCGCAAACAGCCATCGGTTTCTTAATCGGCGCTATTTTATCCGGTGCAACAGGTTATATAGGAATGAATATTTCAGTCCGTTCTAACTCTCGCACAGCTGAAGCAGCAAAAGATGGTATGGGCGCAGCGTTCCTTATTGCTTTCCGTGGTGGTGCTATCACCGGGATGCTGGTTGTTGGTCTGGCTCTTATCGGTATTGCCGGTTATTTTGCCATCTTAACAGCAATGGGCTCTACAGTAGAAGAAACTGTTCACGCATTGATTGGCTTAGCTTTTGGCGGCTCTTTAATCTCAATCTTTGCTCGTCTGGGCGGTGGTATCTTCACTAAAGGTGCTGACGTTGGTGCAGACATCGTTGGTAAAGTAGAAGCGGGTATCCCTGAAGATGATATTCGTAACCCTGCCGTAATTGCTGATAATGTGGGTGATAACGTTGGTGACTGTGCTGGTATGGCGGCTGACTTGTTTGAAACTTATGCAGTAACGATTATTGCTACTATGTTACTCGGTTCATTAATGGTAACGACTACAAGTAGTGTGACTAATGCAGCAGTGATGTATCCATTAGTATTAGGTGGTGTTTCCATTGTTGCTTCAATTATCGGTATTATGCTGGTTAAATTGAATAATGAACAAAGCAGCATTATGGGTGCTATGTATAAAGGCCTTATTGCTTCTGCAGTGGTTGCGGGTATTGCATTCTACCCTGTAACAACTTATGTGCTGGGTGATGTGATCACTGTTGCTGGTGCAGAACTTGCGACCATTAACTTATATTATGCTGCACTTATTGGTTTAGCATTAACCGGTGCGATGGTTGTTATTACTGAATATTACACCTCAACAGAATATGCACCAGTAAGAACAATTGCTGCTGCCTCTCTAACCGGTGATGGAACCAATGTCATTGCTGGATTAGGTGTTTCTATGAAGTCAACAGCTGCACCTGTGCTTGCAGTTTGTCTCAGTATATGGGGTGCTTTTGAACTTGGCGGCCTGTATGCAGTTGCAATTGCAGCAACCTCTATGTTGTCAATGGCAGGTATTATTGTTGCCCTTGATGCTTATGGTCCTATTACAGATAATGCAGGTGGCATTGCTGAAATGGCCGATATGCCTGAAGAAATTCGTAACATTACGGATCCTCTGGATGCAGTTGGCAACACCACTAAAGCGGTTACAAAAGGTTATGCCATTGGTTCGGCTGCACTTGCTGCTCTGGTTCTATTTGCGGATTACACGCATACACTAGAAGCTAATGGCGCGGGCACCGTGACCTTTGATTTATCAAACCATATGGTTCTGATTGGTCTGTTTATTGGTGGTTTAGTACCTTACTTATTCGGTGCTATGGCAATGGAAGCGGTTGGTCGTGCTGCGGGTTCAGTCGTAATCGAAGTTCGTCGTCAGTTCAAAGAAATGCCTGGCATTATGGACAGAACTCAGAAGCCTGATTACTCTAAAGCAGTTGATATGTTAACTGCTGCTGCGATTAAAGAGATGATTATTCCTTCAATCCTGCCAATTGCTGTACCTATCCTGGTTGGTCTTACTTTAGGTCAGGAAGCTTTAGGCGGTGTATTAATTGGAACTATTGTTACTGGTATTTTCGTTGCAATTTCTATGACCACAGGTGGTGGCGCATGGGATAATGCGAAGAAATACATTGAAGATGGCAACCATGGTGGTAAAGGCTCTGATGCTCATAAAGCAGCAGTAACTGGTGACACTGTAGGCGACCCATACAAAGATACAGCCGGTCCCGCAATTAACCCAATGATTAAAATCATTAACATTGTTGCTTTAATGATGATTCCTCTCTTATAAAAAAGTATAAGAAAAATCTATCAGAAATAGTGCAAAATGACCTGTCGGGGTATACCTGACAGGCCATTTGCTTAAAGATTATATTATAAAATATAAGGAAAACCAAAATGCCAACATTCGTACGCACAGAAAAGTGTGATGGCTGTAAAGGTCAGGACAGAACAGCATGTATGTACATCTGCCCACACGACTTGATGAAACTGGACAAAGACGGTTCAGAGACTGGCCACGCCATGAAATCATTCAACCAGGAGCCAGAGCAGTGCTGGGAATGTTATTCCTGCATTAAGATCTGTCCACAAAACGCCATTGAAGCCCGTGCTTATGCTGATATCGTGCCGATGGGTGGTTCCGTGCAGCCATTACGCGGTACAGATTCCATCATGTGGACCATTAAATTCAGAAATGGCACCATGAAGCGTTTCAAATTTCCAATTCGTACCACGCCTGAAGGTTCAATTCAGCCGTATGAAGGCAAGCCTAAAGCAGACATGGCGAACATTAAAGAAGACAAAGGTTTCTTTAATAACGAAGGAAAGATCCCATACATGGGCAATCCGGACGAACTTATTCTTCTGAAGTAATTTTGCCTAGGGATTGTATCCCGCAGCAGAGCGAGAAGAACCAAAAAAAGAGCCAGTTCCTTGGCATCTGTCCGAGTAGGCAGAGACAACGAACACAGCTCATCTAAAGAACATATAAACAGAGGTTATCCGAATGTCAGGAACATTTGAAAATCCAGAAGTCATCGAAGAATCGTGTGACATTCTACTTATTGGTGGTGGTATGGGCGCTTGTGGTGCAGCATACGAGTTAGGACCATGGATTGAAGCATCAGGCGAAAACATTTCAGTCAAGCTGGTCGATAAAGCCGCAATGGACCGTTCCGGTGCCGTTGCCCAGGGTTTATCGGCGATTAACACTTATATTGGTACTGAGCAGGATCCTGCGGATTATGCGCGTATGGTATCCAACGATTTAATGGGTATTACCCGTGATGATTTAGCCTATGACTTAGGTCGTCACGTTGATGATTCCGTGTACCTGTTTGAAGAATGGGGTCTGCCCATCTGGAAACAGCCCGGAGACGAAGGCAAGAGTCTCAAAGACGGTGGTATGCCGGTACGTTCAGGTAAATGGCAGATCATGATCAATGGTGAAAGCTATAAGTGGATTGTAGCCGAAGCAGCGAAAAAAGCCCTGGGTACAGAAAACATCCAGGAACGTGTCTTTATCGTTAAACTGGTCAATGACAAGAACGATCCCAGTCGAATTGCCGGCGCGGTAGGTTTCTCTACTCGTGAAAACAAAATCCATGTGTACACCTTCAAAGCCTGCTTACTGGTTTGCGGTGGCGCAGTGAATATCTTCCGTCCTCGTTCAGTGGGTGAAGGCACGGGTCGTGCGTGGTATCCGGTATGGAACTCAGGTTCCACCTACTCCATGGCGGCAGAAGCCGGTGCAGAGCTGACCATGATGGAAAACCGCTTTGTACCCGCCCGTTTCAAAGACGGTTACGGTCCTGTTGGCGCGTGGTTCCTATTATTCAAAGCCAAGGCGACTAATGCCTTTGGTGAAGTGTACATGGACAAGAACAAAGAGTTACTCAATGACTATCCTCCTTATGGTTTAGCTAAAGTACCGGCGTCTTGCTTACGTAACCACTTAATGATGAAAGAAATGCGTGAAGGTCGTGGTCCAATTTATATGGACACAGTGACCGCATTAGGTGACTTGGCGAAAACCATGACACCCAAAGAAATCAAGCATCTGGAAGCAGAAGCGTGGGAAGATTTCCTTGACATGTGTATTGGTCAGGCGGGTGTCTGGGCGGGTGAGAATATTGAACCCGAAAAAACCAACTCCGAATTAATGCCCACCGAGCCATACCTGTTAGGTTCACACTCGGGTTGTTGCGGAATTTGGGTTTCAGGTCCTACCGATGTAGGCGCACCGGAGTCCTGGAGCTGGGGTTACCGTTCAATGACGACCATTAAAGGTCTGTTCACAGCAGCAGACGGCGTGGGCGCATCCGGTCACAAGTTCTCCTCAGGTTCTCATGCAGAAGGTCGTTTAGCGGCTAAAGCAATGGTTCAGTATGTTCTGGACAACAAAGACTGGACACCGGAGTTAGACACTTCAGTCGAAGAGTTGACCTCAGATATCTACGCACCCGTACGCACCTACCTGGAGCACAAAGATTACTCCACAGCAATCGATGTGAATCCGAACTACATTACGCCTAAAATGCTTCAGTTCCGTTTACAGAAGATGATGGATGAGTATGTAGCGGGTGTTGCCACTATGTATCAGACCAATGCCAAGATGCTGGACGTTGCTGAGCACAAGCTGGGTATGCTGAAAGAAGATGCGAAGAAGATGCGTGCGAAAGACCTGCATGAATTATTACGTGCCTGGGAAAACTATCACCGTATTCTGACTGCAGAAGCACATATGAAGCACATTCAGTTCCGTGAAGAATCCCGTTATCCTGGATTCTACTATCGCATGGACTTCAACATTGTTGACGAAGAGAACTGGAAATGTTTTGTTAACTCGACTTATGACAAGACCACACAAACATGGACTTGTAAGAAAGTTGAGCACGTTGACATTGTTGACAAGAGCCAATTGATGAAGTAAGACATTAGTCTCACCGATTCAAAGTAAGAAAGCCCGGTTATCGCAAGATAGCCGGGCTTTTTTATGTAAGGACGTTTAAAAAGAAGTCTTAAACTGTCAGTCAAAACTAAAACAAAAGACTTGCTTATGTTTTTGACAGACGGTCTAATTATGCTGAACGCTTAGCTCTTTCCTCTATTAAACATCAAAGAGATTAGCAATAGAATCGAGTCCTTCATCAACAATTTTTTCCAGATCATCGGGGCTTTCTTCTTCTGCGCAGGCAAGAGTGGTGTATACTGATAGTGATTTTAATGCACAGGCAATTTTAGCAACATCATCAATGTTAAGCTCGGCACCGTCTTTAAGTTTCATGTTGATTTCGCTCATAAGGATTCCTATTCGTTATTTACAGTTTGCTAATAAAATAGCATCAGTTTAGCTGATGCTGGTGAATTTTTATTTGACACTGGCTATAAAATAATCTGTTTTAGCAGGAATTGCAATAAAATACGCATACATATAATATTCCTGATTTCCATTCACTTAGGTCTTGATGGCAATTGAATTTTAAATTAACATAAGCCGTTATATTATAATATTTTAAAGTGAGTACTTAGATATGTCAGATAGACCTGAAAGCATAATGCCGCCTATTGAAGGCAGTTGTAGCGGTAAAGAAGTGTTTGCTCTGCGTGCTCTGGGTGATAGCATGGTACCAGAATTTGAACATGATACAGTAATAATTATTGATCCGGAAGCTGTAGTCAAGGATGATTCCTATGTCATTGCCAAGGTTGATGGTGAATTTATTTTCAGACAATTAAAGATACGGGGTGATAAATATTATTTGCAACCGCTGAATGATCTATATGAAACAATAGAAATTAGTGGTCTTGATGATCTCGAAGGAGTGATTGTGCAGTCAGGTAGTCGGCGAAAAAATATGAAAAAATATACCTGATAGACGGAAAGTTTAGCGCTTGTTAATTAATAGAAAAGCAAACCATAGCGGTCAACTATCAAAATAATAGGGGTATTCAGTTCACTCTTTTTATGCGTACAAAAGAGGCTGTAAAAATAAGTGTGTAACTGTTCATTATTGTTAACCTATAATAATCAGGTAAAAACTAATGAGCAGAATAATGGATCAAGACAACCTAAAAGCACTCGCCGAAGAACTGGCTAAAGATATCAAGACCCCAGAAGATCTGAGCACATTAAGTGCTCAACTCACCAAGCTGACTGTAGAGGCCGCTCTCAATGCAGAAATGGCCAATCATCTGGGTTATACCAAACATGATTCAACCAGCAGCAATACTGGAAATAGCCGCAATGGTTACACCTCTAAGACGCTTAAAGGTGATCATGGTGAAATTGAACTCCAGACCCCTCGTGACAGACATTCCAGCTTTGAGCCCCAGCTCGTTAAAAAAAGGCAAACCCGAATCACTGGTATGGACGATCAGATATTGAGCCTCTATGCCAAAGGGATGAGTACACGTGATATTGTGGCCACCTTTGAGGAAATGTATGGCGCCGAGATTTCTCCAGGGCTGGTTTCTCAGGTGACCAACAGTGTGATGGAACGTGTTGTAGAATGGCAGAATAGACCACTGGATGCGGTTTATCCTATCGTCTACCTTGACTGCATCGTTCTTAAGATCCGACAAGATAAACGAGTTATTAATAAAGCGATCTATCTGGCTTTGGGAATTAATTTAGAAGGCCAAAAAGAATTACTGGGTATGTG
>Ga0256844_10001021_pt1 | contig 10622 bp, 10 predicted proteins | sample MusselsmetaG_FD_189100 | JGI IMG/M metagenome (GOLD analysis project Ga0256844, IMG submission 189100) | Mussel associated microbial communities from hydrothermal vent at the East Pacific Rise, Pacific Ocean - Mussels | ecosystem: Host-associated > Mollusca > Shell > Unclassified ... | reverse complement strand
TAATTCTCTATAATAACCATTAAAAACACTTTAATAATTACATCAATTTTTGTAAATTCGCGTTACTTAAGAAATAATAACATAAAACCAAACACTATGGCATTTGATATTGAAATGATAAAAGGCGTATATAACAGAATGAAAAAAAATGTTGATGCGGCTCGTGAAGTTGTGGGGAAACCTTTAACGCTAGCAGAAAAAATATTATATAATCATCTTTGGGAAGGAGCTCCTAAAAAAGCTTTTGCAAGAGGTAAAGATTATGTGGATTTTGCACCAGATCGTATCGCTTGTCAAGATGCAACTGCACAGATGGCACTATTACAATTTATGCAAGCAGGTAAAAAAGAAGTGGCAGTTCCTACAACAGTTCATTGTGATCATTTAATTCAAGCAAGAATAGGAGCAGATAAAGATTTACAAAATGCAATTAATACTTCAAGTGAAGTATTTAACTTTTTAGGTTCGGTTTCTAATAAATACGGAATTGGTTTTTGGAAACCAGGAGCAGGAATTATTCATCAAGTAGTATTAGAAAATTATGCATTTCCAGGAGGAATGATGATTGGTACCGATAGTCATACCGTAAATGCTGGTGGACTAGGAATGGTAGCTATTGGAGTTGGTGGTGCAGATGCAGTAGATGTAATGGCAGGAATGGCTTGGGAATTAAAATTCCCTAAACTGATTGGTGTTAAATTAACAGGAAAATTATCTGGCTGGACTGCTGCAAAAGATGTTATTTTAAAAGTAGCAGGTATCTTAACAGCAAAAGGAGGAACTGATTGTATTGTAGAATATTTTGGAGAAGGAGCTAAGTCTCTTTCAGCTACTGGTAAAGGAACTATTTGTAATATGGGAGCTGAAGTTGGAGCAACAACTTCAACTTTTGGATATGACGATTCTATTGAACGTTATTTAAGAGCTACTAACAGAGCCGATGTTGCCGATGCTGCCAATGAAATAAAAGCTTATTTGACAGGTGATGATGAAGTATATGCAAATCCTGAACAATATTTTGATCAAGTAATTGAAATCAATTTAGATGAATTAGTACCTCACTTAAATGGACCATTTACACCAGATTTAGCAACGCCAGTTGGTAAAGAAATGACTAAAAAAGCAACTGATAATGATTGGCCTTTAAATGTTGAATGGGGATTAATAGGTTCATGTACAAACTCGTCTTATGAAGATTTATCAAGAGCTGCATCTATAGCAAAACAAGCTGTTGAAAAAGGATTAGTTGCTAAAGCAGAATTTGGTATCAATCCAGGTTCAGAACAAGTTCGTTATACTGCGGAACGTGATGGTTTATTAGATATTTTCGAAAATTTAGATGCTAAAATTTTTACGAATGCTTGTGGACCTTGTATTGGTCAATGGGCAAGAGAAGGTTCCGAAGATCAAAAGAAAAACACCATAGTACATTCGTTTAATAGAAATTTTTCTAAACGTGCTGATGGTAATCCGAATACACACGCTTTTGTAGCATCACCATCAATGGTTGCTGCTGTTGCTATTTCGGGAAAATTGGATTTTAATCCAATGACTGATAAATTAATCAATAAAGATGGCGATGAAGTAATGTTCGATGAACCAACAGGTTTTGAATTACCACCAAAAGGATTTGATGTAAAAGATCCGGGATTTGTAGCACCAATAGAAGATGGATCTGGTGTTGAGGTTGTAGTTAGCGATGAGTCTAAAAGATTACAATTATTAAGTCCTTTTACACCAATTACTGAGATTAAAGGAGCGAAATTATTAATTAAAGCAAAAGGAAAATGTACAACAGATCATATTTCAATGGCTGGTCCTTGGTTAAAATTTAGAGGGCATTTAGATAATATTTCTGATAATTGTTTAATTGGAGCAGTAAATGCATTCGGAGAAGCAACCAATAAAGTTAAAAATCAATTAACAGGCGAATTTGGAGCTGTTCCTGCAACAGCAAGAGAATATAAAGCTGCTAAGGTACCTTCGATTGTGGTTGGGGAACATAATTACGGTGAAGGTTCTTCTAGAGAACATGCTGCAATGGAACCAAGGCATTTAGGAGTAGTTGCTGTGATAACAAAATCATTTGCTCGTATTCATGAAACAAATTTAAAAAAACAAGGTATGCTTGGTTTAACCTTTGCAAATGAAGCTGATTACGATAAAATTCAAGAAAACGACAGCTTTGAATTTATTGATTTGAACGATTTTACAGCAGGAAAACCATTAATGATGGAAATTACTCATCAAGATGGTTCAAAAGAGACAATCAAATTAAACCATACCTATAACGAAGGTCAAATAGCTTGGTTTAGAGAAGGTTCTGCATTAAACTTAATAAAAAAAGAGAATGCTAAATAAATTTTAACATATTTCAATTTAAAAATACAGTCTTTTTAGGCTGTATTTTTTTTATATTTGTATTTCTATGAAAGAAGTCTGGTATTTAGAATGTGTGAATTTATTTAAAATTATTTGTCCTCACTTATATAAGGACTATAAAGAAACACATACATTTGATGCCTATAAAAAGAAAGATTATGTCTATTTTGATGACGATGCTTCTAAAACCGTATATTTAATTAATTCAGGAAAAGTTAAATTAGGCTATTACACAAAGGAAGGTGATGAAGTAGTTAAAGCCATATTAAGTAAAGGAGAAGTATTTGGAGAAAAAGCTTTTTTAGGTGAAGGTAAAAGAAATGAATTTGCACAATCTGTTGATAATAGTACCGTTATTTGCCCAATACCTGTAGATACTTTACAAAATATGATGAAGAACAACACTTCATTTACATTGAGTTTTTATAAACTGATTAGTTTTCGAATTAAAAAATTAGAAAGGCGATTAGAAATTTTACTTTTTAAAGATGTTCGTAAACGAACTATTGAATTTATAAAAGAATTAAAAGAAGAATATGGTAATTCATTATTAAATGGAGATACTTTAATCAAACATCCATATTCACAAAAAGAGATTGCATGTTTATTAGGTACTTCAAGACCATCCTTAAATATTGTATTGAATAATTTACGTGATGAAGGTTATTTAAGCTTTCAAGGAAAGGAAATAATTCTAAAAAATGCAAAAGTGTTAGATAGCTAACATTTTGAATTCGAAAGTTGATATAATTTTGCTGTATAAATTAATAATAACAAATTTAAACAGAAATTATGAAAATTATTTTAAAATTAATTACAATTGGATTTTTATTTTCATTACTACTTAACTCTTGTAGTGATGATGAAAGTACAGAAGTATCAACAACTAAAGAATTAATATTAAACCTTTCGGGTCTAGCTGATTTAGGAGCTGATTTTGTTTATGAAGGTTGGATTATAGTTAATGGAATGCCAGTAAGTACAGGAACATTTTCAAGTATAAATTTCCCTCAATCTTTTACTGTTAATATAGCGAAGTTAGATTCAGCAACAAAGTTTGTACTTTCAATAGAACCAACTAATGATAATGATCCTGCACCATCAGCAACTAAAATATTAGTGGGTGATTTTTTAGGAAATTCGGCAACAGTTGAAGCTAGTATAGTTGGTGATTTTTCAAATTCATCAGGTAAATATATTTTAGCAACTCCAACAGATGGTTCAGATACTAATGAAAATAGTGGTATTTGGTTTTTAGATCCTACAAGTGGTACGCCAGTAGCCGGTCTAAATCTACCAACATTACCTGCAGGTTGGATTTATGAAGGATGGACAGTAATAAATGGAAAACCAGTATCAACAGGAACTTTTGATAAAGTAAGTGCTACTGACAACGCAGCAACTTTTAGTGGAGCAATGACTTTACCAATGCCAAATGGTGCAGATGGCTTTTTTCCAGGAGAAGATTTTTTAATGGCAGCTCCAAGTGGTTTAACTTTCCCAACAGATATTGCTGGAGGAAAAGCAGTGATTTCAATAGAACCTGTACCAGATAATAGCCTTATGCCATTTTCAATGAAGCCTTTAGTAGGTGATATTCCAGTTGATGCAATGGATCATACTTTATATATGTTAAATCAAAATTTAGGAAGTTTACCTTCAGGTAGTGTTTCTAGATAAAAAAAGTATTAATATTGTAAAGCGTTATAAAATAAATTTTTTATAACGCTTTATTAAAATTATAAAATGATGAAAAAAAAACAAATAATTTTATTGATATCTATTTTTATAGGAGGTTTTATCGTTAGTCAAAATACTTGTAATGTAAATTCAGATGGAATAGCTATTAAAGGTTACGATGTGGTATCGTATTTTGACAATAAAGCAAAAAAAGGTAAATCAAAATATAATTACACTTATAAAGAAGTTAAATATTACTTTACTTCAAATGATAATTGTGAAAAATTCAAACTTAAACCAGAAAAATATTTACCACAATATGGAGGTTGGTGTGCTTACGCAATGGGAACAAAAGGAGAAAAAGTAGATATGGATCCTAAAATATTTGAAATTAGAGATGGAAAATTATACCTTTTTTATAAAAGTTTTTTTAATAACACCTATACAAAATGGTTGAAAGAAAATCCGGAACAACTAAAAAATAAAGCAGAAAAAAATTGGAAAAAAATGCTTTCAAAACCTTAAAAATTATACCATCTTAAAAAATAAAGAGTTATATTTTTTACTTCAAATAATTCTTAATACCATAACTTGCCAAGACACCTTCGCCTGTTGCAGCGGCAACTTGAGCAATTGCACCTTCTCTACAATCACCAGCAGTAAAAATACCTTTAACTGATGTTTCACCTAAAGCTGAAGTAATTATAAAACCTTTATCATTTAGGTCAACAATATTTTTGAATGTTTTTGTATTTGGTACTAATCCTACAAAAATAAAACATCCATCAGCTAAAATGGTATTTTCTTTCTCGGTTATGTTTTCTACTACTTTTATACCTTTAAATAATTGATTATTATTTGCAATAAATTCAATAGGTGTCGTGTTTAAATGAACTTTAATGTTTTTAATACTGTCTAATTTTTCCACATAAGTTTTTGATGCTGAAAATTCATTTGAACGATTAATGATTGTTACACTTTTACAAAAACCTGCTAAAAATATACCTTCTTCTAAAGCAGAATTTCCACCACCAATAACTACAATATCTTTATCTCTATAAAAAGCACCATCACAAGTAGCACAAAAATGAATGCCAGATCCAATTAATTTATTTTCGTTTGGTATGCCAACTTTTCTATAGGTAGAACCTGTTGCCAAAATAACCGATTTACCAAAATAGGTGTTGCTTTTTGTCTTAATAGTAAATAAATGATTTTCTTTTACAATATCAAGTACTTCTTCACCAGTTTTAATAACTGCTCCGTAAGTTTTGGCTTGTTCTTCCATTTTTACCATTAATTTTGGGCCAGAAATGGATTGAAAGCCTGGGTAGTTTTCTATGTTTTCGGTTAAGAAAGCATTTCCACCAATATTCTTTTTCTCTAATATTAAACTATCAAAACGATCTCTTTGTGCATAAATAGATGCTGTTAATCCAGCAGCTCCACCACCAATAATAATGGTGTCAAAAATTCTTTTCTCTTTTTTGATATTGATTGATAGTAGTTCAGTTAGTTTACTATTATCAGGATTGGTATATGGTTTATCATCAATTAAAATAGTTGGTATAATACGCTTTCCATTATTAATCTCTTCTACTTTTCTAGTTGCCCAAGTATTTTTATCCACATCAATAAATTCAAAATTGATATTATTATCTGTTAGAAAATTCTTAGCTCTTCTACAATCAGGGCACCAATCAGCACCGTAAAGTTGCACATTACCTACTTCATTAATCCCTAAAACAGTAGATAGTAATTCATTATCAGGATTGGTATATGATTTTTCGTTAATTAATATCGTTGGTATAATCCGCTTACCTTTATTAATAGCTTCTACACGATTGGTAGCATCTTGATCTAAATCTACATCAATAAATGTGTACTCAATATTATTTTCTTTAAAAAAGCTTTTTGCTCTTCTACAATCCGAACACCATTCTGCTCCGTAAAATGTTATATTTCTCATATTATTTGGTTTTTTGTTTAATTAGATAGTCGATTATTTTAATATTACTTACAATAATAAATGAAAACTAAATAACTTTTCTTTTTAAGAAAATATTATTACAAAATCAGTAAGCTATTTTCTTTTTTCCGACTAAATTTGCAAACCAAATAAATTGTTAAGTATGTTTACTTTTATTAAACCGAGTATTTCAATTATTATTTTGTCATTTATGTACTTGATTTCTTGTAGTTCAAGTTCAAGAATTGTTGATAACACAATAGATAATTCAGCTTTAGCTGAAGTGATTTCAGTTAAAGTAAACGGAAAAGAACAACATTATACTTTTAGTGTTGGAATAAAAAGTCCAGATTTAGGTTGTAAACAATATGCAAATTGGTGGGAAGTTGTTTCGCCAGAAGGAAAGCTTATTTATAGAAGGATTTTAGGACATTCTCATGTCAATGAGCAACCATTTATACGTTCAGGAGGAAAAGTTAAAATAACAAAAGACCAAATTGTAATAATTAGAGCTCACATGAATACATCTAAGTTTGGTGTAAAAGTATTTAAAGGTTCTATTAAAAATGGATTTGAATCATACATACTAAAAAATGATTTTGCAATAGGGTTAGAAAATAGAAAACCATTACCAACTGGTTGTGCATTTTAAATATTAACAAACGAATTAAATTTATACAATGAAAATAACAAAAAAAATGATTTATAATATACTTTTTTATGGATTTATAATCTTCCTATTTACACCTTATGGTTCATCAACACGTGGAAAATTAACACAAGGAGTATCTTATATTAAATCTATGATAATGCCATCAAAAGCTATTGACACTACTAAGCGTCAGACTATATCATCGTTAGATTTGTCTTTAAAATCAATTCACAATGCTAGCGATTTTAATTTAAAAGATCAAAAAGGAAAAGTTATTTTGATTAATTATTGGGCAACTTGGTGTCCTCCATGTAGAGGAGAAATGCCATCTCTACAAAGTTTGTATAATGATTATCAAGATAAAATTGTATTTGTATTTTTAACACAAGATGAAAAAAATAAAGTGGATAAATTTTATGATGATAATAATTATAATTTACCAACTTATAATATGATGTCTAATCCTTCACCAGAGATAAATACACGTACTTTGCCAACAACTTTTATTATTGATAAAAATGGTAAATTGGCATTAAAAGAAGTTGGTGCATCTAATTGGAATAGCTCCTCAGTTAGAAAAATGTTAGATAATTTAATAGCTGAGTAATAAACTTATTCAATAGGTATATCGCCAGTTTTATTACCATATTCATAATTAGAATAATTTATAGAATTACCATTATTATTTAATAAACTCATATTCTCAATAATAAAACTCATTGAGTAGTGTAAATTATAATTGTTTGGAGCTACAGTTCCAGATGTTGATTGAATAGCAGATATATTACCATCTAGGTAATCTGGAATTTCATCACTATTATCATCGTTTATTTCATTAATAGTTAATATTCCATCATTATCATCATCTTCTTCTAGATAATTAAATATTCCATCACCATCTGTATCTAAATAATCTAAAAAATTATCGCCATCAGCATCTGTAATAGTTTCGGCAGTAACACCTTCTGGATATAATTCATTTTCTGTTAAAACACCATCATTATCATCATCTTTATCAAGATAGTTAGGTATTAGATCTCCATCAGTATCTAAAGCATTCACATCTTCTATAATACCATCTTTATCATCTTTAGTAATTATATTATTTACAATTAATAATCCACTTCCGTTCCATTCATTTACAACAGTCGGAGAAGTTTGAGGAATATCTTGGCAGAAATAATCGTTATTAATTGCTCCATCAAAAACACGATAAGAAATTTTATCTGTTAAATCATACTCTTTATTTTCCCATTCAGTTTTAAAAAAAATATTTTCTTCGTTATTTATATCGGGAATATCTAATATAATAGCTTCAGCGTCATCAATTCCGATATTAAAAATAATAATATCACCACAATTGTCAAATTCATTTTCAAAAACAAAACTAGGAGTGTCAAAATTACCATCATCACATTGTGTTAATAATAGGATAGTTGTAATAAGAAGAAATATTTTTTTCATGATATATAGAATTATAAAACAAAAATAGATTTTTTTAGATTAAGATAAGTATAAAAAAATGCTAAAGTTTATTTGTACATTTGTTCTTTACAAAAAAGAATATGCAAAGAATATATTTAGATAATGCTGCTACAACTCCAATGAGTGATGAGGTTATTTCTGTTATGACTAAAGTTATGAAAGATACATTTGGTAATCCTTCTTCAACACATCAATTTGGAAGATCAGCAAAAGCAATTGTTGAAAATTCACGAAAAATAATCGCAAAACATTTTAATGTAACAGCAAGTGAAATTGTATTTACTGCTGGTGGTTCAGAAGCAGATAATTTAATTTTAAACAACGCTGTATTAAATTTAGGTGTTACACGGATAATAACATCTAAAATTGAACATCATGCTATTTTACATACAATTGATGCATTAGAAAAAGAACAAAATATAAAAGTAGATTATGTTAATATATCTGATAAAGGAGAAATTGATTATATTAATTTAGAAGAATTACTTTCAGATAAAACTAATAAAACTCTAGTGAGTTTAATGTATATAAATAATGAGTTAGGTAATATATTGGATATAAAATTAGTTTCTGATATTTGTAAAACACATAACGCTTTATTTCATTCGGATACTGTACAAGGTATTGGGCATTTTAAAATTGATTTACAAAAAACTCCAATAGATTTTATTGCAGCAAGTGCTCATAAATTTCATGGTCCAAAAGGTGTTGGATTTGCAATTATTAAAAAAGGATTTGGAATAAAACCCATTTTACTTGGAGGAGAACAAGAACGAGGAGCAAGAGCAGGAACCGAAAATGTACCAAGTATTGTTGGTATGGAAACTGCATTAAGCTTAATGTTGAATAATCTTAATGAAGAAGAAGCTTATATTACTGATTTGAAAAATTATTTTATTAAATCAATAATTAAAAATATTCCAAAAGTTGAATTTAACGGGTTGTCATCTGATTTTATAAAAAGCTCATATATCGTTGTGAATGTTAGATTTTCTCAAGAAAAACCAATGTTACTTTTTAGTTTAGATTTAAAAGGTATTGCAGTTTCTGGAGGTTCGGCATGCCAAAGTGGAAGTAATAAAGGTTCTCATGTTTTAAGTAATATTTTATCAGAAAACAATTCATTTAAATCATCTGTTAGGTTTTCATTTAGTAAATACAATACAAAGAAAGAAATTGATTATACAATAAAAGTTTTAAAAGAGGTTGTTTTGTAGTTTAAATAGGCAATAGGCAGAAGTAAAATGTGATAAAGGAGAAATTATTTTGGCTAGTGCATAGCAACAAATAAACAAATCAACAAATCAACAAATCAACTAAAAAATGACAAAAGATCAGAAATTAAAAAATACTATCGGAATAATTCCAGCTCGTTATGGTTCAACACGTTTAGAAGGTAAGCCGTTAGTTGATATTTGTGGTAAAACAATGATACAGCGTGTTTATGAGCAAGTAAAAAAAGCATTAAATAATGTTGTAGTTGCAACTGATGATAAACGTATTTTTGATGTAGTTAAATCATTTGGAGGAGAAGTTGTAATGACATCAAAAAATCATACAACAGGAACAAATAGATGTCTTGAAGCTTTTGAAATTTATCAAGAACAAACAGATGTTATTTTTGATGTAGTACTTAATATTCAAGGTGATGAACCTTTATTAGAGCCAGAACAGATTTCTAGTTTAATTTATTGTTTTGAAGATAATAATACTCAAATGGCTACTTTGGTAATACCATCAAATAGTCAAGAAGAATTAAATTCAGGTGTGTTTGTAGTTTTTAATAAAAATAACGAAGCAATGTATTTTAGTAGAGCTGTTATACCTGTAATACGTGATGAAAATTTTAATAAATGGTCAAGTAATAACATTTTCTATAAACATGTTGGAATGTATGGTTTTACCCCAAAAACTCTTAAAGAGTTTGCTAATATGCAAGAAACGAATTTAGAAAAGAATGAAAAATTGGAGCAATTACGATGGTTAGAAAATGGAAATAAAATAAAAATTGCTGTTACCTTACACAATTCTATACCTGTAGATACGTTAGAAGATGTAGATAAAGTAATTAGAATAATTAGCAATTCACAATAGATTGTTTATTTTTGCTGAAATAATTTAATAAAATGAAAAAATATTTAAGTCTTATAAGTTTAGTTTTAGGTCTATTTTTAATCTCTTGTGATGATGCAGAGATAAATCTAGGAGAAGAAAACTTAATAGAAAACCAATCGAATTTTCAAGTAGATTTTGATGGTCAAACTTATATTGCAGATTATACAGAAGCAAGTATAATTAATGGAGTAACTATAATTAAAGCATATAAAACTAGTACAAAAGAGTATGTAGTAATTAATCTAAATAATAGTGAAATTGGTAATTATACACTTTCTCCAAATGATAATATTGGTAAAGTTTCTTATAAAAAAGATGAGAACGATACATTTTTCACAT
>Ga0256844_10001020_pt1 | contig 10625 bp, 6 predicted proteins | sample MusselsmetaG_FD_189100 | JGI IMG/M metagenome (GOLD analysis project Ga0256844, IMG submission 189100) | Mussel associated microbial communities from hydrothermal vent at the East Pacific Rise, Pacific Ocean - Mussels | ecosystem: Host-associated > Mollusca > Shell > Unclassified ... | reverse complement strand
GTTTTATTCTATGTTAACATCAAGTGCGCCTACTTCCGAAAATTCGGAACGCCACTCCCCGATTGTTTTATTCTATGTTAACATCAAGTGCGCTTACTTCCGAAATTTCGGAACGCCACACCCCGAATTATTTTATGTTAACATCAAGTGCGCTTACTTCCGAAATTTCGGAACGCCACTCCCCGATTATTAAATATTATAGCATCCTTATAATGCTTTATTTGGTTGGCAAAGTTATGATTTTTTCTACTTATTAAAACAAAAAAAGCAGCATATTATGGTTAATATACTGCTTTCAATTCTTTCTTGAAGAAAACTATATTTTTACTAGCCCTGTTTTTAGTGCATATATCAACAAATCAACAATATTTTTAGAGCCGGTCTTCTGAATCAGGTTTGCTTTATGACCGTCAACAGTACGTTTACTAACAAAAAGTTTATCCGCAATTTCCTGATTAGTCATACTTTTAGCAACTAAATCAAGCACCTCCAACTCGCGACGAGTTAACTGCACATTTGATGTTTCATCAGAGTTTTTGCTAATGTACTTATTTGTAAAATAGCCTAATAATTCATTTGAATAACAGTTTTTACCTGCCATAACCAAGCGAATAGCATTCTCAATTTCTTGAATACTGCTATTTTTCAAAAGAAAACCTGCTGCACCTGCATTAATCATTTTTTGTAAATACTCCTCTTCACCAAACATGGATAAGGCCACAATTTTCAAATTAGGATAACGGTTCATTGCCTCAACTGTTGCATCTATTCCATTTAGTTCTGGCATTTTTATATCCATAAAAACCACATCAGGCACACTGGAATTCAACATATGTAAAAACTCATTTCCATTGGAGGCCTCACCAATAACTTCTGTATTTTCCATACGATTTATCACCATCACCACCCCTTTACGGAATAATTCATGATCATCAACAACTAAAACCCTTGTTTTCTCTATCATCTGCTTTCCTTTCTTCTATTGTTCAATTATTTCATTCAACGGTAAGAATAAATCAAACCGCATTCCTTCCGAATTATAGATACTATATTGTCCATTCAAGGACTTACACCTATTCTTTATATTTTTTATACCCAAGCCTTTATCCGCTTTATCATCTATTCCAACTCCATTGTCAGAATAAACTATTTTCAACATATCATTCATCGGCTCAAAACTAATATTAATCTGCTTTGCCTTAGCATGTTTCAAGGTATTATTAATTAGTTCGATAATAATTCTATATATATTATTCTCAACTTTTTTATTAAAACTCAAGTCTGTATTGTTAAGCAAAACGAAGCGAATAGCTCCAGTTTGTTCAATACTATTGCAAAATGCGGTTATGGCCGACCATAGTCCATTATCACCAATTGAACTGGGTAAGATATTATTTGCTATTGTTCTTGTGGAACTAATGGCTTCATCAATTAAATCATTTGTAAAATCAAGCAATTCAATTCGCTCTTGATCCGACACCTTAGCTTTATTCATTTGGTTGATATAAAGCTTAATTGTGGATAGTAGCGGTCCTAATCCATCATGAAGATCCTCAGAAAAACGCTTTCGTTCACGCTCTTCGGTATCTATAACTACCTGAAACGACTTCCGCTCCAACTCTTTATTCTTCGACACATCGATAATAACCCCTCGCACACCCGAAGTCTTATTATCGTCTAATATTCTACTAAAATAAATAATAATAGAATAATTAATGCCACTTTTTGATCTTAGTATATACTCTTGCCCTTTATTTAAACCACCCTCCAATACATATAAAAAATCATCATAAAACTGATTTCGTTGCTCTTTTAATATCATGTCATTGATAAAAACGCCCTTCTCCACATCGTACTTATCTAATTCCAATATTTCAAAACCAACTGTATTCAAGAAAAGTATCCGTCCTTGAGTGTCTAATTCAATAACCGTTAAGGGTAATAAGTGAACAAACTCTGTATAATGCTGTTTAATATTACTCGAATCTCTGCGCAGCAACTTATAACTTTTAATCATCGTATATTGCCTTCGAATGATAATAATACCAGATACAATCAATAAGAGTATCACTCCCACACATAAATAACGCAAATCCATAAATACTAATCAGTCATTAAATTGAAACATAGTTAAATACTCTATGTTATTTCACTATACTGCACAAAGGTAGCATTTTTTAATAATATACAATAGCTGTAGAATAAAAAAAAGGGGTATTTACCATTTGGTAACACCCCCTTCAAATAATTTATGTTATTCCTTAGCGGATAACTAATTTTAGAACCTTAACACCATTTTCAGCTGTTAACTTGATATAATAAACTCCAGTAGAAAGAGTGCTTACATCGAACTTATTAACATAACTAGGAGTTACATTAATTACTTCAGTATAAACAACCTGACCAGCAAGGTTTACAATATTCATTGTAAGTTCACCTTCGAAACCTTCAATAGCCATATTGAATTGACCTTTGGTTGGGTTAGGATAAACATTTAAGTCCATATTATCAAGAGCACCATTGATAGAAACATCATCCATTACTGTGATAACTAAAGTATCAGAAGCAGTACAGTTATTCTCTGTTACTGTTACATAAACAGTATTTGCTGTAGCATTAGTAAGATTTGATTGATCAAAAGTCTCTGTTTGAGTAGTAGCACCTGTGTTCCACATCCATGTTGCAGTAGGATTACCAGCATCTAGAGTAAGTGTACCAGCAGTCCACTTAATAGTAGTATCATTTCCTAAATTAACAACAGGAAGCGCATTAACAGTAACAATTACTGAATCAGTTACCTGACAATTACCATTATCAACAACAACAGTATAAGTAGTCGTTGTAGTTGGCTTTACAGTAATCGTATCTGTAGTTTCACCAGTACTCCAAAGGTAAGTATTAGAACCACCTGTAACAGTATGAGAACCTAAGAAACTAAACTCATTTTTAGGATAAACAAAGTATTGAGAAGAAGCTGAATCAGTTCCAGCAATTGCAACCCAAGAAGTATCTCCAAACATTACGGAACCTTTACGGATAAGTGAATGGTCTTTTGTAGCATTTGTAACACCAGCAACTTCCCATCCTTTACCTGGATCAGTCAAGTCATATAAACCAATAATATCAATCAATGCACTATCAGTAGCAGAAGTTTTATGGTATAATGCACGAACATCATCACCATTAAAACCAACAACATAACCACCTTCATTATAATGCAATGAATCGTCAGCTACAGCAAGAATTAATGTATCAGAATCATCATTAGCAAGAACAAATACATCACCAGCTGCTAAAGTAGCACCTGCAGGGAAATGATATTGACCAGACCATGCATTTCCATTATAGTTTGTCATAATAGAATACTCATCAAGGTTGATTGTAGCTCCCGTTGCATTATATATCTCTAAAGCTTTATTATTAGAAGAACCTTCGATATACTCTGAGAAGAATACACCACCAGCAACAGAAGAAGCACTTACAGTTAAAGTAGCACTATCTCCAATACAAATAGCTAAATCAGGAGTAACGGTTGGAACCGCTGCAGCAAATACATCTGTAGTATCCATTGCTGAAGCTGAACAAGAATTTGCATCAGTAAAAGTATAGGTAACAATATGCGTACCTGCACCAGCTACTGAAGGATCAAATGAAGAGGCAGAAACACCATTTCCTGTGAATGTACCATTAGAAGGAGTTCCTGTTAAAGTAGCCATCATATCATCAGAACAATAAGAAGCAGCAAGACCTGTATAACTAACAACAGGAAGCGCATTAACAGAAACTACAATAGTATCGTAAGCCATTCCTGCAGGAGCATTAACCTCTACAGTATAAGTAGCTGCTGAATCAGTTTGAATAGAAGATGTTGTAGCTGCAATAGTATCATTATTTACAGTCCAAAGGTATGTATAAGATACGCCTGCACCTGCATCAAGAGTTAATGTATCTCCCATACAAATTGCTGTATCTAAACCTAAATCAATGCTTGGAGGAGTTGCAATACCAACATTATCTAAATCCATATAGAAATCTCCTGCTTTTCGGTGTCCTTCAAACTTAACAACCAATTCCTCTCCTACATAAGCAGACATATCAATTTGTTTATGAGCCCAATTCAAAGAAGTTACGTGAGTATTTGAGTCAATCATATAAATGGTATCATAATTAATTCCACAATCAATAGAAACCATAAAGAAGAAGCTATCAGCATCTAAAGCAGTAGCTACTGGACTAGCTCCTGTATAACCGCTATAATTAACAATTCTATAATCAAATAGAAACTCTGAACCTGCAGTAATAGTACCTATTTTACGAGTCATTGTTATTGCACCATTTGCATAAGCACCTGATCCATAAAAATTCTTATATAAACCTTTACTCGTATTTCCATGACCATTAGCTCCTACATACCAACCAGAAGTACCAGCCCAAAAATAAGGAGCATTTTCAAAATTATCAACATAATCAACTGTAAAAGGAGCATATATTTCAAATGAGGCTGATAGAGTATCATCTAATTTCGTATCAGAAGCTAAAGATGTATATGCAGTAACATTAAATACTCCTGGAACAGTAGTATTAATTGTTCCCATACTTACTGTATCAACACCTCCAGCAGCAACTATGCTACTATTAGCAGTAAGTGTTGTCGTTCCAACAATCACAGTAACTGGCACTGCATTTTGATCTGCTAAACCGTCATTTTTAACAATTACTTTAACATTTGCTGCTGCATTGCGACACATTCCTGTAATAGGCTCCAATAAAGTTGTAACGAATACATCATTTTGTACAGGCTCATCAAACACTACATTATCAATGTAAATACTCTTATAAGTACCACCATTCATAGCATGTTTAAAGGCTACATATTTTCCATTACCTGAATAGTTATTAAATAAAATAGCATATTCATTATAATTTGTATTTGTTGGAGTAATTGTATCAATAGCATCAAAAGTAGAAGCATCATTTGGGTTTGTCATAACACCAATAATTAAAGACGTTGTAGTACTTAAACCTTTAAACCAGAACTTAACTCTTTTGCTTGAGAATGAACTTCCACCATAATAAGGCATAACAGCAATTAAATCTCCTGTTGAAGCTGAACTATTATACAGTTGTACACAATTTGGTGCAGAATAAGCATTACTAGTAACAACTTTTGCATAGCTATATGCATTATTTGTTTCAACAATAGATTTCCATCCATTAGGCATAATACCACTTTGACTTGCTTCAAAATTGTTTACATAAGGCATGTCAAAATTTGTCATACTAAAAAATACACTATCATTTCCAGGAACAGGATCGCCATTACTAACTACAGCTCTACATTCATTCACACCACTTAAAAATACTGCAGGAGTTGAGAATGTAAATACAAAAGTATCAGTAGGAGCTACTGAACTATAAATAGTATCATAAACAATAGTAGTACCACCATCAATAGAGTAAGAAACAGGAATGGTATCTTGTGCTTGAACACCGTTATTGTAAACAGAAACTACTATGTTTGCATTATCATTATCAATACTAGAAAGAGGAGCATCCCAAGATAACATTTGCATTTCGTTTGGTTGAGGTACATATAAGTTAATATCATCAAGATAGAACGTTTTATAAGTCGCTGCTAAGCTATGCTTAAATGCGATATATTTTCCTGAACCAGTATAAGAAGCAAAACTTATACTAACTTGTGCATAAGCTATACCTGTTTGAGTAATTGTATCCACTGCAACAAAAGTAGATGCATCAGTTGGGTCTGTCATAACACCAACATATAAATCTCCACTAGTTGAGCCATTAACCCAAAGTTTCATTGCCTTACTTGATAAACCACCAAAAACAGGAGGCATGCTAGCAAATAAATCCCCTGAAGTTCCATCTGAATTATAGATTGCCAAATGCCTTACTCCGCTATGTGGTGAACCAGACTCATATGTTTTAATATAACTATAAGCACTACCTGTTGTATTTATTACATTCCATCCATAAGGAATAACATTAGCTGCATAACTTTCAAAATCATTTGTATTTGGAAGTTCAACATTAGTAACAACAGCAAAAGCTGTGTCATTCAAATTATTTTGATCAGTAGCAAGAGAAGAATAAACCATGAGGTTATGTGTTCCTACTGTACCTGAATTAACCTGAGTAGTGAATGTGAAAGATGTAGTAGCACCTGAAACTAAGGAAGCTAATGTTCCTGTAACAACAGTACCATTATCCAAAGTGTAATTTAATGGAATATTAGTTTGATCTAAATCACCATCATTCGTTACTTCAACTTTTACATCAAAATCTCCTGAACCAAATCCAGTATAAAAACCTTCCACTTTTACAATTTTAATATCATTGTCCACTGGGGCAATGGTATCAAATAATACATTAGGAATAAATGCGTGTTGGGCAGAAGCTGCTGGAGGACTGCCTGGGTCAGGGTTCGTAGCATCAGCTCTATATACAATCGAACGATCTCCAGTTACTGCTGAACAATTAAAATCATCAGAACTTCCATTATAACCTGACTTATTCTCATCAACAGCAATTACAATATTATCAGTGCCGTTATATCCAAAATCGGCAATGTCAAAAGTAATCCATCCTGGACCACCTGGATCTGAAAAAGTACCTGCATATACACGAGTCATGTTCAAAGTATCAATCCATGATGTACCTGTAGTGAAACTTGAACTATCTGTATGGCCCATATAAATAATCCAGTCATTAGAATTTGAAAGACTTGCACCTGCAAAGTAAAAACTTACTTTATAAATAGTATCAAGTGAATTTAACTCTGAAGCTAAATAAATTTGCTGGCTATACGTGTAACCATAATAAGGCTCAACTGGAAGAGCCTTACCTGTAGTAGTACCGGTTCCTATCTGAAGCTGAGCCTGCGACTTAACTCCCATTAGCATCATTAGCAACACGACACTAAATAATTGTATTCTTTTTTTCATAAGTATTTAATTTAATTAGTAATAAGTATTTGTTTAGTTATAGTAGATTATTAATTAGTTCGATTCCTGTGAGCCTAAGAAGGCTACTATTTAATGCGCAAACTTACACATTAAAAATTTACCTACAAAGTGCTTCATAATAAAACACCACGCTATGCTGCTCTTACATATTTGACGATAGTTAAATCATATTACTTTAGTTAAGCTTTTAACAAAAATACAAACAAAAATCAAAGTATTATAATAGTGAAAGTTACATAAATTTCACAAATAATAAATTAAGGTTTTTTTTGAGTAAATACTATAGATTAACAAGGATTTGTGAATTTTTGAATTAAAATAATACCCCTTATTTATAATGTTTCAAAATACGGAAACGAATCACGCTAAGTGAACATACTCTTGATTTTATATCAAAAAATAACATTTTGTTGTAAATAAAACAGTAAACGAGAAGAAATACAGCCTAATGAAAAGAGTATCCTATACTGAAAGATGTGCCCCAATCCGTTTTTTCGGCATTAAGGGCGGAGGGTTTACTATCAAAATTTGTATAAACTTTAAAGCCAATATAAAAATCACTAAAAACTTCATATTTCAAATCGACCCCTGTATCTAAACGCCAACGACCGTTAAAGGTCAAATTCGGATACATTTCCACATGACTTGTGAGGGTTATTTTCGGGCTTGTGTGCTTAAATACATCGTAGCTCAATGATACTAATGCTTCTGGATTATTCGTAACTTTCCCATCTGAAGTATACTCTCGGTTTAGATTTAAGCCAAATTGAGTAAAAAAGTGTTGTCGATTGGTGTAAAAAAAATCATTTTGAATAGTCAAACTAAGAAACAAACGTAAGTCAAGGCCTAGCTCAGAGTTCGAATTCTCTCCCAAGGCCCCTGCATACAGCCATCTGCCTTTAATCAAATGCTTAAAGCTTATCATTGCATCCGCCTTTTGATTTTGAAGCACTGTTGTATCAATTTTTTGAGCCGATGCAAAAGTATTCCACTTCAAAACAGTATTTGATTTCATTTTTCGATAAGAAAGCATTCCTGAGGTATTTGCACGCACCATATTGGTGGATTTTGCATAATCAATTCCAAAATCGAAATTACCTGAAATTCGTTTCCAAAATGTAGATTTTATGGGATAAACTTCAATAATATCCTTTACTCTTGTTTTTTCTTTATTCACACCATAGCCCACCAATACATATTGCGGCGTAATGCAAGTGTCTATTTGTCCAAAAATAAGACCTCCTTGCTTGGTTCTAATTTGTAATAATTTTCGCGTGCTAAAAGTTCGAATCTTTTCAGCTTCAACACTAATGGTTCCCATACCATCCATCTTGAAATAAAGTATTCCATCAACTAATTTCTTTATCTCTCCCGTCATCACATTACCATTGATATGAATCAAGGTATCTGTTTTCTGAGCAAAAGACAAACTCGAAAATAAAACGATTAGTGTAATGAAAAGATATTTGATATTGGTTTGCTGCATACTTATTTTTTAGCTTCGGCAAAGATAAGGCAATGTCGTTTTGTTTTTCGACTTTAACCTATAACATCGTTAACATTTTGAATACATATTCAAAAGTATCACCATAGGCTATAATACCCTCTTTATGTCCGCCCATAACAATTACTTTCGACTCCTTTTTTATTTGCGACTGAATTCGTTGCAGTTCATAGGCCATTTCAGGCGTTCCGTAGGAGGTTTGTCTGGCAGTTGTTGGCAATACATTTTTATATTTTTCCCACAATTTCAAATCATGAATATGAATAATAACTTTTGTCGATTTCGAATTTTCGTATAGTGCAGCATGGCTCAACGATTCGGAAGAAGCCGCTGTTTGCCCTGTACATTTTAAGTAGTTTTTTAAAATTTCGTATTCATTAACAAGAGCATAGTCATCCGTTGCTAGCATAGGAATACCACCTGTTGCACTTCCTGAAATATAAAACTCATGACCTTGCCCTCTCCTACTGATATTCCCAAAACCAATACCATCATCATAAACTCCAATCCAATTTTTCGCTATTAGCTTGGCTCTCCAATAATTCATTTCTTCGAACTCGTTCTTTTTCAAATCAATGAAATCACGTTCCCAATCAGAATGATACTTTATATAACCTTCTTCTTTCATTGTGTAAAATCTGCCGCAAAGATAGGGGTTTTTAGGTTGGTTGGTTTTAGGATGATCGGTTTTAGGTTTGTTTAGATATAGATTTAATAATTCAATTGCCATTGGATAAATGAAATTAGATACTTTTGTAGTTCTCAAACGAAAAATATAATATGATGAGCTTACACAATAAATATAAAATAGGAGTAATTGTAATATTGACAACCATACTTGTAGCTTGCAGTAACGAAAGTGTAAAAACGAGCTATTATGATAATGGAAATACAAGCAGTGAATTGCATTATAAAAACGAGCAACTCAATGGGGAATCCATCTATTATTACGAAGATGGAACTATTCAATCCAAATACACCTATATAAATGGAGTACTCGAAGGCATATCAAAATCATGGTTTCTAAACGGCAGCTTGGAGAATGAAATTTCGTTTAAGGAAGGAAAACTAGATGGAGCGAAGAAAACATATAAAATGGATGGCACCACTGCCTATTTAGAGACCTATAAAAATGACCAGCTAAATGGCAAATATATCAGCTATCATAGCAACGGCAAAGTCCGTATTAAAGGAAGCTATGATCAAGGGCTTTATGATGGCTATTGGATGTATTTAGACCGTTTTGGGCGCATGGTTGGCGAAGCAGACTTCAAGCATGGGTCAGGAAAACAGAAAGCTTATTATACCAACGGTAAGATTAAGCAGCTCGTTAGTTTTAAGGAAAATAAAAAGGATGGTCGAGAAGAATTCTATAGTTTGGAAGGCAAGCTTATCAAAGTTAAGCTTTATAAAGAAGGAAATTTTATTGAAGAAAGACTAAAATAGTTTTCAATTTTCTATTTTTTTTCATATCTTTGGTACTTCATTTATATAACCTAAAAATATAAAGCTATGACAGAAAACACCATAGAAAGCACCCCGGATTTAGGAGTGTTTGATTCAATTCAAAACATACTTAATCAAACACTTTCAAAAGAATTTGTAAAACTCCATACGCCAAAAGCCTTTAATGGCATCAGTAGTGGGTTTAATGAACTTGATGAAATCACCCAAGGTTTTCAAGCTGGCGAAATCACTACAATCGTTGTACGACCTGGTGTAGGCAAAACAGCCTTCCTACTTTCATTAATAAGTAATATCGCTATAACATCTAATGCTTCCGTCGGACTTTTCTCTGGACGAAGACCTTCTAGCCAAATTGTTTCCCGTTTAATATCTACCGGAACTGGCTTATCAGTAAATAAAATAAATACAGGTAACCTAACTGATTTTGAGGAGAATAAAGTAAACATCTCCTTAAACAACCTTTATAAGGCTCAGTTGTTTATTGATGACTCGAAAGGACCATCTTTAACCGAGCTGATGGAACGAGCTCGTAAATTAGTTGCTGCTGGAATTGAGATTATCTTTATCGACTATCTTGAAACCATCATAAACTCAACCGAAATTGATGGCTGCGAAGAGGAAAAATGCCATATCATGAAGCAACTTAATGCTTTGGCAAAAGAACT
>Ga0256844_10001019_pt1 | contig 10630 bp, 6 predicted proteins | sample MusselsmetaG_FD_189100 | JGI IMG/M metagenome (GOLD analysis project Ga0256844, IMG submission 189100) | Mussel associated microbial communities from hydrothermal vent at the East Pacific Rise, Pacific Ocean - Mussels | ecosystem: Host-associated > Mollusca > Shell > Unclassified ... | reverse complement strand
CAGCTGACTCTGGGTATAATCGAATTTCGTGTTCAAGAGGATCTTGTGGCGCAACAGAAGTCTGTGGAATGGTAACAGAGCGTCGTTGGAGCGCAACAGACACAGGCAATAATTGTACTTCTGAATCTGGTAGATGTCGCGCATCAAGTTTAGGTGGCACTTGTGGCTTGGGAACTAATTGTTCGGATAGCCTCTCTAGTCGTAATCGTACTTGTGAATCGTCACATTCAACAATTGCATCATGTACAGCAGCTCATCCAGCATGGCAATCTTGTAAAATTAAAAATACACAATCTTGTACAACTAATAATGAGGGAGTACGACACTGTGTTCCTTCTGGTACTGTTATTAGATGTAAAGAAATGAGAACTTATTGTGATGATGTAGATGACTATATGTGTGATGTACAAGTGGAAGAATGTACGCGCTGTCCTGGTCCTCGTGATCAAGTAACTGGAAATGCTACATACAAAACACCGATAATAGAAAAGTGTCCTGCTAATGGAATTGTATTGTTATCAGATGGGGAGCCGACCGCAAATACTAGTGCTGGTTTGATAGCTTCTCTGATAGCAACACCTACAAAAAATTATGCAAATGGTTGTAATGCAGGCAATGATAATAAGCGTTGTGGTCCTGAATTAGCAAGTTACTTAGCTTCTGAAGATCAAAATTCAATTGTTGATGGTGATCAGCCTGTTAGAACCTTTACAGTAGGCTTAGCTTTGCCACCAGGGTCTCCAGAGTCAGCTTACATGGAAGAACTTGCTTTGGCTGGCAATGGCGGGTTTGTTAATGCAAATAATCGATCAGAATTAGCCGTTGCATTTAAACAAGCAATTCTAGCCATTGCTAAAAGAGAAAGAACCTTCAGCGCTCCAACGTATACAGTGAATTCATCTACGCAGTTAACACATGGTGATTTTGTTTATGTCCCAATGTTTGATCGTGGAACTGGTGCGGCATGGCCTGGAAATCTGAAAAAATATCAGTTAAAAAATGGCAAACTGTATGGCAGAAAAAATACAGCACTTGTAGAGGCTACGGATGATCAAGGATTATTAAAAGCAGATGTTCAAGACTTATGGCTAGGTGCACAGTTAGGAGGACCAATTACCAGTGGTGGTGCCGCTCACAAAATCCCTACACCTGCGAGTCGTAATATTTATACAGATGCTGGTGGAACATTGAAAGAGTTACAAACAAGCAATAGTTCAATTACAAATAGTTTGCTATCTAGCACACCAATAACATCGCTTGACCGCCAAAACTATATTAAATATATACGTGGTGAAAAAGCAGATGGAACAGCTAGGCATCATATGGGTGACATCATTCATAGTAAGCCACTTCAATTGTCATACTCATCAACAGAAAGTGTATTGTTTGTAGGTACAAATGAAGGTTATTTGCATGCTATTGATGCAGATTCAGGTAGAGAAATATTTGCCTTTATGCCGAGCGAGCTATTGAAAAATATAAAACCTCAGTATGAAAATACATCATCAAACTATCACGTTTATGGTGTTGATGGACCGATGAAGCTTTGGTTTAAAGATGATAATAAGAATGGAATTAAAGATAGTGGTGAAGATGCTTATCTTTACTTTGGACTTCGTCGAGGTGGTACAAGTTACTATGCACTCAAATTAAGCGAAACAATGTTAGGTGCGCCAACATTGGCTTGGAAAATTACTCCTACTTCAGATCCAGAGTTTTCTAAATTAGGTTACACATGGTCTGAACCTACGTTTGCAAAACTAAGATATGAAAAAGATGGTGCAGGTAGCGCTAACTCTACGCCTACTCGCCTAAAAGAGGTATTAGTCTTTGGTGGTGGTTATGTAGATGATCATAATGGTGAGTCAGCTAATGGTGTTAAAGCATCGGAAGTATTTATTGTTGATGCAATAACGGGTGATCATATTTGGGATTCTGATATGACTGTAGCATCTCCATCAGTTAATTTTGCCGTACCTGCAAAGGTTCGTGCAGTAGATGCAGATAGAAACGGCTCGATTGATAGACTTTATTTTGGAGATACAGGTGGAAACTTGTGGCGTGCTGATTTGGGTGGTGCAGGTTCTGAGCGATTAGACTTAAGCAAGTCAAAACTTACTCACTTGGCACAATTAGGTGATGGCAGCGGTACGAATGGTGAAAATGACCGTAAGTTCTTTACAGAACCCGATGTAGCATTTTTGAAACAGAATGGAAAATACGCCTTGACCATTGCTATTGGTAGTGGCTCACGTCCTAATCCGTTAAATACAACGGTTGAGAATTATTTCTTTACTATTTTGGATGAAAATGTATTTAGAAGGCCGACTACTACACCAGCATTAATCACATTAAGCAATCTTGAAAATGCGCCTACAACTAACATTGTTTCGGCTAATAAGAAGGGTTGGAAAATGCCATTAAATATTTTATCAACAGGTGAAAAAGTGTTGTCATCAGCATTAACCTTCCAAAATAAAGTCTTGTTTACAAGTCTTGTTATTAATGAAGTGACTGTTAATAATTACAATAATAATGTTTGTAGCTTAAATAATAATAGCCAAGGTCGTCTTTACGCTTTAGACCTGTTAACAGGAGCAGCGGTATTAGATCTTGATAGTAATACTACTGATGATCCTGATAGTTATGTCACTGTAACAGGTGGAGAAATATTAGAAACACCACAGATAATTTACGGTAACTTTGTTGATGCTAATGGTAACGGGTGTACAACAAAAGAATGTGCTAGAACTTATTCAATACATGTAGGTAAAGGTCCATCAAAAGCGGGTAGTTCTACACATACAACAAAGCCAATCCCAGTTAGCAAAACATTGCCAAGGGTTTATTGGTTAGATAGAGACGAATAATAATAATCAAAAGGTTAAATATGAATAATAAAACACAAAAAGGTTTTACGTTGATTGAGATAATGATAGTTGTCGCAATATTGGGCATTCTTTCAGCAATTGCATTACCTTCTTATCAAGAGCATGTGACAAAAAGTAGAAGAACAGATGCAAAGGTTACATTAATGAGAATTGCTCAATTGCAAGAAAGCTTCTTTGCGCAAAACTTGAGTTATGCTGAGAACCTTACAGCACTCGGACTTGGTGCTAATACAATTCTTTCAGATGATAGGTATTATAATTTGAGTATTTTCTCTGCAACAGGAGCGGCAGCTAATTGTGCTTCGGGTACAGCAAATGCATGTACATCTTATCGATTAACAGCTACACCCGTAGCAGCTAGAGCTCAAAACTTTGATACAAAGTGTACTGGTTTTGGTATTGATAATGTTTCAAGAAAGTTTGCAGTTGGATCTGGTTCAACAACTTGGGGTACAACAGCGGCTCAAAGATCAAAAATTAGTGAGTGCTGGGGAAAGTAATCTAGCATAAAGATTTAAAGACACCCCCGTACTTTTGCATGGCAATAACAATTGCCTTGCAAAAGTACGGGGGGTGTCTTTTTTATTTAACAGTCAATTTTTGTGCAATAGTAAGTCGTGGGTTTTGGTTAAGATCAATGCGTGTTTCAGCATTTACAAAGCCGCATTTAGAAAAACCTTCCAGTGTTTTTTCACCTTGATTATAGCCATGTTCAATAATTATCCAGCCGCCGTTTTTTAAATAATTGCTACTTTCCTTGATTAGAATATCAATATCACTCATGCCTTTATTTTTAGCCACAAGTGCTTGTTGTGGCTCATGGCGTATGGTTTGCAAAAGATGTGGGTCATCCTCGGCAATATAAGGTGGGTTGGAAACGATCAGATCAAAAACGCCTTCAATATTTGAGAACCAGTTTGATTCTGTGAATATCACACGATTACTTAAATTATTTATATCGGCATTTTCTTTGGCGATTTCTAAGGCTTTCAATGAGTAATCACAAGCAGTAACGTGAGCATCAGCTCGCTCGTTAGCAAGTGCTAATGCGATGGCTCCAGAGCCTGTACCTAAGTCCAATATTTTAGGCTTTGTTATGTTGCTAATTTTCTCTAGTGCTACTTCAATCAATAATTCGGTTTCAGGGCGAGGGATTAGTACATCGGGCGTGACTAGCAAATCAAGTGTCCAAAATGCTTTTGTGCCAACAAGGTAGGCTACAGGGTAGTCTGTAAGGCGCTTTTCTATTAGCGAGTTGAAACATTTTTTTTGCGCATTATCTAATTCGTTTTCTGGCCAAGTAAATAAATGACTACGACTTTTATTTAAACAATGCGCCAGCAATAATTCAGCATCTAAAGCAGGGGAGTCTGATATCGTTTCTAACTTTTGCTGAGCATCTAAAAGTACAGATTTAATGGTAGTGGCTGTCACAGAACTGATTAGGTGTTTTCCTCAGCCAAGGCAGAAAGCTGCTCCGCTTGATACTCATTAATAAGCGGGTCAATAATTTGATCAATAGAGCCTGAGGTGAATTCATCTAATTTGTATAGCGTAAGATTAATACGATGATCCGTCACACGCCCTTGCGGGAAATTATAGGTGCGAATACGATCTGATCTATCGCCCGTTCCCACCAGTGATTTTCGTGTTTCTGCTTGTTCTTTATCTTGCACGGCGCGCTGTCCTTCCAATATTCGTGCAGATAGCACGGACAGTGCTTGCGCCTTGTTTTTATGCTGAGAACGCTGATCCTGACATTCCACCACAATACCTGTAGGTAGATGCGTAATACGCACGGCAGAATCGGTTTTATTGACGTGCTGACCACCCGAACCCGATGCGCGAAAGGTATCGACACGTAGATCACTAGGGTTAATCTTTTGCGCTTCAACTTCATCAGGTTCTGGCATAATTACAACGGTTGCCGCAGATGTGTGTACGCGCCCTTGTGATTCTGTTTCAGGGACGCGTTGAACGCGATGTGCGCCTGATTCAAACTTTAAACGTGAATACGCACCTGCGCCAACAATGCGCAGAATAATTTCTCTAAAGCCACCGTGTTCGCCCGCATTTTGGCTCATAATCTCAACCTGCCAGCGTTTCTGTTCGGCATAACGAGAGTACATGCGAAATAAATCACCCGCAAAAATAGCCGCTTCATCACCACCTGTTCCAGCACGTATTTCTAAGAATATATTACTGTTGTCGTGTGGATCTGTAGGCAAGAGTAACTTTTGAAGCGTTAACTCTAGCGACGCTAAAGTCTTTTTAGCATTTGATAATTCTTCCTGAGCCATCTCTTTTAATTCAGGATCGCTGAGCATTTCCTCAGCCGTTGCCTTGTCATCTAAAGCTTGGCAATATTTATTATATTCGATAACCACAGGGTCGAGTTGGCTGTACTCCATAGATAATTGGCGAAACTGGTTTTGATCACTCATAATTTCAGGGTCAGCCAATAATCCTGCGACTTCCTCCTGTCGATCTTTGAGTGTTTCTAGCTTACTTAAAATGGATGCTTTCACTGATTGTCCTTATTGTCTTTTTTATTGCTTGTGTCGTTTGGCGAGGCTTCCGATAAATTCAATAATTTATCAGAGGCTTCAAGTAATTTATTGTCCCCAGAATGTGCGGCTTTATTCATTGCAACAGTCGCATCATGGGCGAGTTTATTGGTAAGAGTATGCGCCAAAAACTTCAAGGCTTCTTCTGCGCTTTCACCATTATTGAGTAACTTGGTTGCTTTTTCTAAGGTCTCTTGCTGGATGGTGGTGATTTTAGTGCGATAGTTTTTAATCAACTGCATTTTATCTTGGGCGCGAATCCAGCCCATAAAACTATCGACTTCAAGTTCTATCATGCCTTCAGCTTGAGTTGCGGCTTCTTGGCGTGAACTCATATTCTCTTCAATTACTGATTGAAGATCATCAACCGTGTACAAATAAATATCATCTAAATCACCGACTTCAGATTCAATATCTCTGGGTACGGCAATGTCGACCATAAAAATGGGTTTGTGTTTTCGTTGTTTTAGCGCCCATTCAACCGTGCCTTTGCCAATGATGGGAAGAGGGGCGGCGGTAGATGAAATTACAATATCCGCCTCAGGCAAATAATCACTGATTTGTTGCAAAGATACGCCCAAGCCCCCTAATTCATTGGCAAGTTTGGTGGCATTTTCAACGCTACGATTAGCAATAACGATATTGCCAATGCCTGTATTTTTTAAGTGTTTGCCCACCAGCTCGATTGTTTCGCCCGCACCAATCAATAGCGCAGACTTGTTTTCTAAATTGCTAAAGATTTGTTTGGCTAAATTCACCGCGGCATAGGCGACAGAGACAGGGTTTGAGCCGATGCTGGTTTGAGTGCGTACCTTTTTTGCGGTTGAAAAGGTGTGTTGCATCAAGCGCTTTAGCGTTGTTCCTGCTGTTTTTTGCTCGGAGGCTATTTTTAAAGCGCTTTTTAACTGCCCAAGAATTTGCGGCTCACCCAAAACTAAAGAGTCAAGCCCGCTAGCCACGCGCATGACATGTTGAATAGCTTGTTCGCCAGAATAATCATAAAGATGCTGATCAATCTCATCCTGAGAAATAGATTGTTGATGGTTAAACCACTGGCTTAATTCTTTAAAATCATAATCGGATGATGAGTAAATTTCTGTTCTATTACAGGTAGATAGAATAACTATTTCGTTTTTGTTATCGTTATTTTCTTTTTTTATTGTCTGTAATTTTTCGATTAAGCCATCGGGCGTAAATGCCACTTTTTCTCGCACTGAGATGGGGGCAGTTTTATGATTAATTCCAATGACACGTATCGACATAGCTGCGGGATTATAGCGTGAATTTTAGAGCGTATCTCTATTAATTAGCGTAATAATTACACTAACTTTTACCAGTTAGCGGTAGTTATATGGACTTTATTCCTTTGCACTCATCTGTTAGGTGATTTTTGTTCTATATTTATAGGATGCTTGCGCATTTGCGAAATAGCTTTCAAGGATAGATATTCTCAATGATTTTGTTTCAGTTTTATAAAAAAACATATTCTGCCATATTTTGTTTATTAGCATTATTGGCTTCATTTAGTGTTAGTGCAGAGGAAACTTTTGATGAAAATAAATTCTATCAAGCTTTAATTGCAGAGTTTTACAACCAATCAGGTCAAGCAAAGTTAACCCTTAAGCATTATCTACCTTTGGCATTAAGTAGCAATGATCCTGCTTTGCTAAAACGTGTAACAGAAATAGCAACAGGTTCAGCCCAGTTAAAAAAGGGGCTTGAGGCGGCAAAGCATTGGGTAGAACTCAGCCCAAAAGATATTGAAGCTAGACAATATTTAACACTGTTATATTTAAGAGATAACCAGCTTGATAAATCAGCTGAGCAAATAAACTTTGTGCATCAAATCATAGAGCAAAGCCCAGAGGCCGTTGACAAAAAAGCAGGTTTGCTAAGCAAAGGTCTAAAATTTATAGGCGCGTTATTGGTGATTGAATCACACCACGATAAGGCTTATGAAGTGTATCAACGCTTTATCAAATCCTATTATTCTGGGAAATACACAGACCAACAAAATTTGATTTTGGCATCGCTTGCGATGAAAGCGAAAAAGTATGCGGTGGTGGTGACGGCATTAGATAGCATTGAAGAAAGCGACTCTCAATACTTTGAAAGTGCGGCATTGATGAAAACTAAAGCCCTACGTAAATTAGGTAGGCTCAACGAAGCGGCTAAGCTGTTAAAAATCATCGTAAAAGATAAAAAATCAAGCGATAGCAAGCGCCTAGAGTTAACACGTTTGTTTATACAAATTGGAAAAAAGGATGAAGCTAGCCAGATTTTAAATCAACTAATGGCTAAACACCCTGAAAATTATGACTTATTAAAAGCCTTGATTGCCTTAAATATTGATCAAAAAAAATGGCAGGAAGCTAAAGCCAATAATCAAAAGCTAGCGACAAGCGAATCCTATCAAAATGATGCGCGCTATTTTAGCGGTGAAATTAGCGAAGCAAAAGGTAATTTAACAGAGGCATTGGCTGATTTTAAAAAGGTGGAAAGCGGTTCATTTATTAAAAGTGCACATAAAAAAATCGTGAGCTTATTGGCAAGGCTTGATAGCCTCGAAGTGGCTCAACAATGGTTACAATCAGAACAACAAAAATCGAAGAAAAGAAAAGATAAAGCCTATTGGTTAAGGTTAGAAGCGGACCTGTTATCAGATAAAAAGAAAACAGCAGAAGCACTTACTCTTTATAATAAAATTATAGGGTTAATGCCGAAAAAAATGAGTTTTCGTTATTATCGTGGTCTGTTATATGAACAAGACAATCAAATAAAAGCCGCCGAGAAAGACTTTAAATTTGTTATAGGCAAACAAAAAAATAACGCCAATGCACTTAATGCACTGGGTTTTTTATTGGTAAAACACACCCAGCGTTTTGATGAGGCAAAATCACATATTCAGCAAGCCTACAAATTAAAACCCAACGACCCCACTATTATGGATAGTTTAGGCTGGGTTTATTTTCGGACAGGTGAAATAGTGATTGCGGAGGAATATCTTCGTAAGGCTTACAAGGCGATCAAGAACCCACAAATTGCCAGTCACTTAATTACGGTGCTAGCAAAATCGGGTCAGTATCAAGAAGCCAGAAAGCTGTTTAATGAAATGATAAAAAAGTATCCTGAAAATACGTCTCTGGTTAAAGTAAAAGAACATCTTAAAAAGCTCTAGAAGTTATTAGCCATGCAAAAGTGGGGGGGTGTAGAATAGCCACCATGACTTCAATTAAACAAAATGATTTAATCACCAGCATTGCCGATGCCTTGCAGTATATTTCTTACTATCACGGCGAAGACTTTATTCGTGCCATGACCGATGCGTGGGAGCGTGAAGAATCCCCAGCGGCTAAAGATGCTATCACCCAAATTCTTGTTAATTCTCGAATGAGCGCCGAAGGGCATCGTCCCTTGTGCCAAGATACGGGCATCGTTGTTGTTTTCCTTAAAGTAGGCATGGATGTGCGTTGGGATGATGCAAGCCTATCAGTTGAAGACATGGTAAATGAAGGCGTACGCCGTGCTTATCAACACCCCGATAATGTTTTGCGTGCATCGGTTATGGCTGATCCGCTAGGCGCAAGAATCAACACCAAAGATAACACCCCCGCCATTATTCACACCCAGATAGTGCAGGGCGATACCGTTGAAGTACAGCTTGCGGCAAAAGGCGGTGGCTCTGAAAATAAAGCCAAAATGGCGATGCTCAATCCCAGTGATTCACTGGTTGATTGGGTGCTTAAAACCGTTCCAACCATGGGCGCGGGCTGGTGTCCGCCGGGTGTTTTGGGGATTGGTGTGGGCGGTACAGCAGAAAAGGCGGCGCTGTTAGCCAAGCAATCTTTAATGCAAGAAATTGATATTCAAGATTTACGCAAACGTGGCGCGCAAAACCGTGTTGAAGAGTTGCGTTTAGAGATTATGGAAAAGGTCAATAATCTCGGCATTGGCGCGCAGGGTTTGGGCGGCTTAACAACGGTTCTGGATGTAAAAATATTGGATTATCCAACCCACGCCGCATCCTTACCAGTGTGTATGATTCCAAACTGTGCGGCGACACGTCATGCGCATTTTACGCTCGATGGTTCGGGTGCTGTCATGCTCACACCACCTGATTTAAGCATCTGGCCAGACATTAGCTACGAAGCAGGGGACAAAGCACGTCGTGTAAATTTGGATGATCTTAAGCCTGCGGATATTCAAGAATGGAAACCAGGCGAAGTATTATTACTTTCAGGAAAAATGCTAACAGGTCGCGATGCCGCGCATAAACGCATTATTGGTATGTTAGATGCGGGCGAAGAACTCCCCGTAAGTTTAAAAGGGAAATTCATTTACTACGTCGGTCCAGTAGATCCCGTGGGTGATGAAGTGGTTGGTCCCGCAGGCCCCACAACCTCCACGCGCATGGATAAATTCACCGAACAAATCCTGTCGCAAACTGGCTTGCTCGGAATGATAGGAAAAGCAGAGCGCGGTCCTGTCGCCATTGAAGCCATTAAAAAACACAAAAGCGTTTATTTAATGGCAGTAGGTGGCGCGGCGTACTTGGTATCCAAAGCCATCGTAGGCGCAAAAGTATTAGCGTTTGAAGAAATGGGCATGGAAGCTATTTATGAATTTGAAGTGAAAGATATGCCTGTAACGGTAGCGGTGGACTCGCAAGGTGAGTCGGTGCATCAAACAGGACCAGCAAAATGGAAAGAAATTATTTTTGATAAAAATTATAAATAAATTGAAATAATAGCGATCAAAAAAATAAACAATGATTTTTTGATGAACCTTTGAACAAAATATCGCTCAATATAAACCAATAAGCGCATTTTAAAAGAGATTTACATGAAATCAAAAATAGGACTATTTACCTTTTTGCTTCTGCTGGCGAGTATAGCGCATGCAAAAGGACTTCCCAAAGGCACAATAAAAGACGGCTCCTTATCCAATAAACAATTGATTAGTGATGCAAAAGTGGGTGTTGCCTCACAAGTAGCAATACTCGGTTGCAATAAACCTGAAAAGGTTAATTTCTATGTGACACAAATGCCAAAAGGAAAGGTTGGTTCTAGGGTTTGGAAAGAGCTATGGGTAGTTGAAGGCTGTAAAAAGAAATTTCCTGTAAAAGTAAGTTTTCAGGAAGACTCAACGGGCGCTGTTTGGACTATCGAGAAA
>Ga0256844_10001018_pt1 | contig 10634 bp, 8 predicted proteins | sample MusselsmetaG_FD_189100 | JGI IMG/M metagenome (GOLD analysis project Ga0256844, IMG submission 189100) | Mussel associated microbial communities from hydrothermal vent at the East Pacific Rise, Pacific Ocean - Mussels | ecosystem: Host-associated > Mollusca > Shell > Unclassified ... | reverse complement strand
ATCTGCAGGTTTCTTTACAATGAATGTAAAGGACTATCCTGATGCCGATGTGGTAGATTTGAGATAGATTAAAAAAGTAAATAATATAGAAGGGTAAATCGTTTTCCGATTTGCCCTTTTTTTTATCATGTACTTCGAGAAAATTCATATTGATATTTCTAGCGTTTATTTCGGATATTTTTTTTAATTATTTGTGATATACATAGCTCTTTAAGTTTAAAACAATAATAGCGATAATACCTAGGCACTATCGCTATTATTAAATCGATATTTATGCTATTTCTTAGCATCTTCCTGTGATGTATCCACAGGATTTTCATTGGGCTCTTTGTCTTGGTACAAAAAGCGTTTAATTTTCTTGGTTGGTGTTTTTATAAAAGGCTCTTTTTGATGAAATACACCGTTAAGGCGAGAAAATCTGTTTACCTCATCGTTTACCGTTTTTTTAATATTATTCAAGATTTTGCTTACTTCGATCTCCATTTCTTCCGCTTTACCACGAAACTTCTTCATGTGCTTATTCAATTCTTCTTGATTAATTTCCACACGAGCAACAATCTTACCTTTCAATTCGTAAACCAAAGACTCAAGTACCCATTCGCTTTTATTAATGGCAGCTTCAATTTCCTCTGGGAAAATATTCTCGCCACTAGGTCCTAAAATCATATTTTTAATTCGCCCTTTGATAAACAGAAATCCGTCTTTATCAAGAACTCCTGTATCACCTGTTCTAAATCCACCGTCTTCCGTAAATACTTCTTTATTCAAATCGTCCGCTTTATAATATCCCTTCATAATATTGGGTCCATAAAGTACAATTTCACCTTCTCCAGAAGAGTCGGGATTGATAATTTTAATGGTAACACCGCGCACTGCTGGACCCGTAGAACCTAATCTTGGATTTCCAGGAACAGTACCAGCAGCAAGGGGAGACGTTTCGGTTAATCCATAACCAATGGCGTAGGGGAAACCTGCTTCTTTAAGAAAACGTTCCACATCTTTGTCCAACTTTGCTCCTCCAATTCCAAAGAAACCTAAATGACCACCAAAAGTGGCATAGATTTGTTTTCCTGCTACTTTATGAAGTAGTTTTCGAGTAGGGGCAAGGCCATACAAGAATTTCATAAAAGCATTTTTGGTTAATGATGGGCGCACCTTCGATTTATAGATTTTTTCCATAATCATAGGCACCGTTAGCATAATCGTAGGTTTCACCTCTTTTAATGCAGGCATCAAAACGGCTGCTGTTGGTGGTTTTTTGATGTAGCGTGTAGATGCGCCACACATAATTGGGAATAAGTTGCCCAATGTAAATTCCAAGGTGTGCGACATCGGTAATATAGATAGGAAACGAGCTTTTTCGTCAATAGGAAAGGTGTAATATCCCTGAATGGTATTGGATACCAAGTTGCGATGTGTAAGCATCACTCCTTTAGATGTACCTGTTGTTCCCGAAGTGTAAATAATTGACGCTAAGTCCTCTGCTTTTACTTCAGGGGTCTTTAGTTTGTCAAGGTCCTCCTTATTACTTTTGCAAAATTCCTCAAAGTCATTCTTTGTTTCTTCTCCATCCTTATTTACATGAAGGGTGAAATCATCGAGTAAAACCAAAATCTCGATGGCTTGAGTACTTTCTTTATATAGTTTTCGGTATAATGATTTGGAAACAAAAAGTCCTTTTGCTTCTGAATGTTTGAGGATATTATCGATAGCTGCACTAGCAAAATCGGGTAAAATAGGAACGGCAACAGCACCCAATTTCAGAATGGCAAAATAGGTGATTAACCATCGAGGTGAGTTTTCGCTCCAAATGGCAACTTTATCATGTTGTTTTACGCCATGTGCCTGAAGATGAAAAGCCAAACTTTTTACAGTTTGATCAAACTCTTTATAATTAATTGGCTCTTCACCTACAAATCCCACTGCAGGTAAATTAGGAAATTTCTTTACGGAATTTTCAAGAAAGCTGTTCAAACTTAATTGATCAATATCATCTAGTGTGTACATATAATTAATTGTTTGTTTCAATTAGGTGCAAATATACTTAAATAAAGATATTTATGCTGTATTGATTTCTAATTTAACTCCTTATTAGGACTATTTCCGAGTTTAACAGATTGATTGAGGAGGATGTTTAACTCTCGAGAAGCCTTATTAAAAAAGCGTTTTTGACCATATCCCACAACCCAAATTATTCCTTTTACTGAATTGGTGAGGAATATTTCGTTAGCAGATTCTAATTCTGAAGGTTCTATGCTTTTTACTCGTAATTGATATGGGCTGTCTTTAATAATTTTTGCAATTTGCTGCCGCATTATTCCATTCATAGCACCATCTTCAATTGGAGGAGTGAAAATAGTATTTCCTTTTACAATAAAAATATTAGAAGAAGTTGCTTCCGCAATATTTCCTTTTTCATTCAATAATAAAGCCTCATCCCAACGGTTTTTTTGAGCTTCTTGTGCAGCCAAAACCAAAAGTAATGCATTAGCACTTTTTATTTCAGAAAGTATATTAATAGGTTTACGAATGCTTTTGGCAATGCCAATAATTAAACCCTTAGTGTCTAATTTATAAAGTGGATGCTCCAAAGCATTTGCTTCAATAATATAATCAAAGTCGTTGTTTTCGGGCGCATATAAACCACCCTCTTTTCTGAAGACAGAAACTCGAATTCGAGCCGAACCTTCAATATTATTTTTCAAACATAAGTCGTTAATGGACCTTAAAAGAGCTTCTTTATTCAAACAATCGCAGGGATTAATGGAAAGAACCTTCATCCCTCGTGTCAAACGTACTAGGTGTTGTTTTAGAAATGGGATGGAACCCTTAAAAGTTCGGAAACTCTCAAAAAGCCCGTCGCCATAGCGAAAGGCACGGTTGTTGCTTTTTAGCACGACCTTGTTTGATACGATTTCGCCATTATAAATAATGAATTGCATAGCCTTGTTTTATTTCATTTGCAAAACTATCGTAAAAAAGTAGTAGTGAAAGCAAAATCTGTTAAATTTGATAATTATTTTTAATTGAGTTAGAGTGCGATTTTTTCAATTACAATAATGATAATAAAACGAATACCATGATGATAAAAATTAGACTAATTGTTTCCTTTATTTTGTTTTTGAGTTTTATACAATGCACCACGCAAGTACAAGCGCAAAGGGGAAAACGGGTATTGACAACTAAAAGTAAGAAAGCAAAAAAAGCGTTCAATGGTGCTATGACATTTTTTGAGGCAAAGAAATACGACGATGCACAAAATTATATAGATAAAGCCTTGAGTTATGATCCGAATTTTGTGGAAGCCTATATTTTACAAGGGCAGATGGCGCAAGAACAAAAAAATATTGATGCAGCCATAAAAAGCTATAAAAAAGCCGCCGAAGTAAATCCAGATTTTTATCCAAAGATTTATTATATGCTGGCTACGATGGAGCAAAGAGAGGGTTATTATGCTGATGCTTTAGCGGATTATAAAACCTATGCACGCCGTTTAGATGCTGATCCGACACTAAGGAAGCGCATTGAGCGAAATGTGGATATCTGTCAGTTTGCAGCTAAACAAATCGCTGATCCAGTGCCATTTAATCCCAAGAATCTTGGTCCCAAAGTAAACTCCGATTTCGATGAGTATATCAATACCATCAGTGTGGATGATCAAATGCTGATTATTACCCAAAAGCGCTATAAGCGTTCTGCTACAACGGGAAAACAGTTGGGCGAATCGCAAGAAGACTTTATGTTCTCTAAACGTAATACAAAAGGAGCATGGACTTCGTTATTGGCTTTACAAGATTTTAATACAGAAGGTAATGAGGGTGCTATGTCTATTTCTCCTGATGGTCGAATTCGAGTTTATACTGCTTGTCATCGTCGGGGCGATTTTGGAAGCTGCGACCTGTACATATCGCATTTGCGAGGCGATTATTGGAGCCGGCCGGTAAATATGGGAGCAGGAGTAAATACCCGTTGGTGGGAAACCAATTCGACCATTAGCTCCGATGGGAAAACAATATATTTTGTGAGTAACCGAAAGGGTGGTTACGGAAGGTCTGATATTTGGGAGGTTCGTAAATTGGCTGATGGAAGTTGGGGTGATCCTATTAATTTGGGACGAAATATTAATACTACGGGAATGGAAATGACCCCCTATATTCACCCTGATGGTAAAACTTTATACTTTGCCTCTGATGGGCATATTGGCATGGGAGGAACCGATTTATACGTTTCACGAATGAATGAAAAAGGGGAATGGTCTTATCCCATAAATTTAGGTTATCCTATTAATACTAAGGAGAATGAAATTGGTATTGTGCTAAATGCAATGGGAAACCTAGCCTATATTTCGGCAGATCGCGATGGCGGTTTTGGTGGTTTCGATGTGTATAGTTTTGAGCTGTATCCGGAAGTACGACCCACCGCTGTAACTTATATGCGAGGTGTTGTGCGTAATGCAGATACTAAAAAGCCTCTTGTTGCGCGTTTCGAATTAATTAATTTGGAAACTGGAAAGCAAATCGCGGAGTCAAAATCGGATGCCCAAAAAGGCGATTTTATGCTTATTATTCCTGTTGATGCGCAATTATCACTTACCGTTGAACGTGATGGCTATTTGTTTTATTCTGATAATTTTTATGTGAAAGCAGGTGATTATACAAATATAAAACCATTTCTTAAAAATGTGGATTTACGCCCCATAAAGCAAGGGCAAAGTATTGTATTGAAGAATATTTTCTTTGATTCGCGTAGTTATAGCCTAAAGTCGGAATCGACAGTTGAGTTGAACAAATTGTATGATTTGCTGAAACATAATGCAGGCCTGAAAATTGAAATAGGAGGCTATACCGATAATATTGGTGATGATAATTATAATATGAAACTGTCGAAGAATCGTGCTAATGCAGTGATGAATTATTTGATAGATAAAGGGATTGATAAATCGCGATTAAGGGCTAAAGGCTATGGAGAAACGCATCCTTTGGCAACGAATGATACCGATGAAGGTAGAGCACAAAATCGACGTACTGAGGTGAAAGTTGTAGGTATATAGGCTTTTGCTAAGTACATGACAAAAAATTTATGTTTGGGCTAAAGCCCAGCATTAGTCAAAATCATTAGACGGGGCATTCCCTTCGACAAACTCAGGGTGATAGCCCCGCCTAATGAAATTGCCAGATTCTGTGGACTTTAGTCCAAACATAAGATGTATATACTTTTAAATATCATTATTTCTTAATTTTTTGTCATGTACTGAGAGGCTTTTGCTATTTACTTATTTAACTTTTGCAAACTTATAAAATTAGGGTAAATAGCCGCTAACCTGCCTGCGGTAGGCAGCTACGCCAATGAAAAAAGATAATATTAGCGAATATTGTTACCTAATATAAGTAATAATTAACAGAAAATACGCGAAGAATAAAGCATATTCGCGCACTAGTCTGCCGCATTTAGGTAGATTCGCGGCCAAAAATATTGACTTGCGAATATTAAGTTACTTAGAAATGATACTTACATCGCGAAACCTCAAATATCGAAGCTCAGCTATGGGTATTCTCAAATAAAGCTTACGGTATATAGCCGATGGTTTTATTGCTCCAAACTATTGCTGATAATGCTTGTTTTTTTTGAAAAACCAATAGTTTTCAATGTTAATTATTTTCCGATATTTGCTAAAGCAAAAGAAACAACTATGGATAAATTACGATTAAGCATTTTTCTACTATTTTTAGTATTTTCATTTCAAGGTATAGCACAGAATAGTACACCGATAGTACGTTCTGCAAAAACGGAAATGCAAGGTGGTGAAAAGTTTTACATACATATTGTAAAAAAAGGTCAAACAGCTTATAGCATTAGTAGAGCGTATAATGTAAAGGTAACGGATATTTATAAAAATAATCCAGGAACAGAGCATGGATTGAAGCTCGACCAAGAATTGAAAATTCCCTTTGTTGTATCATCAGTGGCTAAAAAGCCATTGCTAAAAGATAGTCTGTCTGCTGACAAAAACTTTATTTATCATGCAGTTGCTAAGGGCGAAACGTTATATCGAATTACCAAGGAATTTAATGTTAATCAAGATATCCTTATTAAGTATAACCCTAATCTTACGGCAAATTTGCATCCTGGTGATATTATTAAGATACCTACTCAAGGTCAGTTGATTAGTGAAAAAGCAAAATTGTTGTATCCTAAAGTTAATGAGTATAAAGTACGAAAAAGAGATACCTATTATCGACTACATAAAAAGTTTGAAGTAAGTCAAGCGCAACTCGAACAATTAAATCCAAAACTTAAAGAGGAGGGCTTACAAAAAGGGATGATTATTCTAATGCCTGTAGGCTTGAAAAAACTAGATACTATTCCAGTATATGTAGATATTATTCCTGATAGTGTAGCTACGCAAATTGATACTTCACTTGTTGATTCTTCATTTGCTATGATTGATTGCGATTCATTGTCAGCACGAAATGATACTTTTCATATTGCATTAATGATTCCTTTTTATTCGGATTTAGAGTCAGAGATAAGATCGTCGAATGTGCATTATTCAAAAGGCGCAAAGTCATACAAAAGTTTCAAATTTATTCAGTTTTACGAAGGTTTTCTATTGGCGCTAGACTCCATAAAGCAGTTGGGTTTTCATGCTGAAGTATATATTTATGATACAAAAGGTGATGCCGCAGAAACTCGCAAAATTACTCAAAAGCCAGAGTTTCAGTCCTTAGATTTGGTGATTGGCCCTTTATTTCATGAAAATGTGCGAATTGTTTTAGAAGCAGGCAAAGCAAACAATATTAAGGTAGTTAGTCCTTTTTCTAGAAATCAGGTGTTAGTAGCCAACAACCCACATTTATTTAAGGTAGCACCAAGTACCGAAAGTATAATCGAGAATAGTTGTCAATGGGTGGCCGATAGCCTTCCAAATTCACGTATTATTGTTATTCATGATGGAACAAAAAGTGAACTTCATGCAGTTAATCTGATGAAAAAAGCTTTTGCTAGACACGCAAGTAATGGTATCGATACCAATGATATCTTTGTATATTCTTATAAAAATGCCGATTCGAAAAGAGCAATATCAAACCTTTCATCAAATCGAAATAACCTTTTAATTAATCTTTCGAATAATGAAGCAAAGATTAGCAACTTTGTGCGGGAATTAAGTAAAAAAACAAAGGCTTATGAGATATATTTGATTGGGTCAGAGTTAAATTGGAAGCGTTTTAAGACATTAGAAGTTAACTATTTAGTTGGTTTACGCTTAACACAATGCACATCTCATTTTGTGGATCCACTAGATACCGCAGCGCAAGCGTTTGCAATTCGTTTTATAGATAATTATAAAACGCCACCTAGTGCAATCGCTTACAATGGTTTTGATATAAGTTGGTATTTTATGAATGCGCTATTTTATTACGGGATAAATTTTGAGGCCTGTATCAATAAGTTGGATATTCATACCATGGGTACAAAGTTTCAATTTAAGCAAAATGGGGCAGGAGCATACGAGAATACATATTTGAATATGTATCAATATATAGATTATAAACTCGTTAATAAAAAACAAAGGTAAGATGATAGGGAATCACACATTTCTATATTTTGTTGTTGGAATCGTATTATTACACTTTTTGATTGGTTTCGGATGGCTTATTTACAAAATTGGTTTTGGAGGAAAAAAGAAAGAACAGAAAGATAGTGAGTAAATGTTACTTTAGAAATATATATTAGTATTATTTATATACGTATTGTAATACTGAAAAAACTATCTTTGCAATTCAATAAATTTAAGGAACTATGATTAACAATACGATATTATTAGGTATGTTTGGAGGCAACGAAGTAATTGTTGTCCTTGCTGTAATATTGCTTCTTTTTGGTGGTAGAAAAATTCCAGAATTAATGCGCGGCTTAGGAAAGGGCGTGAAGGAATTTAAGAATGCCACCAATGATATTAAAGAGGAGATAAACGATATTGATCCTACCAAGGAGCTTCGTAAATAGGATATTCTAAATGGCCGAAAAACCAGCGAAACAATTACCTAAGGATCAGGCAAAAGAACTGAGCTTTTGGGATCATCTTGACGTATTAAGGTTTACTTTGATGCGCTCTTTGATAGCCGTTATTATTATAGCTATTGCAGCTTTCTATTTTACAAGCTTTATTTACGACGTGGTGATACTAGGCCCCATGTCTCCAGAATTTATTTCGAATAAGCTTTTTTGTGAACTTAGTAAAGCTGTAAATATCAGCTCACTATGTATAAATCAACGTGCTGTTGAGCTGAATAACTTTGAAATGGCTGGGCAGTTTACAAGCAACCTTCTAATTGTTTTTGTAGCCGGACTCATCGTTTCCATGCCCTATATTTTAACAGAGTTATGGCTTTTTATTCGACCAGCTCTTACCTTAAAAGAACGATCAGGAACAAGAGGTTTTGTTGTAGTTACTTCATTTTTATTTTTATTGGGTATTTCCTTCGGCTATTTTGTGGTAACTCCCTTGGCGGTTAACTTTTTATTGAATTGGACCATCAGTCCAAATATTCATAATACCATCCGATTGGGTTCCTATATACGTACTGTTGTGATGACAAGTTTGTCGGCTGGAATTGTATTTGAGCTCCCCGTTTTAATCTATTTTATGGCTAAAGCAGGACTGGTAACTCAAGCGCTTTTGAGGGAATATCGCAAGCATGCTATGGTGGCATTTTTTGTTCTTTCTGCCGTGATAACTCCGCCAGATATGATAAGCCAATTTTTGGTAGCATTACCACTTATTTCATTATACGAAATTAGTATAATAATCACAGGAAGAGTAGAGCGTAAACGAGTTAAAGACTTATAACACACCTTAGATTTGTATTTTAAAGGTGTATTATTTTTTTTAAGAATAAAATATTAGAAACTTCATAATCCATTAATTATGAGTAGAGAAATTCTTTCAACAAAGCAAAAGGCATTAAAAATCAATATTGAGTCGGATGTATATGGTACATTGGCCGAAATTGGCGGAGGTCAAGAGGTTGCTCGGGCTTTCTTTCAAGCAGGTGGCGCTTCGGGCTCCCTTGCAAAAAGTATTTCTGCTTATGATAAAACATTCTCCGATGCCTTATACAACAACAATAAAGTTGGGCGCTATGTGTCCGATGACCGCTTGGAGAAAATGCTCAACAAAGAGTATGAGGATTTGCTTAATGTGATTTCTGAACAACGGGATGCAAGTACTGCTTTATTTGCTTTTGCCGATACTGTTGAAACGCTCAACTATATGAAAACCAATGAAGGACAAGGTTGGATGGGGGTGCGCTTTCAAGGAAGTAATCGAAAAAAACCCAATGAGGTAATTATTCATTTTCGCCTATTGGAAAATGACGCACTACTACAGCAATATACTTTGGGCACTTTGGGTGTAAACCTTATTTATGCTTGTTTTCATTTTAGTGATGACCCAAATTCATTTCTCAAATCCTTAATGGACAACTTGGATTCGTTCCGAATCGATATTAATATGATTCGGATGAAAGGTACTGATTTAGACTATATAGATAATCGCCTCTTAGGTGTGCAAATGGTGAAAAATGGTATGACGCATGCCATCATGTTCGACAAGGAAGGGAATGTGCAGCAGCCAGCCGATATGCTTTACAAAAAAGATATTATTGCAATTCGTGGTAGTTTTCGCCCCATTACCCATGTGGGCTTTGATATGATAAAGACCAGTACGGAAATGCTCCAAAAAGAAGGTATTTATGATAAAGATAATACCATTACGATTTGTGAAATAACAATGCGTAATCTATTGGCAAGTGGTGAGTTTGACGAGCACGATTTCTTAGCACGGGTAGATATATTAAATGGTATGGGGCAAAATGTGATGGTGTCTAACTATATGTACTTCTATCGTTTAACAAACTTCTTTAATAGTTTCAAAATTGGAAATCTTCGAGTAGTTGTAGGCGTTCCAACACTTCGCAATTTAGTACAAAAGAAATACTATTCAGACCTTAAAGGAGGATTGATGGAAGCTTTTGGTCAATTATTCGCTGAAAATGTGAAGCTTTATGTATATCCATTGATGGAGGATAAGAAGATTAATACAGGGCGTTTTCTTCAGGTGGAACAAGATATATTTTATTTGTATCAACACTTATTGAATAATGATAAAATTGTGGATTTAGAGAACGTGAATCGACGATGGGAAGGTGTTTTTGCTCGTGAAGTGCTCAAAAAGATTCAAAAAGGGGATCCTTCATGGGAAGAGGCTATGCCTGAGTATATTGTTAAGTATATAAAAGATAACAGTCTGTTTGGTTGCAAAGCTAAAAGTAGAAGGTAATTGAACGGACTAGGTATATTATTTTTGAATTAGGTAGAAAAATACCTAGTAAATACCTAGTATTAGCGATTGCGCTTTTTTAATACTGCCTTATATTTGCAACAAAAAAATACAACATATAATTTGCTTCACGAAAAGTTCCGGGTTCTCACTCGGACTTTTTATTTTTAAATGGCTGCTTGGCTATAGTTTAGGAAAAAATACTTACTTCTACTTTTATAAAATAGTTTCAAAATAATAGGTATAAAAAAACGGGTAAGCTACTTACATCGCACCGCTACAACCGCTTACC
>Ga0256844_10001017_pt1 | contig 10639 bp, 7 predicted proteins | sample MusselsmetaG_FD_189100 | JGI IMG/M metagenome (GOLD analysis project Ga0256844, IMG submission 189100) | Mussel associated microbial communities from hydrothermal vent at the East Pacific Rise, Pacific Ocean - Mussels | ecosystem: Host-associated > Mollusca > Shell > Unclassified ... | reverse complement strand
GATACAAACCCCATAGTATTCCCATGCGAAAGTTTTTTAAGAGCTTGTTCCTCTTTAAGTCTTTTAATAAACTCAGAAGCCGAATTTATCTTTCTAAACTTGTTTTGTCTACTTACCGTAGCAAAGTCCCCAGGGGTTAAGTTTCTAAACGATTTAATCTCATGTAAGGCTTCGTTGTTTGGTTTCTCTAGTTCTAAGGATTCACAGTAAGAGCTAAAAATCTTCTCTAATTGCTGAGGTTCTAAGACTTTAAACTCCAACTTCAAATCAAAACGACGCAGACTCGCTTGGTCCAAATGGTCGATGAGGTTGGTTGTTGCCACAAATACCCCTTCAAATTTTTCCATTTGAACTAGCATTTCATTGACCATTGTAATCTCCCAATTGACCTTGGCATGACCACGCTCTGCTAAGAAGCCGTCTACCTCATCGAAAATAAGCACAGCATCTTCTTCGGTTGCTTCTTTAAAGGCGTTGGCAATGTTCTTCTCCGTTCCACCCACCCATTTGCTCATGAGACTTGACCCACTTTTAATGACAAAAGGTTTGTCCAACATCTTGGCAATATGTTTGGCAAAGGCACTTTTACCTGTACCTGAAGCTCCATAGAAACAGATTCTTGCACTTTTGTTCTCTTTGATTCCATCTACCAAACCTTGCAAGTCGGTGTCGGTGTTGACAAACTCTAAGCTGTAGTTTTTTGGTAAAACAGACTCAACTGTTTTTACAACTTCTGGGTAACCCTGTGCTTTTAGGGTGTTGTTAATGAGTTGCATTAGGGCTTTGTTTTTCTGTTGTTCTCCAAGATTTTCTGTCACTTTAACAGCAGAAGAGATGAGTGCAGGGGCAATGCTCTCATGTTCTGCCAACTTCTCAATGCTCTCCTCGTCCAAGATGTTGTTGCTGTACTTCTCAATGATTTTTTTACGAACCGACTTAGAAGGAATGGGAAGTTCAATGCTCATGTTAAAACGACGAATAATGGCATTGTCAATACTATTAATATTGTTAGTAATCCAAATGGTTGGCACGTTGTTGTTCTCTAAAACTTTGTTAATCCACGCTTTGTCAGACTGCTGTTTGGGCATCATGAAGAACCCACCGTCGTAGCTTTCAAAAACATCTTCTGCTTCGTCATACATCAAGATGGTACGGTTGTTAAAAAAGAGTGCCTGTGCTGTTTTGTAAAGACGCAGACGCGACTCACCCTCAATGGGGTCACCATCGCTATCGGCATAGCTAATCTCATAGAGTTTTGTTCCCAATACATCGGCGATGGTCTTAGAGAGTTCCGTCTTACCTGTCCCTGGAAGTCCGTAGAGCAAGATGTTCACCCCTTTTTGTTTACTCTCTAAAGCTTTATGTAGAAAAGGCATCAAAATCTCTATGTCATCTTTTAGGTAGTCATAGTCTTTAATGCTCAACGACCCTTTGTCTGAAAGGCGTACCGAGTCTTTAATCATGGAGGTGATGTCCTCGTCCAAGTTCAACATGTTGTCTGCAAATGCACTATTGATGAGTTCAAGTTTACTTCCTAAAGAGTAGTCTTCATCACTATTCAAAATGAGCAGAGCAGAACGTGTAAAGGTAGAGTGTGCAGCAAACGCTTCATTTACCTGTTCAATGGGTAGGTCTAAGAGTGTAGAGAGAATACGTTTGCTTCGTGAACTGTTAAGATTTGAACTTAGGAAACCAAGGGAATTGCTCAAAATGTCAAATTCATGCACCAAGATGGTAAACTCTAAAATCTGCTTTTCAGCGTCGTTCAGTGTAATGAGTTCTGAGAGTCTTTCAACGTTCTTTGTAAGAAGATCAGATGACTGAAAAGGTACTTTCTTACGCAAGTTGAAAAGACGTTTTTTAAGTATGAGCAGTGGTTCGGTACGATTGAAGTCCTCAAAGTCAAACTCTACATACTTTTCAAGCCCCAAAAAAGTCGCCATGTCTTCATGTTCAAAGTCGTTGTCTGAGTCAATAAACCGTTTATGCCCACCCATTTCAATAATAATCTTAAGTACCCAATGGGTAATCTTGTCTTCTAACTCCTCAGGAATCAGTCCTTCATCGTTCATTATATCGGTATCGAATTCATTCTCATTTGTCTTGTTTCCAAAAAACATGTAGCTCCTTTTAAAGCATTTTTGGTATTTTATCGCTTTATTGATGTTTTTTATCTAAAAGCAAAGTTATTTATTTTCTCATAAATATCTCATAATATTTTGCTAAAGTAATAGTATGAAAAAAATAATTGTACTTCTGATGTTTATTATCAGCACACTTACAGCAACAGATAATGCTGTCATTAACAGTAATATTATAAAAAATTTATCTCTTTATAAAACTATGGATCATTCATTAACTTTAAATGAAGTAAAAAAAAGAGATAAACTTTTTGTTAATGTTGCAAAGGCAGAAGAACTTAAAGAGAATAAATCTACCTATTGGCTTAAGTTACTACTTAATGATGAGTTGAAAGATGGAGACTATGTTATACACTACTCACCTATGACATTTGACCTTTTATCTTTTACTCCTGAACAACATATAGAGACATTGAAACTTGTTGGGAATAGTCATAAAATCAATTTTACTTATAAGAAAGGAAGAGATGCCAAGATTTATTATTTTCGTCTTTCATCACTTAAAAATTTAAATCTTGGTTACTATTTCTCTATTGAGACAGAAGAAGAGTTTCAGAACAACAGTAACGATTATGCCATCTATATTCTCTTTTGTGGGTTTGTTTTGGGCATATTATTTATGGCTGCACTTTATAATGCTGCAATGTATTATTATAATCGTGAAAAATCGTTTCTTTACTATATATTTATGCAGTTCTCCATGATAGCAATACTCATATTTTATACAGGTTTGGTAAGTTATGAAAATGGGCAGTTTGAGCTGTATAATTTTGTGAGTTTAGTCGCAGCATTTTTTGGGACACTTTTTGTACGGGCTTTTTTGTCAACAAATAAATATTTACCTAAAATTGATAAGCTTCTCTTTTTTTATCTTATCTTGCTTGTTTTTGATTTTCTCTACTTAAGTGTGGTAGGAGAGTCTCTTCTCAATAAGTTACAACTTTTTTCCGTTTTTAGTCTACTCTATTTATTGGTAGGAGTTATTCGTGTTCGACAAGGGTACCGACCAGCACGCTTTTTTCTTATTGGCTGGAGTGCGTTGATTCTATCGATTGTATTCTCTGAATATTTTGCAAATGTAGTTTCATTTAGCCCTATGCTTTTAGGTGCACCATTTGAAGCCATACTTTTAGCTATGGCATTAGCCTATAAAATCAAACTCATGCAGGAGGAGAAGGAGCAGCAAAAAGAGCTACTTATACACCAAAGCAAACTTGCTTCAATGGGTGAGATGATAGGAAATATTGCTCATCAGTGGAGACAACCTTTGACACACCTCTCTTACACGGTTATGAACATACAAGATGCATTTAAACATCAGAGTTTAGATGAGGTTTACTTAGATAAAAAGGTAAGTGAGGCTACAAAGCAGATTGAGTTTATGTCTCAGACCATAGATGCCTTTAAAAATTTCTATGCACCAACAAAAAGAAAAGAAAACTTCTCTTTGGCAGAAGCTACAAAAGAGGTTTTAGAAATAATGTACCATGCCTTAAAAGAGAAGGGTATAGAGGTTGAGCTGTTAGTTCGTAAAGATGCAATGCTTTTTAACTACAAAAATGAATATAAACAGGTGCTTTTGAACCTATTGTCCAATGCTAAAGATGCCTTATGTGAACGAGATATAGATACTCCACATATTATAATTGTGATTTCAAATAGTAATATAGATGAAAGCTTTGTAGGCATCTCTGACAATGCAGGAGGCATTAAAGTTGAGCCAATAACAAAAATTTTTGAACCTTACTTCTCAACAAAAGAGACAAACACAGGCATAGGATTATATATGTCACAGATGATTATTGAGAAGAATATGGGTGCCAAACTTTCAGTCATAAATAAGAAAGAGGGTGCAACATTTAAAATAATATTTAATAATAAATAAAAATAGATTATGTTAAAATAGTTCATAATGAATTATTAAGGATGAGTAATTGAGAAAAGTTTTATTTTTAAGTTGTATGTTTATACTGTTAGCAGGATGTGATGCACTTGATGACTCCAACAACAAAATGACAGAGAATGAAACTCTTGAAAATGAAAAAATAGTTGTTTTAGTACATGGTCTGAATAGTGGTGCTAGTACATGGAAAGATATGAATAGAAAAATTGCTCAACTACTTGGTGTTCAAAGTGGTTCATCTGTTGAGGTTGGTTTAAGTATTAATATTAATCAAAATGCAAAGTGCTGGGATGCCTTTAAAAGCAGAGGATACATAAACTGTTCGCAACTTTCAGATATAAAAGGGGAAGCGTTATTTAGAAAAAATAATGCTAACTTAAATCAGTATAAAACGGAAGCGAGTGGGCATATTTTTGGCTTAGATAAAGGATCTTTTACTGTTAGTCGTATTGGCTGGAAAGCCTACAATAATGGAAGTACAGAAAAGGTCTATAGTGCTGAGAAAAAACGTGAAAAATTCTTAAAAGAGAGGCTTTTTATTGTTAATTTTTCAAGTAGTAATCAACTTACTTATGATGCACAAGGTTATCAGTTGGCTAAACTTCTTAATGATATTGAGAGCATAACAGGAGTAAAAAAGTTTGTACTGATAGGACACTCAATGGGTGGGTTAGCAAGTCGAGCTTGTATTCAAAATGAAAATACTCATGGTATTAAAAAACTCATTACTTTAGATAGTCCACATTTAGGTGGGAAAACTTTTGCTACTTTTGGAGCTGGTTTTTATTTAGGTGGGAAAAATGCAAGTGTTAATCTTGCTCATGACAGTAAAGCATTAAAAGAGCTTAATGATATTGAACATATTGCAGGAAAATATGAGGGTATAGAGGTTCATCACCTTGGTTATAGTGATGGGTTAGATGGATTAGATATACTAAATAGAGGAAGCTATTATGATGAAAGTGATGGTATTGTAGATATTGCTAGCCAAATGGGTTTAGATGCATTAGAACCTAATAGAGTAATATTTTCACCTATCGTCAAAGGTGAAATACGAGCATATAAAAATCTTTTAACAGGTGAAATTAGTAGTGCAGATAGTGTACTAAAAAGTGAAAAAAATTATGGAATATCAAAACATCATATTGACTTATCTCTTGCACATACAAGTATATTAAGTGATAGTGCTTATTTAAATTATATTTTAGGGATACTAAAATAATATTAGGCTTTAACTTTAAAAATCTCATTTTTTACTCATTAAATTTGAGTAAACTTCTTTTATGATAAAGGATTTAAAAATGCAAAAAATTTTAATGCTACTACTCTTACTTCTGTTTGTTGCTTGTGAAAAACCTAACAATATGAGTTTAAAAAATGGAGATATTGTTTTTCAAGACTCTCCCTCTTCTCAGTCAAAAGCCGTAAAGTTGGCAACACATTCAAACTACTCTCATGTGGGGATTGTCTACAACAAAAATGGTGTCTCTTATGTTTACGAAGCAATAGGACCTGTCATTTCCACACCTTTAGATGTTTGGTTAAACAATGGTGTTGGAGGTCATTATGTGGTTAAACGACTTAAAGATGAAACGCTTTTAACTTCGGCTGTTCTTGAGAACATGCAAACTGTTGCCAAGAGTTTTGACAACAAGCCTTATGACCTACTTTTTGGATGGAGTGACAAGAAAATCTACTGTTCCGAGTTGGTATGGAAAATCTACAAAAGAGGTGCAAACCTAGAGCTTGGAAAACTCAAAAAGCTTAAAGAGTTTGACCTTTCTCACCCTGTTGTTAAAAGACTACTTACTCAAAGATATGGAAAAAATATTCCTCTAAATGAAAAAGTCATCGACCCACAAGGGGTGTTTGACTCCGATTTATTGACAACTGTTTATACGAATTAAGGACAAAAATGAAACCCATATATCTACTCTTAGCTCCACTTTTACTCATGTCCGAAACGGTACTAGATGATATTGAGATTACGCATGAAACGAAAAATGAAGAGATAAACTTTCTCATTAAAAAAGAGAGTTTTTTAGAAAATGCACCCATGCAGAAACAGATAAGCCTCAACGATGCTTTGCAGATTGCAGGAACCAATGGCGACCCTCTGAAAGCCATTAAATCTTTTGCAGGGGTGGTCAGTACCAACAACGACAATGGAAATGAAATCTTTATTCATGGTTCAAAACCTCGTGAAACCATGTTTACCTTGAACCAACTTCCATTGGGTTACATTTTTCATGCAGGTGGGATTCATTCGGTTATTGCTCCTGAAGCAACAGCACAGATTGACGCTTATCTTGGTGGGTTTGACACCACTTACGGAGTAATGGGTGCTGTCGTGGACATTACACCCAAGTACCCACAAGGTTCAAACAGAGGGCGACTCCATTTGGGCATTTTTGATGCTGACTTTGCTGTCGATGCCAAATTGGGAGAAGATACATCGCTGTTTCTAAGTGGACGGCGTAGCTATTTTGATTTAATTGCTGCAAAAGTAATGGACAATCTAGAAGAGGACGAACGTGACAAGAGTAAAAAAACAACCTTTACCCTTTTCCCTCAGTATTACGATGCCAATTTGATTTTGAGTCACAACATGGGCGACCATACTTTCTCGTTAGAAGCCATAACAGCCGAAGACCAAATGAAGTTAAACACCAATCTAAACGAAACAAAAGACCCCGTAGCCAATGGTAAAATAAATACAAAATATGGCTTTACAACGGTAGGTGCTAGGTGGAATTATATGGGTGATGGTTTTGAGTCCATGACCCTTTTGTCGCATCTGCAAACGAAAGAAAATACAGAACTTTTTAATGATGACTATTTTATTGAGACAAAAAACAGTACGAATAAGCTTTACCATGAGACCATTTTTAGTATGGAAAATCACAAACCACTTGTGGGTTTTGAGGTTTCAGAAACCAAAGCACCCATTAAAGCACACATTGTAAACGGCGTGGGCGACGAAGACTTTGAGCCTTTGGTTAGTGACCAATCGGTTGTCAACATTGAAAAGACCTTTAAAGCCAAAGAGTACGCACTGTTTGCACAAGACATTTGGGACATTACAGAAAAAGACCATTTTCGTTATGGTGTTCGAGCTTGGGACACCGACTTTCAACAGTTCGGTTCAGGTCTTGACCCAAGAGTTGCCTATGTTCACGACTTTGATGAGGGGTGGAGTGGCTCTTTTGCTGTGGGGAAGTACTCTCAACTGCCTGAACTTAGCTACAGCATTGAGGGTTTTGGAAACGCACTTTTGAACAGCACTGAGTTCTCTAACCACTATGCGTTTAACTTGACCAAGAAGTTTGACAAACAGAGTTCTTTGGTGGTTGAACCTTACTTTAAAACTTTTGAAAACCTTGCTGTCTCAGATGATTTAAAAGTATATGAAGGAGTAGGTAAGGGCGAAGCTTACGGAGTTGATGTGACCTATAAAAAGAAGATAGACAAGTTCGATATTATTGTCGCATATACTTTTGTAAAAGCAAAACGTCAGCTCAATACCAACACGACAAAGCAGTACCGTTTCCAAGGAGACATACCTCATACCTTGCAAGTGCAGAGTGCCTACAAGTTTGCTAACAATTGGCGAATCTCTTCACTCTTTAAGTACAGTTCAGGAGAACCTTACACGCCAATAGTGGGTACACAAGACGCAACTACAAGCAGTGGAAAAAACTATAAACGCCCAATTTATGGCGAAGCATACAGCCAGCGTATGCCTGACAATTATGACTTTGACCTGCAAGTGGGAAAAACATTTAACTACAGTGACAGCAGTTTAGAAGTGGCGTTTGGACTGATGAACCTCAACGCACTGTTCACAGAAAATGTAGCTGCTTACCGATATGACGACGACTACAACAGAGACGGTGAGTATTTGCAGATGGGCTTCTTTCCTACTGCACATTTGACCTATAGGTTTTAGTATAACCTTATAGCTATGCAAAACTATTATGATTTTATGCTAAACTCTTGCACAAAAATAAAGGACAACCATGCAGTTAATAGTTATAGTAGTTTTAGGAGCTTTCTTAGGCTACTTATATGGAGCCAATACCGATGGGTTTATTTTTAGCTCTAAAATATGTCTTTTCGCTGGGCTTACTCTGATTATGCCTTCACTCTTTAACTTTGAATTGGCACATATTAAATTAATTTGGGAAGATAAAAAGATACTTTTAAAAGGTTTTCTTGTTAACTACATTTTGCTTCCTCTTCTTGCTTTGGCTATTGGTTTTGCTACTGGTGACTTTGGTATTACGGCTGGCTTGTTTCTGTTGGCAGTACTTTCAGGTGGGGGCATGGTAATGCACTGGATTAAAAAGTCCAAAGCTGACACCTCTTTAGGTTTTCTTCTACTTTTTATTAACCTACTTCTGATAACCCTCTCACTCTATATGCTAGATATGTTTGGAACCTATTCAGCAGGATATTTTGAGATGGACTATGACGACTCGGTAGGGATTGGTCGTTTTGCAAAAGGTGTCTTGATTTTGTTGATTGTCATACCATTTTTTGTGAGTAGGGTGGTTCGGCACATTAAGCCTTTGGTGGGACTCATACAGAAGTTTCAGAAGTATATATCTCATCTTAGTATTTTTCTTATACTTTTTTACCTTTTTGGACTACAAAACGTACAAGTATTAGAAGATGTATGGGACTTTGACCCTGAGCTTGTACCAATCTCTTTTGTGGCAGTTTTAGTTTTTTATGCCTTAACCTACATTCTTGCTAAGTTCATTTATGACCTTGATTCAGCACAAGAGAGAGCAGCCTTTTGGCATACAGTAACCCGTTACCTTACTTTGGCATTGGTGATCGCTACTTTCACTCTAAATAGTTTTGGAGTCTCTATGTTGTTACCGATAATGTTTGCATATATGGTGCAGATACCGTTGGCTGTTTATATAAATAAAACACTCACTTCTTAATTTTCATGGCTCTCTAAAAAGTAAAAAATATCCATTTGTGCTAAAATACATCTAAAAAAGGGATTAACATGAAGAACACAGTTATGGTAGCAACTCTCTTGGCATCTTTTGTTTTTGCAAATGAATTACCAGAAAATGTATTGGGAGAAAATTGTTTAAAAGATTATCAAACGAAATATCTTAAAATTCAGGAACATAAATCATTTGCTTTTGGACGAGAAAAAGCCTCAGGAAAAGTAGGTTGTGGTTGGAGTTATGGTTATGAAAATATTGAAAAAACAAAAGCTATGGCAGTGAAACAATGTGCCAAATATGTATCAGGTAGCCAATGTCATGTAGTAGATGTGGATGGGAAGTTTATGTCAGAGACAGTGAAACTAACTCAATTTCTAAGTAAAGATGAAGAGGAAAAAGTTATTGCTATAGCAAAGAGTACAGTTAAAGGAAACTGTCTACCTTTTTTTAGAAATTATTTAAAGAACAGAGATTATAAGGTTTTTGCTTATGCTTTAGATAAAGATGGAAAATATGCATGTGGAAAAACATACAATCATAATAATTTAAAATCAGCACAAACAGTTGCATTAAAGTCCTGTCAAAAAAATAAAATTGCACGAGGGAAAGAAGGACCTAAGAGTAGTTGTAAAATCTATGCTGAGGGAAATACTATTTTGGTACAGCAGTTTTTTTCAAAACTTCAAAATAAAGAGGTCTCTGAGTTATTAAAACTTTCAAAAGTTACAAGTAAAAAGTTTGATTTGCATAAAAATATAGAAAAAAAATCAACAGAAGTAAAAGTAAAGACTTTGGCTAAAACACTACAGATGACAGCTAAAACTTTAAGCAAAAATTTACCTGAAATGCTAGATGAAGAGCTTCGTTTTGACAAAGTAAAGGCAGAGGGTTCAAAGATGATATTTGAGTATACACTTGTTCACTACAACACAAAAACAATGTCTCCAAGAAAACTAGAATCTCTTATGTATAAAGAGATAGAACAGCAAGTTTGTAAAGTGCCTGAATCAATTCTATTGTTGAAAAGAGGAATGAAAATCGACTACAATTATAGAGGAGTTGACATGAAAAAAATAGCAACTTTTAGCTTTGATGCTAAAAAATGTAGTGTGCGTTAATAAAATAACAAGTTTAAACAATCTATAATTACATCAAAGGAAAATTATGAGAAAATATTTATGGATTTTTTTGGGACTTTTTGTTTTTTATGCATGTAGTAAACCTATACCAAAAGTTACAGAAGAAAATAACAAAACAGTTGAGAGTGAAGCCTCAGTTGTAGTTTTAGAAGAAAATACAACGAGTGATATCCCTATTCCCGTAGAGGTAGAAACAGTGGTTACAGCTCAAGAAGAAGTTGTTATGGAAGAGTTTGTTCCTGAACACATTAAGAATTCACACATTGAAGTAGTGGAGCATTACTAGTCACTACTTTTAAGAATATTATGTTAGACTACCAACAGCACAAAAGGATTTTTTGATGCTGTTCTACATTCGGGATAGACCCACATAATGTAAATTTAATTTCGCTAAGGAGCTTAGTGATGAAGTATGATTACCTCATTTTTATAGGCAGATTTCAGCCATTTCACACAGGACACGAGAGTGTCATTCGCAAAGCATTA
>Ga0256844_10001016_pt1 | contig 10646 bp, 10 predicted proteins | sample MusselsmetaG_FD_189100 | JGI IMG/M metagenome (GOLD analysis project Ga0256844, IMG submission 189100) | Mussel associated microbial communities from hydrothermal vent at the East Pacific Rise, Pacific Ocean - Mussels | ecosystem: Host-associated > Mollusca > Shell > Unclassified ... | reverse complement strand
CATACACTATAAGGTACACACATGCATTTAAAAATTCTCTTCGTCACTCTATGTATATTTTCTTCTTTACAAGCTTCTGTTCTCACTAAACAAAGTTGGGCACCTATCATAGTCTCTGATATCATCACTTTTGCTCCTTATCGTCTTCATCTTCCAGATAAAGATGGTGATGGCATAGAAGATATACTAGACACACCTACTGCACATACACAAAACATTACAGTGAGTGCAGACAATGGCTATGCTATAACACTTTCAGGAGAGGATAATGACAATCCTCTTAGCTATAGTGTAGTAACACAACCTACACATGGAACACTGAGTGGTACAGCCCCATTGTTACACTATATACCAAATGATGGATACACGGGTAAAGACAGTTTTACATTTATGGTAAATGATGGAGATCATGATTCTAACGTTGTCACTGTGTATCTTCATGTTGAATCGATAACTCCAAATCACCCACCAAGTGCAAGTAATGTACAGATAGTTGGTACAGCCAAAGTGGGTGAAACACTTACGTTAAATTATATATTTAATGATGAAGATAGTGATGCTGAAGGTAAGAGTATTATTGCATGGAGTACACCCGAAAAAGAGTTACAACGTGGTGAAAGTAAAACGTTTACAATCCCTGCGGGCTATGAAGGCAATACCATTGGAGCATGGGTACATCCTCTAGATGAGCATGGTTTAGAAGGAGATGCTTATGCTGCAAGTAATAATGAAATACAAATCTTAACTCAATATGAAGAAGCAGTTACTCTTCCCAAATATGATGCGAATAATGTTGAAATGATGTTAATTACTTCTGATGTAGACTGGGCAAATATAAATAACCCAAATATTAGATACTTTTTTGTAGCACCTGGAGATTACTCAACTAAACCTGTAGCCAATGATACACAAAATATTAAAGATAACTATGGGCGTATAAAGTTAACAACTAAAGGTACAAAAGATAAGAAACGTTACATTATTTTGTATAATGGCAACAATATACATCCAGGAAAACTAGAAAGAAAGCAGCTTGCTAAAATAGGTTTTGTTTTACAAAATACTGAAAACTGGGTAATTGATAGAATGTCCTATTGGGATAGCCCAACTGCAGTTAATCCTATACTGGTTAAAGAATCAAGCAACAATATTTTTAATCGTTTATACTTTCATGATGTCGGTAATGGGTTATATATTTATCCTAGTTCACATGAAAATATAGTGCAAAATAGCCGCTTTGAACGTGATGATATTTCTATTTTTCATGATCGAGCAGCAGTTGGTTTATTTAATAACTCTAAGCCAGATGCGTATATTAAAAATACCCGAATTGTGAATAATGAAATGCGTAATTTTGTTGATGGTATTCAAACTATTCGTATGAATATTGATAAAACATCTAAAAATAACTTTGAAGGCACGATTATTGATAGTAACCATATTTATATTGATAAGACTATTTATACAGATTGTCTAGGCAATCATAATCAAAACGGTAACTGTGCTTATGCTGAAAATGCACTTGATCTTAAAATAGGCTCGGCCAATGCAGACAACCCGATAATTATTTCAAATAATAAAATGTGGGGTTTTAGAAAGGCAGATGAAACCAATAGTAGTTTAGGTGATACAGGTGCGCTTATGCCAGTACATTACGGTGTCAATCATGTAGTTATAAAAGATAATATCGGTTTTGATAGTGCCTATGGTTTTTCAATCGGTGATCCTAGATATGGCGCATCAATCAGAAATTCCACAATTGAAAATAATATTTTCCAAAATATCAAAGGTATGGCTATTTTCATTGCAGATTCACAAAAATTAACCATCAGAAATAACCTGTTTAAAGATATTGCTGTAGATCATCCTTATCACTGGATAGCAGCTTACAAAAATACAAATTTAACATTTAGTGAAAACCTAATTGTATTAACAAATGATAAAACGGCACGTCTTAGTGAGAGCCATATAAATTTTGTCGCATTAAATAATCAATATTTCAAAACAATTTATACACAAGTTTCCGATATGATTAATAATACTGATGTAGCTTTAGAAACTGACCCAACGGCTAATTATAGTGATATGGAGTTTACAACAGATCGTTATACTAAAAATCCTAGAATACTTGCTATTCCCAAGGTGCTTAAACCAGAGTAACTTGAGAATGAAAAAATTCTCATTACCTCACTTCCCCATTCCCATAAATCTTATATTTATACGTCGTAAGTTCACTCACACCCATCGGCCCTCTAGCATGAAGCTTGTTCGTACTGATACCCACTTCTGCGCCAAACCCAAACTCTCCACCATCGGTAAACTGAGTAGAGGCATTCAGGTAAACACACGCTGCATCGACACTATTTAAAAAGTGTTCTGCTGTAGTGTAGTTTTCGGTAATGATAGCTTCAGAGTGCTGTGAGCCGTATTGTTCTATGTGGGCTATGGCACCTTCTACACCTTCTACTACTTTGATGGTCAAGATGTTATCTAAGTACTCAGTAGCATAGTCTTCATCGCTTGCTTTATTGACAGCTATAATTGCATTTGTTTTTTCACAGCCTCTTACTTCTGTACCTTGTGCATCATAGGCTTCTTTAACACGTGGGAGTATCTCTTCTGCTATGGCAACGTCAATAAGCAAGGTCTCCAATGCACCACAAATCCCTGTACGTCTACACTTAGCATTTATCATCACAGCAAGTGCTTTATCAAAATCTGCATCTTCATCTACATAGGTATGGCACAGACCTTTGTCATGTTTGACTACTGGCACAGTGGCATTAGAAGAAACATACTTTATAAGTGCTTCTCCACCACGTGGTACTATGAGGTCAACATAGGCATCTTGTTTGATGAGCTTTGCCACACCCTCACGAGAAGAGTCTGGCAAAAGAGCAATGGCTCCTTTAGGTAAATCATGTGCTTCAAGTACATCTTGCAATACACTTGCAATAGCTCTATTTGAATGCTCTGCTTCTTTACCACCTTTAAGTATGGCAACGTTCCCACTTTTGAAACACAGAGCACCTACATCAGCTGTCACATTTGGGCGTGACTCATAGATGACACCTATCACACCTATAGGCACAGAAACTTTCTCTATCTTAAATCCAGCGTCTGCATACCAACCATCGAGTACACGTCCTACAGGCTCTTTTAGGGCTGCTATCTCTGCTATGGCTACTGCCATACCCTCAACTCTCCCTTCATCTAAAAGAAGTCTATCTTTGAGTGCTGCTGTTAAGTTATTAGTTTCAGCATCTGCCATATCTAAAGCATTGGCCTCCAATATGGTTTTTTTATTATCACGTAGCCCTTGTGCCATGGCTTTGAGTATCTTGTTCTTCTGAGTACCACTCAATGTTGAGAGTACTCTGCTTGAAGCTTTGGCTTCTTGTAAAAATGCTTCCATTTATTTATCCTAAATCATTATTAGGCTTATTATACCAAATAAAGGTAGGTTAGCAAACGCACACAGCAAATTTTGTGTTATAATCTATGTAATTTAATATGAAGAGAGTGACAAATGAGAACAATCACATTTATAGGTAATGGAAACATGGGACTGAGTATTGCCAAAGGTCTCAAAGGTAAATACCACATAGAAGTAGTTGGTAGAAATATGGAAAACCTAGATACATTTGAAAAAAACTTAGGTACAAAAGTCGATAAATTTCTCATGGATGATTTTGATGTCTCTCATAAAACTGTTCTACTTTGTGTGAAACCTGCCAATGTTGCAGAAGTAAGTAAAAAACTTCAGGGTAAAGCTGATTTACTCATCTCTGTTTTAGCAGGTGTTCCGGTCAAAACATTAAAAAAATACTTTAAACCTAAAGCTGTAGTACGTAGTATGCCAAACTTAGCTGCAAGTATAGGGAAGTCTATGACCACACTCACAGGTGATGCCAAAGGAAAAGAAGAAGCAACCGTTATTTTAAATGCAGTGGGTGATACTTTATGGCTAGAGAGTGAAAAAGAGATAGACATCGCTACTGCATTGGCTGGGTCAGGTCCTGCATACTTGGCTCTCATTGCTGAAGCACTCGCAGATGGTGCGGTTAAACAAGGTCTCAAAAGAGAAGATGCCATGGCAACGATGAGAGGTTTGTTTGCAGGATTTGGTGAACTCATTCAAGAGATGCACCCTTCGCTTCTAAAAGATAATGTTATGAGTCCTGGGGGTACCACAGCTGCAGGTTATGGTGCTTTAGAAGATGGAAATGTAAGAGCCTCTTGTATAGATGCTATAGAGCAAGCATACGAAAAAGCAAAAGAACTATCTTCTTAAATATATTTTACGAAGATCCTCTTTTGCAAAAGGCATATAAGTGTGCCTAGTAATGACTACTTTTGTTTTATGATTTGACCAATTATAAATAACAGGTACTTCTTTTGGGTCTATATGTATACAACCATGTGACATCCAGTTTACACTGCCTTTATGTAGTGCATGTCCTCTATGGGTAAACTTCATCATATAGTCCATATTGTTAACCCCTGATTCATCAGGAAAATCTTTTGACATATGGTAACGCTTTTTTTGAATAATAGAAAACACACCTGAAGGACTTCTAAATTCTGGTGCCCCTGATGTTACAGAGCCAGACCACCATACAGTGCCATCGCTATCAATGGCATAAAATCGTCCGTCACTCCCCTCTTCCCGTACAGAAACAAGTATGAAGTTCTGCCCTGTTAAATCAATAATTTTTTCACTACCTGTTTTAATATTTATAAGTTTAAATACTGTTTTAGATATGGGCTCAAGTTCATGTATTAATACTTTCGTTATCTTCTGCTTATCACTATTGCCAAAATCAAAACCAAAAAAAGCGTGCGCAGATACAAAACAAAGGTAAAGGACAAAATACCTAAAAGAAATCATTTATAATTTCTTTAATTTATCTTTAGCAATAGAAGCTGTTTTTTTACCTTCATAATTCTCAATGATATTTTCATAAAATGCACGTGCTTGCTCTTTTTCACCATTTTTCTCTAAAGCAATCGCAGTATGAAGAAGTAATGTATCTATATAAGATGCCTTATCATACAAACCTGCACTCTTCTTAAAGTAGAATATAGCATCTTCATACTCTCTTGTATAGTATGCTATTTCACCTAGATAATAGTTTGATGCCGCTGGCTTGTGTCCTTTTGTATCAGTAATCACAAATCTTTTTTTTGCCTCATCATAACGCCTTTTAACAAAAAGTCTTACCCCTTCAGTATAAAGCGTTGAAGTACTTTTATGTGCCAAAGTATTTTCTTTCGTAACACTCTCTGCCTTTGTTACTTTCATGGGTATTTTTTTGATAGAAGCTTGTCCACTTAGTGCTTTCTGTAGTGCATCTTTACTGACATATTCTGCATTAATCTTATCAATCATACTTCCAAGTTCTTGAAGCAGTGCTGTATCTGTTTTATTTTTATTTCCAGCTGTCTGCTTATTTTGTAATTCATTGACTGTAGCACTTAGTCCTTCTACAATACTCATTAACCCATCAATACGTTCATTTTGTTGTGCAATCTTATTTTGTAGTGCTGAAATCGTCTTTTTATTTTTAACAATCACTTTATCCGTATTATAAAAGCCATTATTTCCTCCATATACTGAAGGTTCAGATAAAACTAATATCGTTGATAGAGTCACTAAGACTACAACTTTCCCTATAAAATGCATACCCTATAGCCTTCTATGGTACTAAACGGAGGTCAACTCTTCTATTTTGAGCATAACATCCATCAGTTGGGTTCGTACATACAGGATTACTTTCACCAAAGCTTACTATCACCATTTTATTTGATTGCACACCTTGTGCAAGCATATTATCTTTCACTGCTTTTGCACGTTTTAACCCAAGTGCATAATTATATTCATCTGTTCCAAACTCATCACAATTACCTTCTATCTTAATTCTTCCTGCCTGCTTACTTGCTACATTACTATTCGTAGTCATACGGTTTTCCATTGATGTTGCGATACCATAATCACCAAAACCAAAATAGAGACTTTTAAATCCATTGGTACTACTGTTGACACTATCACTAGCATTCAATACATCGCTATTTGTTTCATCACTCATGTTCGTTTGACTATTTGTACTATTTTCATTGCCATAGGTATTTTCATTGATTGAAACTGTTTCACCTGCTATTTGTGTAGCATCAGAGATATTATTTTTTCCTACTTCTGTTTCAAGTTCAGGTGCTTTTTGACTACATCCACTTAATAGTAGTGTTAACATAGTAGCTGTAATCAGTAGAGTCTTTTGTTTCATTTTGTATCCTTTATATGTATAATTTACCAATCAATAGATTGAATTTTTCTTCCAGAAAGAGGAAAGAGTAAACTTTGATGACTTCTTAGATTTGTATACCCTATAGAAGAACCACGTCCGCTATGCTTAATGAACTGTACAACTGAACCATCGGTAGAAAACCTAGGAAACTGGTTTGTGCCTGTCGTTGTCAATGGTCGCGTACCAGAACCTCTTGATGAGGTAAGGTAAAGATTAAATGTATTTGAACCAAAACGATTTTTACTCTCTCTACTAGAATATACTATATTATTTTCATAAGCATCAACAGCATTATTGTTTCTTCCATGGTAGACAACCTGAGAGACAGCCCCTGAATGAATTTCTTTTTTAAATACATTTGCATATCCCAATCTATTGGAAACAAATACGATACGACTTTCATCATCAATATACTTACCATTCACATCTATACCATTAAATTTTGTAATTCTAGTTTTTGCTTTTGTTGCCACATTAAACTCATAAATATCTGCTTGACCATTAGGTGCCATAGTCAGTAAAATTTTAGTACCATCTTTACTCACGTCCGAACATACAAGCATACCTTCTGAAGAAACTATTTTTTGTTTTGATCCTGTATATATATTGATTTTATTAAGGACAGGAATGATTCCACTATAGGCACTATAGTAAAAACTTTTTTGTTCTTTGTCTGCCCATTTAGGAAAAAGATTTAATCCACCTTTTATAATGACTTTTTTATAGGTAAAGGTATAATCTGCCAAAACAATTTCACTCTGTCTTGGTGTGGTATAACGCGTAAATATAACATAACGATTAATCCATGAAATATCTGGATATTTTAAAACATTATTAATATCACTCACCGCTTTATGTGCCAAAAATGGCGTTTTACTTTTTGAAGGTATGGTATACGTTTTTCTAAAAACTTCTTTTGCATCTGATGTATTCAAAAGGCGAATAATCAGTTTTGTACCTGTTTGTTGAGTTAGTGTGTATTTCAGTACATATTCTCTACCCTTCAATGCGGGTAGAATAAAATCTGAATTTACATCACCTTTGTGATGTGTACCATCTGCTAAAAAGTGACCTGATATTTTCAAGTCAGAAATCAAGGTTTTAAAAAATGACTTATTTTCTACAGGAGAAGCATCTACCAAGGCAATACGTGCACGTTGTTCAACATCTTTTTCAATCTTAAGTGTTGCGTCTACAGCATAGAGATTTAATGATAATAATAGAATGAATAAAACTCTCAAAAATGTTTCCTTATATAATCTTTTACAAACATTATATCAAGCCTGTGTTAAATCTTCATTAATTAATATTAAACTTAAGAATAGCATTCTAAAATTGTAACAATCACTTCAAATCAAAGCTAGTGCGTGTCTTTAAGCTATTTATACTTTTGACAGACTCATATCCAACATCTCTATTAATTCCTTGTATTTGTAAATTCATATCTGAAGTATTTGTTGCATATCTTAACGCATCAGATTCTTTTATTTTATTCTGAGTATAGAGTTCAAATAGTGATTGGTCAAATGATTGTGTACCATATATCTCTTTCCCTTGTGCAATGCTCTCTAAGATTTCACTGTCTCGATTCTCTGCAATAAGTCCTGAGATACGCTGTGTTTTCATCATTACTTCTACTGCTGGAATTCTTTTACCATCAGTTGTGGGAATAAGCCTTTGTGAAACAATTCCCTCTAGTACAAATGAGAGTGTCATACGTATACGTGCTTGTTCTTCTTTTGGGAACATTCCAAGTATTCTTGAAATAGTCTCTTTTGCGTCAAGTGTATGTAATGTAGAAACCACTAAATGACCAGTATTAGCAGCATGTAATGCTATTTCTACCGTTTCTAGATCTCTTAATTCTCCTATGAAAATAATATCTATATCTTCCCTCAAAGCTGATCGTAATCCATTCTTGAAAGAGTGTGTACTTGTTCCTACGGAGCGTTGTGAAATTAAACATTTATCTTCTATATGTAAATATTCCACTGGATCTTCAATAGAAATAATATGTTTTCTTGTTGTTTTATTTATTCTATCAATAAGCGCTGCCATAGTGGTTGATTTTCCTGAACCACTCGTACCAGTTATAAGAACCAATCCATGATTCAAATCTGCTAATTTTTTCACTATTTTAGGTATATGTAGTGCATCTAAAGATAGAACCTCTGAAGGGATTACACGAAAAACTGCACTTAACCCATTCACTTGATAAAAAAAGTTTACTCTGAAACGCTTTGTTTTTTCTAAAGAGTATGTACTGTCAATCTCTTGATTTTCTACTAAAGTTTTATATTGTGTGTCCGTTAATACACGTCTAGCTATCTCTTCTACCTCTTCTGTTGTAAGTTTATCTCCATGTATAGTATGAAGCTCTCCAAACACACGCACATGTACTTCAGAACCAGCTTTTAAATGTAAATCACTTCCCTTAACTTCTAATAATTTATATAAATATTTTTGAATCTTTTTTTCCATTAGTTACTCACTTTTTACAATCATGTAGTACATCAATATTAAATATTGTGTTAAATCAGTTATTCTTCGTATCCTAAAGTTTGTCAGTATAAAAAATACTTGTCTAGTCAAACTAGTATAACTTGTAAAATCTTATGATAAGATTATAAGGGTTTCTAATCATACTGCCTCAGACTAATAATAGTTTTATAGGTGTATACGTTCCTTCTACTCCTTGGCAATGAACTCTGCTTCAAATTCATAAGTACGCCCTGCACTATGTTTACCAAACCCAATACCTTGTAACTGTCTCAAAAAGCCTAATAATGCAACATTAAAAGTATCATTATTTGAACCAGAAGTGACTTGAAATTCAAATTTACCTGTAGGTTTAATAAAAAAAGTTACTGTTGCCTTTTCACCAGCAAATTCACTTTGAGCAGGCCAATTTTCCAATATAGATTCCACTTTGGCTATATAGGCATTCTCTACACCACTCTCTTTATTTTTTTGATTTTTAAGTGAATTACTAATTCTCTCACTTGCACTAGGTGGTGCATCTGTTACTTTTATAATATTATTTTTCACTTCTGTTTTGATAGGTTTAGTACTTACTTTCATATTTAACTTTGTCTTTTTGGGCTTTACCTCAGAGAAAAGATCTATTGTTTTTTTCTTCTTTTCTGGTTTTATTTTCGCTTTATTTTCTTTTTTCTTTTTGGTTTTTGGTTTCTTGATTCTTTTAGCCTTGGTGATATTTTCATCTCTTTTTTTAATACGCTTTTTAACAAGCTTCTCTTTTATCACTTTCTTCTTCGTATCTTTTACTTTTGGCTTAACTTTAGGTTCTTTTTTAGTTTTAGTTTTAGTTTTAGTTTTTGGTTTTGGTTTTGGTTTCACTTTAGAGGGTGTAGGTTTTACTTTTGGTTTTGATTTTCGTTTAGATATTTTTTCTTTTTTAGGATTTGTGAGTGCCACCTGTATACGGTGCTCATCTTTTTTTACATAATGCTTTGATTTATCTTCACTGCGTGTGTTGAAATAAAATATGAGTAATCCTAGCAAAGTGAAGTATATAGCAAAAGCTATCGCACCCCAGAGGAATTTAGGAGATTTTTCAACCATATGATTATCTTTTATTCAGTAATAAGCGATACTTTCTCAAAGCCCGCTGCTTTTACACTTTTAAGTAAATACATCACATTCTTATATTGAAGTACTTCATCCGCATGTATATAAACTTCTGAGTTTTTATCATATTTAATAGATTGATTGACAAAATCATCTGCAAAAGTATCTAATCCATAGGTATCATTGTTCAAATAAATCTTTTTATTTTTATCCATACGTATAGTCAATGTTTTGGGCTTTGTTACCTTCACTGTCTTAGAACCTTGTGGCAAGGCTATTTGTTCTTGAAAAGTGATGGTTGGTGCTGTCACCATAAGTATAGCCATAAGTACAAGCATGACATCAACTAAGGGTGTGATATTCAAATCTGGACTATCATCCCAAGAAAACATCTATATTTCCTCACTAACCTGAGAAAGTATTACTTCTGATTGAGAAGAAAGTAAAGACGAAAGTTCATATGCTTTACGTTTTAAAATAAGATGAAAGGTATATGCAAAAATTGCCACTGCAATACCTGCAGCTGTGGCAATAAGTGCTTCTGAGATAGCAGGTGCTACCACAGAGAGTGATGCACTTGATTGAGAACCTAATTTTGAGAATGTCTCAAGTATCCCTATGACAGTACCAAAAAGACCAATAAAAGGTGAGGTCGAAGCGATAATAGAAAGCCACGTTAAACCTTTTGTTGAAACTCTTATAGCATCAGATGATGCTGCTTCTAGTATGGCTTTATTCGGTTTATTCACA
>Ga0256844_10001015_pt1 | contig 10648 bp, 10 predicted proteins | sample MusselsmetaG_FD_189100 | JGI IMG/M metagenome (GOLD analysis project Ga0256844, IMG submission 189100) | Mussel associated microbial communities from hydrothermal vent at the East Pacific Rise, Pacific Ocean - Mussels | ecosystem: Host-associated > Mollusca > Shell > Unclassified ... | reverse complement strand
TAAAGCAAGTTCTATTGTTTGGTTTACCTCAATTATACTTTGTCCTGAAACAGTCACTGTAACGAGCGTCTCATCGCTCAGATGAGTGTAGAGATAACTAACATCGCCCAACTTTTCAACAAGGTCAACAGTTGCATTGATCACGATACATTGATTGTCTTTTTGCATCTCTTCAGTTGCCAACTGAAGATGTTCGGGGCGAATACCAATGGTTAGCTCGTCACCCTGAGAGCCCTGCAAGCGGTATGAATCAGGTAGGAGATGTTTCTCCCCTGAAATATTCGCCTTTGTAGAATAAGAGTCATTTGAATTAGGGTCGTTATCTATGTTTGTTTTTATTAAATTCATAGGTGGTGCTCCAATAAACTTAGCTACAAATAGATTAGCTGGCTCATTGTAAAGGCTCATGGGAGTTCCTACTTGCTCTACTTTTCCATCGCTTAAAACCACGATTTTATCCGCCAAGGTCATTGCTTCTACTTGGTCATGGGTGACATAAATGGTGGTGCAATCGAGGCTATCGTGTAAGCGTGAAATCTCAATACGCATTTGGATACGTAAGCTGGCATCTAAGTTTGAAAGTGGCTCATCAAATAAAAATACGCGCGGCTCACGTACAATGGCACGACCAATGGCGACACGTTGACGTTGCCCACCTGATAGCTCAGACGGTCGTCTATCAAGCAGTTGATCAAGCTGTAAGACTTTGGCGGCATCACGGATTTTTTGGTCAATTTTGCTTTTGTCTTCTCCCGCTGTTTTTAGACCAAAGGCCATATTTTTATATACGGTCATATGTGGATATAACGCATATGATTGAAATACCATAGCGATGCCGCGCTCACGTGGTGATAGTGAGTTTACATTTTCTCCACCAATTTCTAGACCACCTGAGGTAATTTCCTCCAAGCCGCAAATTAGTCGTAATAAGGTGGATTTTCCACAGCCAGAAGGCCCGACAAAAACCACGAACTCACCGCTTTCAATTTCAAGATCGACATCTTTGATAACTTCAACTTTACCAAAAGATTTGTAAATATTTTTTAAAGATACTGATGCCATCTTATTTTACTGCTCCTGCGGTTAAGCCACGGATAATATGTTTAGAGAAAATCATATAAAGAATCAATACGGGAACAACCGCTAAGGTTAATGATGCCAAAACGGAGTTCCAATCGGTCACGTATTGCCCTATAAATTGTTGTACGCCCAAGGTCACGGTTCGCGCTTCTTCACCAGGAGCTAGAATTAGAGGAAACCATAAATCATTCCAAATGGGGATAATTGAGAATACGGCAACAGTAGCAATGGCTGGTCGGGTGAGTGGTAATACAATTTGAAAGAAAATCTTGTATTCGCTCACGTCGTCACAACGCGCGGCTTCTTTAAGTTCTTTGGGGATTTGTGCCATAAACTCGCTAAGAATAAACACCGCCATCGGCAAGCCTTGAGCAATATAAACCAAAATTAATGCCGTACGGGTATTGACTAAATCTAAGCTGACAATTGTTTCTAGAATTGAAACTGAGCCTAGACGAATTGGTACAATAATTCCGATTGCCATAAAAAAGCGCATAAAGCGCGAGCCAAAAAAGTCGTATTCTGATAGCGCCCAAGCGATCATTGACCCCAGCAATAAAATGAAAAACAAAGCACCTAAAGTTACAATTAAGCTATTGCTGAAATAGTGGAAAAAGTCTGAGTTTGCCATGACTTTTTCAAAACCTTTGGTGCTAAATGTTTCTGATGTAGGTAGCGCCAAAGGATCATTGAAAATGCCTTTGCGTGATTTAAAGGCATTGATAATGATAAGAAAAACAGGAAACAGCGCCAGCAAAGTATAGGAAATCAAGAACAGGTGAATTAACGGTGAGTTGCCTCGATTTTTACTGCTATTAAAAAGGTTGGAAAACATTAGAGCTGATACCTCTGCAATTTACGTTGTACCAGATAAAAGTAAATCATTACGCCCACTAAAATAACAAAAAACATCATCGCCGCAACGGTTGCACCCATGGTTGGACTGCCTAAGCTGGATTGAAAGCCAAAGAAGGTGCGATAGAAATATGTGCCTAAAATATCGGTTGAGAAGTTAGGGCCTGCTAGCCCGCCTTTAATTGAATAAATTAGGTCGAAAGCATTAAAATTACCAATAAAGGTAAGGATACTTACCAAGCCTAAAGTGGGTAAAATAAGAGGAAGTTTAATCTTCCAGAAAATACGTCGTGGACTTGCACCATCAACGTAAGCAGCATCAGAGAGTTCATCAGGAATTCCCAATAATGCTGTATAGATTAGCATCAGTGGGATACCCACAAACTGCCAAACTGAAATAAGTGCGATGGTTATTAAGGCCGTTGGTTCTAAGCCTAGCCATGCATCAAAATAACTATCTAAGCCAATATATCCAAGTAGCGTTTCACTCACGCCCCAAAGCGGGTTTAAGATTAATTGCCAGATAAATCCCACAATTACTACAGAGAGTAGAGTAGGGAAGAAGATCAAAGTGCGGTAGGTATTTGCACCTTTTAACATGTTGTTGCTGACTAAGGCTGCAATCAACAAACTAATAGGGTTTTGTACTAGCATGTGAATGATAAAAAACTTGAGATTATTCCACGTTGCATTCCAAAAGCCATTTGACCATTCCTCATCAAAAAGCAAAATATTGTAATTTGCCAGCCCCACAAAATGCCGAGCGCCGCTGTCGTCTTGTTCATACAAACTTAATAACAAGGTGTCTATTAGGGGCCAAGCGCTAAAGACCGTATAGATCAATACGCCTGGCACCAAAAACACGAGAACGTGAATCGGGATTCTGGGGAACCAGCTCATACTATTTATTCCTACAATTCCTTTAACTTACTTATCTAGAATTGTCTGAATAGTTTTAGCGCCTTCTGCTGGTGTCATCGTTTGGCTTAATACGCCAGCGCCTACATTCCAGAAAGTTGTTTCTAAATCTTTCTTACCACGATTTAGCACTTGAGCATTCAAACGAATAGTTGATTTACAATCATTACGCCAGCCTAACATCTCATTTGCCACTTTATCTTTAAGTGTAATTTTGTGATTAGATAGTGAGAAGAAACCTGTCACTTCATTAGAATAAAGCTCAGCAAATTCCGCAGAAGATAACCAGTTCAAGAATACTTTAGCATCCTCTTTATTTTTAGATGTGGAATTGATGCCCATACCTATATCCGTGTGATCACTGATATAACAAGTATCACCTGCTTTCTTTACTGGAGGGTAGAATGCACCAAATTCAAATTCAGCATTCTTATTAAAGTGAGCAATATCCCAAGAGCCTGCCGCATAAATTGCTGCACGACCTAAGGCAAATAAGTTTTGAGAGTCACCGTAAGTTTGTGCTTTAAAGCCTTTGCTTAGGTAAGGACTCCACTTAGCAATATACTCATAAGGACCAGTAAACTCAGGGTCAGTCACTTTTGCTTTGCCCGCAATTAATGCCTGACGACCTTCCTCTCCCTTCCAGTAATTAGGGCCAACGCCAGTGTAAACAATTTGGTGCATTTCCCAGCCGTCATTTGTACCTAGTGAGATGGGTGTATATTTGGATTTTGATTTGATTGTTTCTAATACTTTGAAGAATTCATCTTCTGTCTTTGGTGTACTAATACTCAGCTCTTTAAAAATTTCTTTATTATAGAAAAATCCATGCATAACTGATGCCATTGGCAGGCAATAAGTTGTTGCTTTATCATCTGTTTGCCATGCGCCTTTAGCGACATCGGGAAAGTTTTTCATACCTTCAAGGTCATTTAATTTATCTAAACGACCTTTTTTGAATAAGTCTAATGAGACATCAAAGGGACGACAAGTAATCAAATCACCTGCTGTACCACCTGTTAAACGAGTATTTAAACTAGCGTTGTACTCTGTTGGTGCCGTTGGTGAAAACGTAACCTTAATACTAGGGTGTGCTTTATTAAAAGCAGGAATAATTTTCCCTTCCCAAAGGGCCTTATCATCTACACGCCAACTTTCGATAGAAAGGTCACCTGCTTGTGCAAGTGGTGCATAAGCCATTAAAGCTGTAGTTGTTAAGCTTATAGCGCTGATTGTCTTAACCAGTTTCATAGTTTTATCCTCAAATTGTGGTTCGCATTAGTTTGATCAAATCATAGTTTGCTTTTCAGTTTTAATGCTTGTCTTTTGTCACTTTTCTTGAACATAGTTCAATATTGGTATTATAATGGTATTATTTTTAAAAAGTAAAGCTTAGGATTTTTTCAGTGAAAACGACCCAAATAAAGTATCTGCTTGGTATCGATGGCGGTGGCACTAAATGCCAAGCGCGCCTTACTGATTTGGATCATAATATTCTTGGTGAAGGTTTAGCAGGTTCTTCGAATCTTTCGCAAATGGGTGAAAATGCTTTAGATGCTATTTTTGAATGTGCTGGTAGAGCCTTTAAAGATGCTAAGTTACCACTTAATAAAATGATAAACACGGCGGTTGGTCTAGGCATCTCAGGAGCAGAACTCCCTACAGGTGGTGCAGTTATTGAGCAGTGGCAACACCCTTTTGCATCATTGGTTTTTGATAATGATGCCCTTATTGCTTGTTTAGGTGCTCATCTAGGGAAGCAGGGGGCGGTACTCAGTATTGGTACTGGTATTGTTGGCTGGGAAAATATTGAGAAGCACTCCATCATGCGAGGTGGTTGGGGCTTTCCTTTATCTGATATTGGCAGTGGTGCTTGGTTGGGTTTACGTGCTTTGCAAGAAACGTTGAAAGCTGATGATGGTATTATTTCGCACAGCCCACTAACTCAAACAATTTTAGAAGAACATGGAACAGCACGTGATATTTCGGCATGGGCTTTTGATGCGCGATCAGGCTCATTTGGAAAATACGCCAAGGTTGTTGCAGATTTTTATATTCAGTCAGATGAAATTGCACAACGGTTAGTAGCAGAGCAGGTGCGTGAGGTTGAAGCTTTTTTGGGGTCTATTATTGAGCGCAAGCCACCTAGAATTTCGCTCCTTGGTGGCATGGCTGATTTTTTATATCCGTTGATTCAACCTCAGATGCAAGAAAAGCTTAGCCCAGCTTTTGGTGATGCTTTAACAGGTGCTTTGTTATTAATTGATTTGCATAAAGAGACAAGGAGGCGTTAATGAATGATGTACATGCACTTGTTGATTTTCTTCGCCCCTCAGGGGAACGCCCTGGAGCGCTTTATAAACAACTGGCTAAATCATTAATTCAAGCCATTAAGTCTGGACTATTGGAAGCAGGAGATTGCCTGATTGCCGAACGTGATTTGGCGGAGCGTTTAGATGTTTCTCGCGTGACCGTGCGCAAAGCGATTTCCGAATTAGTTACTGATGGTTACCTTATGCAACGCCAAGGTGCTGGTACAATGGTGTGTGAATCACCTGATAGCGTATTGCATAAAAAATTATCAACCCTTAATGGTTTTACCGAAGATATGCAAAAGCGAGGTTTTAAACCTAAGAGCAAGTTGATTTCGCGCCAAGAGCTTCCTGCTACAGAGCATGAAGCTAAGGTGCTTGACCTACAAACAGATGATTTAATTTGCAGGCTTAGCCGAGTACGATTATTGGATGATAGCCCTTTAGCTTATGAGATAGCGATTATTCCTGCCAGTATTATTCCTGAATCTATGGAAATCAATGTTTCTCTTTATGCCACGTTGGCAGAGCAAAATATGGTGCCTGTTCGTGCTACCCAAAGTATTCGTGCTGTTAATGCAAGCCCAGAAGTGGCTCAAGCGTTAAATATCAAAATAGATGATGCTGTACTTTTTATGGAAAGGCAGGGCTTTGCAAAAGACGATAGGGTGGTGGAATATACTCAATCGTATTACCGTGGAGATCGCTATGATTATACGGTGGAGCTAAAGTGAGTAAAATAGCATTTATAAATGGTCGTATTTTTGATGGTGAAACTTTCCGTCAAAATGAAGCATTATTGGTAGATGATGAACTGATTAGTGCCTTTACCAGCCCCCATGAAATTCCATCTGATTATTCAATTGTTGACCTAAAGAATGATATGTTAAGTGCAGGCTTTATTGATTTGCAAGTCAATGGCGGTGGCGGTGTTTTATTTAATAATACACCCAATGAAGCTGGATTAAAAAGCATCACGCAAGCGCACTTAAAATACGGTACAACCAGCCTAATGCCCACGGTTATTAGTGATACGACTGATAAAGTGAATGATTGTGTTAATGCGGTTAGAAATGCAATTAAAACTAATTCATCACTGTTGGGTATTCATATTGAAGGACCTTTTTTCAATTCAGAGCGTCGCGGTGTTCATAAATCTGATTTTATTCGTAAGCCTAAAGATGAAGACATACAATTCTTAATTGAAATCAAAGACCTTCCGTTAATGCTGACTCTTGCACCTGAGCAACTAAGCCTGCAGCAAATTGGTGTTTTAGCCGCTGCAAATATTAAACTATTAGCGGGTCATACCGATACAAATTACCGCACTATAAGCAAAGCGGTTGAACAGGGTTTAAGCGGATTTACGCACCTTTATAATGCCATGAGTGCGGCTACTGCCCGTGAACCAAACGTAATGGGTGCTGCCTTGGCATTGGATAAAACTACAGCCAATATTATTGTGGATGGACATCATGTTCATCTTGATATGGTCAAAATTGCTTATCGTTGTAAGCCTAAAGGTAAGTTGATTTTTGTCTCCGATGCGATGGCAACGGTTGGTGGTGCTGATGAATTTAAGCTCTACGGTGAAACAATCAAAGAAGAAAAGGGGCGTTTAATTAATCAAGAAGGCAAACTAGCAGGTTCTGCTATTAGCCTTATAGACGCAGTAAAAATAGCGACTAATGATTGTGCTATTCCGCTTGAAGAGGCCTTGAAAATGGCATCGCTTTATCCTGCTGATTATTTAGGCATTAGCGATAAAATAGGGCGATTAAAAGCAGGCTTCAAAGCAGATATTATTTGTTTTGATAAGAGTTTCACAATTAAAAACGTCTGGAAATCAGGCCAACATATCTAGATTAAATAGGTGCAAAAAATGCGCGTTGTAATTCTACCTACAGCCGATGATGTGGCACACTACTGTGCAGAACAAATCATCCATCAAATTCAACAAAAATCAAATACCGTATTGGGTTTGGCAACAGGCTCCACCCCTGTTGCCAGCTACCAAAAGTTAATTCAGGCTTGTAGTAAAAAGGAAGTCAGCTTCGCTAAGGTTAGCAGCTTTAATTTGGATGAATACATTGGGTTAGAATCAACACATCCGCAAAGTTACCGTAATTTTATGAATCAAGAGCTGTTTAATCATATAGACATTAAGTTTGAAAATACTCATGTTCCTGATGGATTAAGCCCTGACTTTGAAAAAAGCTGTCAAGCTTATGAAAGCCTAATTTTACAAAAAGGAGGCGTTGATTTACAGCTTCTTGGTATTGGTGAAAATGGGCATATTGGCTTCAATGAGCCAAGCTCGAGCTTAAATTCTCGCACCCGTGTTAAAACACTTAGCCCTCAAACGGTTGCTAATAATGCACGCTTTTTTAAAGTAGGTGAAACACAACCACAGCTTGCTGTCACTATGGGTATTGGTACTATTATGGATGCAAAAAAGGTTGTTTTATTAGCAACAGGTTCGCAGAAAAAACAAGCGGTTGCTAACTTAATAGAAGGTTCTATTTCGGCTTTTAGTCCCGCAAGCATTCTACAAATGCACCCTAAAACTATGGTGATTATTGATGAATCAGCGGCGGAGCTTTTAGCATTAAATGACTATTATTTGCATATTGAAGATGTACAAATCAAGCTAAGCAAACATAAAAATGTATAGGGGATTTTTATAGTTGATTAATATAATTAAAGAATATTTTTTCTTAATATGAAATGATCATGCTATGGGAAAACTAAGCGCACACCGTGGGGAAATACTCCACTTTTTAGATAAGGATAACTACCAGCACTTTGAAGATGGCTTGCTCGTTATTGAAGATGGGCTTATTCATTCGGTGGGTAATGCAGAAGATATTCTAAAGCAGTTTGTACACCCCCCCACTTTTGCACAGCATCCAAACTGTTTAATCACCGCAGGCTTTGTCGATACGCATGTGCATTATCCGCAATGTGAAATTATTGCATCTTATGGCAAACAGCTTTTGGAGTGGTTGGAGACTTATACTTTTCCTGCGGAGCAGAAGTTTGATGACCCTGAATATGCCAGCAAAATTGCGCGTTTCTTTTTAGATCAGCTCATCGCAAATGGCACAACTACCGCCTTGGTTTTTGGCACGGTGCATCCTCAGTCGGTCGATGCCTTTTTTACAGAAGCGCAAAAACGAAAGTTAAGGATGATTTGTGGCAAGGTGATGATGGATAGGAATGCGCCTGATGCCTTGCTTGATACGCCAGAAACTTCCTACAGCGAAAGCAAAGCGCTAATCGAAAAGTGGCACAATAAAGATCGCCTGTGCTATGCCGTCACCCCACGCTTTGCACCCACCAGCACGGATGAGCAATTAGAACAGGCAGGACGCTTATTGCAAGAATACCCTGATGTGCATTTTCAAACGCATATCTCTGAAAACAAGCAAGAATGCGAATGGGTGACAGAACTTTTCCCTGAGCGTAAAAACTATTTGGATGTGTACGACCATCATAATCTACTGGGTAAACGCTCGGTATTTGCGCACGGCGTTCACTTAGAAGATAGCGAATGGCAACGCTTAGCAGAAACCGATTCAGCCATCGCATTTTGTCCCGCTTCCAATCTATTTATTGGTTCGGGCTTATTCAATTTATACAAAGCTAATCACTACGGAGTTAAGATAGGTTTAGGCACGGACGTAGCAGGGGGTGATTCATTTTCAATTTTAAAAGTTGTCAATCAAGCCTATAAAACTCAACAACTTCAAGGTAATAGCTTATCGGCTTTTGAGTCTTTATATTTGGCAACTTATGGTGGCGCAAAGGCGTTAGATTTGCACGATAAAATCGGTAATTTCGAGAAAGGAAAAGAAGCTGATTTTGTGGTGCTGGATTATCATGCCACCGAATTGATGAAGTTTAAAATTGAGCAGTGTGATAGCATTGAAGAGCGCTTGTTTTCGTTGCTGATGTTGGCAGATGATAGAGCCGTTAAAAACACATTTATACTGGGAAAAGAGACAAAAAATGCCAAGAGCTAATGATTTAAAAAAAGGAATGATTATCGATTTTGACGGCGTACCACACGCAGTCAAAACGGTTGATTGTAAAAGCCCATCGTCACGCGGCGCATCAACCTATTACAAAATCCGCTACACCAATCTGCAAACAGGTCAAAAACGTGATGAGTCGCATAAGGCTGATGACATGCTCAAAGAGGCTGACTGTATCCGCGTAAAGGTTTCATATTCCTATATGGATGGTGATGATTATGTGCTTATGGATAATGAAGATTATTCGCAATACAGCCTAAACACAGAAGACCTTGGCGAGCAGGTCGGCTATATCACCGAAGGCATGGAAGAAATCACTGCGCTATTGTTAGAAGGTAATATTATCGGCGTTGAGTTGCCCTCAACCGTTTCGTTAGAAGTCACCGAAACCGCGCCCCGCTTAAAAGGCGCAAGTGCAACGAACCGTGATAAGCCTGCCACACTTTCGACAGGCATAACAGTGCAAGTGCCTGAATATTTAGAAACAGGTGAAATCATTAAAGTGCATACAGGCACGGGCAAGTTTATTTCGCGCGATAATGAGTGATCTAGTTTAGTAACACCCATGCAAAACTAGGGGGGTGTGGTTGCTGATGCTAGGATAAGCTTAACTCAGTATAACTTTCTACCGACACACTTATTTGATTGTATATTTGATTGTGAATTTATGATGTTTGTTGGTGTTGTCAGTAAAATCATAATCAGCCTGAATGTAGCCAGTGCATTGTGCAACCATTTCAGGAGGAATATCCCCAGCAGGGTCTTCGTTTAATACATCGTCTGGGCAAGGTATATTTGAACCTTCATAACTAGGGTCTTGTGGGTCTTCACCCCATTCTACTAAGTCCATTACATCTTTATTACTAATTAACGTTGCATCAAGAGGAGAAGTAAACGTCATATCACAAGCAACAGTTGATTCCCCCTCTGCTGAAATATCTATTTTTCCTGTTAAGTAATTTGCAGTTGTTGTTGCCTTTACAGTTTTTCCATTACAATTTAGTTCTAATTTTTCAGTTCGTGTCCCATCAGTAATAACCAAACTATCAGCACCATCTTTTAAATCTACGGTTTCAGTTTTACAATTAGCAACAAGGTCTCCATCTGATGTTTCTGTACAAGAAAGTTTCTTCTTTGCTTTGCTACCGCCTCCACATGCCGTTAAAAGAAGACTGCTTATAACTAAACTAAAAATGATTCTGAAAAGCATGTGAGTACCTATTTGTTGTAATGTTTAAAACAATATAAATGATATGGCTTAAAAGTTCTATTTGTTATTTAAGTCAGCCGGCTTGCCATGCAAAACTAGGGGGGTGTACCTATAACTACTCAGCATCCAGAATACTAATTAACTGAGCTTTCTCAGGCAATGCACCTGAGCGTAATAGCGCGGCAATGCGCGCTAGTTCTCTTGGTGGCTTTTCTATATTTATCTGAAAGTGCTTT
>Ga0256844_10001014_pt1 | contig 10655 bp, 11 predicted proteins | sample MusselsmetaG_FD_189100 | JGI IMG/M metagenome (GOLD analysis project Ga0256844, IMG submission 189100) | Mussel associated microbial communities from hydrothermal vent at the East Pacific Rise, Pacific Ocean - Mussels | ecosystem: Host-associated > Mollusca > Shell > Unclassified ... | reverse complement strand
TCATAATCTATTTACATATATATTCACAAATGCAAAAAAATATAAAGGTTAAAAATGAGTTATATTCCATACGTTGTAGAGCAAACGGGTAGAGGCGAGAGATCTTACGATATCTATTCACGTTTATTAAAAGACCGTATCATTATGTTAAGTGGTGAGGTGAATGACCAAGTGGCATCTACTATTGTGGCGCAACTTCTTTTTCTTGAAGCACAAGACCCAGATAAGGATATTTACTTTTACATCAACTCTCCAGGAGGGGTGATTACTTCTGGACTTTCTATGTTCGATACGATGAACTACATCAAGCCAGACATTGTGACTATCTGTATGGGACAAGCAGCTTCTATGGGGGCATTTTTACTTGCATGTGGAACACCAGGTAAACGTTATGCTCTTCCAAATGCACGTATTATGATTCACCAACCTTCTGGTGGGGCACAAGGACAGTCTACAGACATCCAGATACAAGCACAAGAGATACAACGTCTTAAAGACACACTCAACCAAATACTTGCAGAAAAAACAGGTAAAAAAGCGAAGCAAATAGAAAAAGATACAGAACGTGATAACTTTATGTCTTCAAAAGAAGCAGTTGAGTATGGACTTATCGACAAAGTGCTTACTAAAAGTTTTTCGTAGAGTAGACAATGGTTAGAGAAATTGTAGTATATCCCGATAAAAGACTGAAACTCATCTCCAAAGAGGTAAAGTCTTTTGATACCAAACTTCATACCCTACTTGATGATATGTATGACACCATGCGTGCTAAAAATGGAGTAGGACTTGCAGCCATTCAAGTGGGTGTAGATACAAGAGCGCTCATCATTAATGTGCCTTTAGAAGATGAAGACGGTGAGCATGACCAACCTAGAGATAATACCTTAGAAATGATAAACCCAGTCATCGTAGAGCAAGAGGGCTGTGAGAAATTTCAAGAAGGGTGTCTTTCTATCCCTGGTGTGTATGAAGATATTGAACGTGCTAAACATGTAAAAATAGAATACTTTGATAGATACGGTGAAAAACAGACCATAGAAGATGATGACTTTTTAGCGATTGCTATGCAACATGAGATGGATCATCTTGAAGGTAAAGTATTTATAGAAAAGCTCTCCTTTTTAAAGCGTAAAAAGTTTGAAAAAGAGTGGGCTAAAAGACTTAAAGAAGTCTAGTATAAAGATGTCTCCCATTACTCTTATATAGTAGCGTATTATACCCCATGCATTATCATTGCATCTGCTACACGTTGGAAGCCCAATATATTTGCACCAGACACAAGATCCATATCTAGATCATATTCATCACACACTTCTTTGATATGGAGATAAATATTTGACATAATTTCTTTGAGTCTCTCATCTACTTCTTCAAAAGAAAGATAGTTCAGTGAAGCATTTTGGCTCATTTCTAAAACAGAAACAGCCACACCTCCTGCATTGGCAGCTTTGGCTGGTGCAAAAATAATATCATTTTTTTGAAAGATATCCAAGGCTTCAGCAGACGTAGGCATATTGGCACCTTCTGCAACGATTTTGACATCATTGTCTATGAGTTTTTGTGCACAGGTGGAACCTAATTCATTTTGTGTGGCACAAGGGAAAGCGGCATAACAAGGGATGTCCCAAACATAAGAGCTTCCTCCTGCATACTTTTCTTTTTTTACATAGATGGCATTCTTTTTTTCATGAGCATAGTACTCTAAAGAAGCACGTCTTTCTAGTTTTATTTTTTTAAGCAGTTCAAGGTCAATACCATTACTGTCATAGATTGCTCCCTTGGAATCAGAACATGTCACAGGTACAGCACCTATATCATACAGTTTTTCTATGGCATGAATGGCTACATTACCTGAACCTGAAATGGTACATATTTTACCTTTTAGTGTTTGCTCTAAGTCTTCAAGAAGTTTTTGCGTAAAATAGATAAGCCCATAGCCTGTGGCTTGTGTACGACCCAAGCTACCACCCAGTGCCAGCGGTTTAGAGGTGATGATACTGTCATAGGTGTTGGTAAGTTGTTTATACTGACCAAAGAGATACCCTACCTCTCTTGCCCCCACCCCTATGTCACCACCAAGTATATCAATATCTGATCCAATACTGTTGTAAAATGCTGTCATAAAGGCTTGGCAAAACTTCATAATTTCTTTATCACTTTTGCCTTTTGGATCAAAATCTGCACCACCTTTTGCACCCCCTATGTGAAGTCCTGTAATCGCATTTTTAAATATCTGTTCAAAAGCAAGAAATTTTAAAATATCAGGGTTGACAGAAGGATGAAATCGTACACCACCCTTGTAAGGGCCTAAGGCATTATTAAATTGGATTCTATAGCCATTGTTGACATGTATGTTATGATGGTCATCTATCCATTCTATTTTAAAGTATATAGATCTGTTTGGTGCAATCATACGTTCGATAATGTTATGCGTTTGATATTCTGGATGTCTATCCATTAAAGGTCGAATAGATACGAGTACCTCATTGAGCGCTTGAAAAAAGTTAACATCACTTTCACAGTTACTTTCTTTTGCGCGTTTCATTGCTAATTCTATATAATCCATAGGTTTCCTTTTTGTCTGTATTCTTTAATTATATGACAATTTATTGTAGAAGTTCCCCTATTAGAGGGTTACGTTTTATTCTTTCATGTAATAGGGTGCAAGCTCCATAATACTTCCAAGATAATTGGCAAAAAGATTTAAAAAATCTAAATCATTTTCATCAAAGCCATTTTCTTTATTGAGTAATTCTAATACACCAATAATCTCTTTTCTAAAATTAAAGATAGGACAAGCAATAATATTGTGTGTGGTGTATCCACTCTCTTTGTCTATATCACTGAGGAAATGGTCATTTTGGTTTACACTGTTTTCTATGATAGAGTCTTTGGTTCTAAATACATACCCTACGATACCTTTTTCAGAGGGAATATGAATCTTTTCGATGCCAGTGGAGAGTATAGTCCATAGTTCATCATGCTCTTTTTCATAAATAAATATAGAACAACGTTCTGCACCAGTAAAAGCAGTAATATGGGTTGAAATCTGTGAAAGCCCTTTTTCAAATTGATGTTTATTGAGTAAGCTTTCTCCTAAATCTATGAGATTTTGAAAAGAAGTAGATTCGTGCATAGTAGCCCCCTGAGTTTGTACAGATTATACTTGGAGTAAACTAAATTTTATAACATATATTGAGATTTTTTTTTATTTAAATAAAAATATGTCAATTTGCAATATTTTTGCACATTTTTTTAAAACTATGTCACACTGTGAATATGAATGCAAAAGTAGATAGTGGTACTCCACCAAATACAAGCCCAAAAGTAAAACAAAAAACCAAACAAGAGAATATAGTCAATAGACTTACTTGTGCAACCTTAGAAGGTGTGAAGGCACAAGTTGTAGAAGTAGAAGCTACTTTTACAAAGGGGCTACCGGGATTTTCTGTGGTCGGTTTAGCCAATTCAGATATACAAGAAGCAAAAGAGCGTGTGAAGTCTGCATTGTTGGTAAATGCATTTGTTTTCCCTCCTTTAAAAATCACCATAGGATTAAGTCCTTCAGAAATAAAGAAAAGTGGTAGCCATTTTGACCTTCCTTTGGCGTTACTTGTGGCACTCAATAAAAAGAGCTTTGAGGAAGAAGGGCTTTTTGTATTTGGAGAACTTGGACTAGACGGGCGTGTGAAAAGTTCTTCTATGCTTTTTCCTCTCATCCTTTCACTTAAAGAGCAAGGGTTTATTAAACGCGCCATTGTTCCTAAAGTTGCGATTACCTACTTGAGTCATATTTCTGGGGTGGATTTCATAGCAGTTGAGACACTTAATGAGGCTATTGTTCTTTTAAGAAAAGGTGACTTTGCAGCCAATGTTCAAAAATTTGAGTATGATGCACAGGCTTTTACTTTAGGGGGAACAGCATACTATTATGAAGAGAAGTACGAGCGTGACTTTAAAGAGGTCAAAGGTCAGATGGTAGCTAAACGTGCTGCGCTCATAGCTGCTGCAGGGATGCATAACCTTTTTATGGAGGGAAATCCAGGCTGTGGCAAGAGTATGATAGCCAAACGTATAAAAGACATACTCCCACCGATGCAAGAAGAGGAGCTACTTTCCATTGCAAAACATCAGTTTTTAGATGGACAAACACCTAATTTTAAGCCCATAAGACCCATGAGAAGCCCTCATCATACAGCAACTTCTGCATCTATATTTGGTGGGGGCAGTGGACAAGCACGCATAGGTGAAGTGGCCTTAGCAAGTAAAGGTATACTCTTTTTTGATGAAATACCGCACTTCTCCAAGCAAGTATTAGAAGCCATGCGAGAACCACTCCAAGATAAAAAAGTACATATAGCAAGGGTCAATGCCAAGATAGAGTATGAAGCAGACATTATGTTCATCGCTGCACAAAACCCTTGTCCGTGTGGAAACTTGCTCTCCAAAGTAAAATCATGCCGTTGTTCAGAAATGGAGATAAAACGCTATGCTAACAAACTTTCTGACCCATTTTTAGACCGTATAGATCTTTTTGTAGTGATGCAGGAAGTACAAAGTAGTGACAAGGGTGACGTGACATCTTCAGTCATGCATCAAGCAGTCATCAAATCATTTATACTGCAAAAAGAACGTGGACAAATAAGACTTAATGGCAAACTAGCAGAAGATGAGATAGAGAAGTATTGTCTGTTGAACAATGAGGCACAAAAGATTTTAGAATCTGCCATTTCAAAATTTGCTCTTTCTCATAGGAGTATTGCCTCAGTAAAAAAGATAGGACGGACTATTTCTGATTTGAATGGAAATGAAAGAATAGAAAAAAGAGATATACTTGAAGCGTTGAGCTATAGGAGACGTAAGTAGAAAATGCTACTTACAATATAGCTTACATGCAAACAAGTTTAGTCACTACAAATCCACCAAGTACCAACCACACAAACATACTTGTTGCCGTATAAACAGGTGCAAGTCCTAAGCCTTTAAACTTAGCAAAGATGGTTCCCATACCTAGGGCAGTCATTGCCATGGTGAGTAAAAAAGTATCTACTTCATTGATAAGATCTACAATATTTTGAGGGATGAGGTGCAGTGAGTTAAAGCCTGCAACCATGATGAAATAGACAGCAAACCAAGGGATGACAAGTTTCATTTTTTCATCTCTCGCTCCCCCCTCTCTTTTAGCAGACCAAGCAAGATAAAGACCAAGTACTATGAGCATAGGGGCTATCATAATCACTCTGGTCATTTTTACAATGACTGCTGCATTTGCCATCTCTGCTGGGGCATTTGGTACAGAGGCAGGTACAGCTACCACTTGCGCAACCTCATGGATAGTTCCACCAACATAGATACCAAATTCTCTTGCCGTCATGTGTAAGAACCCTGTGGCATTTTCAAAAATAGTCGTATAAAGTACAGGGTAGAGGAACATAGAAATGGTTCCAAAGAGCACAACCATAGAGACTGCGATGGCAGTTTTGTATTCTTCGGCTTTGAGTACAGGTTCAGTAGCAAGTACAGCGGCAGCTCCACAGACAGAGGCACCAGAAGCAGTAAGGATAGAGGTGTCTTTATCCATACCAAAGACTTTAAATCCTAGCCATGAGCCAAGTATGAGTGTAGAAGTTAGCATGATGAGTGAGACTAAAAAACCTTCCATCCCTACTTCAGCTATCTGTTGAAAGGTGATTCTAAAACCATAAAGGACAATGGCAAAACGTAAGATTTTCTTTGCTGAAAAAGTGATACCGCTTTGCCATTCTCTAGGTGTTTGGTTATGTAAAGTATTGGCATAAAAGATACCCATAACAATACCAATAACAAGTGGAGAAAGACCCAGTGTTTTGATAGGTGCTAATCCTGAAATATAGGTTGCAGCAGCAGCAAAAATAGCAACAAAGAGTATACCCGAGATAGTTCCTTTGCGTTTTTCGGGTGTAAATGCCATAAAAATCCTTTTTTGTTCAATCTTATTGATAATAATTTTGGAATCATACTATAATTTTGATACAATATGCAAATAAAAATAATTACATATAATAATCATTAATAATGAATAAAAAGAGTAGCAATGAAACTAACACTAAGACAAATGGAAATTTTTTTAAATGTTGTAAAATCAGGACACTTGACAAACGTTGCTAAAGAAATGAGTTTAAGCCAATCTGCTATTTCAATGTCGATAAAAGAGCTAGAAAATATATTGGGACGTCCTGTTTTTGATAGAATCAATAAAAAATTAGTACTCAATGAGGTAGGACGTGCTTTTCATAAAGAAATAGACCCTATTCATAAAAAACTTTGCGATATAGAGTATGAGTTTAAAAATTCTGAAAATAAAGGCATGATACGGGTAGGGGCGAGTACGACTATCGTAGACTATTTAATGCCTTCTATTATTTGTGCATATATGAGTTCTTATCCAGATGTAAAAATAACACTTAAAGAGGGAAATACACAAGATATTGCCAATATGATTCAAGAGGGAAGCATAGATATTGGTTTTGTTGAAGGGTTTGTTTCTGGTTCAGATATTATTAAAGAGAAGATTGGAGTTGATGAGCTGCTTATTGTGACAGAAAATAAAGAGATTGCCAATGCAAGCCCTGCTTTTATAGATGAACTTGCAAATATGCGTTGGGTACTAAGAGAAGAAGGTTCTGGGACAAGAGAAGTGTTTTTAGATTATATTAAAGAAAAAGTAGACGACCTAAATATATTTTTAGAGTTGGGACATACGGAGTCTATAAAGAGTATATTAAAAAACCGTGAATGTCTTACCTGTATTTCTAAAATCTCAGTGGACAAGGAGCTGAATGAGGGTAAACTTTTTCAAGTTCCTGTGAAAAATTTTGAGTGTAAAAGAGATTTTTTGATGATACACCATAAAGATAAATACCACTCTTCGCTGTTTGAAAAATTTGTCTTTTTCTCTAAAAGATTGATGACACAAATGCTTGATAGTGACAATGCTCTGTGTGCAATAGAATTATCGAAAGATTAAGGCTTCATACTCACTAGGGGTATTGAGATTGGTAAAATGTTTTTCTTCTTTAAAATATACGGTCTGTATGTTTGATGCTTGTAGTAGTGAGAGGAGCCTATGATTGTTTCTTTCAAGATGCTGTTTTGCTAAAGGTAAAATGGAACGAGAGTAGATACCACAAAGAGGCTGTATCCCTGTAGGACTTTCTGCGATAATGGCATCCATTTCATGATTTTCTTGATAGGTTTCCCATAAGTGCTTGATAATGGGTTCATTTACTAAGGGTGCATCAACAGAGAGTATAAAGATAGCATCAGACTCAAGAGCCTCAAAAGTAGAGATAATCCCAACAAGAGGAGAGCACTCTTTATAGCGGTCTTTGATAAGGGTACAAGTAAAATCAAACTTATTATTTTTTGCAGAGAGATATACTTTTTTAAACAATACTGAGAGTTTTTGATATTGAAATTCACTGAGTGTATTCATGCCTTTAAAAGGGAGCAGTGCTTTGTCCGTCCCCATACGTGAACTTTTCCCCCCAGCGAAGATGACAGCAGGGATGTTATACATCTGTACCTCCATGTGCAATATGGGTTTTACGTCTTTGGTGAATAAGCAGAACCAAAAAAGCAGAAAAAGTAATGAATGCTTCGATTAAAAAAAGAGACTCTCCATAGAGTTGCCCAGAGAGCATTGCTCCTACAGAACCTCCTAAACCAAAGGCAATACCTAAGAAGAACTGCTGTGCAAGCTTCTTTTGCGTATAAAGTGAAAAAACATAAGTGATGGCGGCTGTATGGTAGAGAGCAAAACTTATAGCATGTAGTGACTGGGATGCAAATGTAATACTTATGGAGTCAGGAAAGAGATAGAGCAAGAGCCATCTAAAGGCTGTGACTACAGTAGCAAATTGTAAAATATTGAGTAGATTGCGTTGGAGGAGTGGTCCTTGAAAGTAGAGCATGACAATTTCACAAATGACCCCAAAACTCCACATCCAGCTTGTCATTTCCAGGGAAACACCATGAGAGGTTTCATAAATGGTAAAAAAATTATAGAAGCCACCAAAGCCTACTTGCATAAGGAAGATAGAGATCCAAAATGCCCAATACTTACTTAAAGAAAAAGAGGCATCATTTTGTGCAGTATCATGAGAAATATGGTCAAATTTTACTAGATATGCGCCAAAGAGAAGGGTTAAAAATGCCATAGCAGCTAAATAGTAGAGCGCTTCGTGTGGTGAAGTCAATACTTTTCCCAGCCATAAAGCAATCCCCATAAACCCCAAGGAACCCCAGAGACGGACTTTCCCATAATGGCTTTGAGAGAGCGTACTTAGGGCAATAGTTTCAACATAAGGCAAAGAGACACCCATGGCTGCACCAAAGAGCAAATTGGCAGACAAATAGAACCAGAAATGCTCCACAGCACTTAAAAAAAGTAGTGTACCTACCAAGGTAAATATGAGTGCAGAAATATAGATTTTAGGGGTAAGTGCTACCCAATGACGAAAAACAAAAGGAAGTAAAAAACGCATAAAAGGTGCAGCAGCATAGATGATACCTACTTCAAAGGTAGAGTAGGAAAGTTCAAGTAAAACTTTTGGCATAAAAATGACATAGACACCTACAAGAGCAAAATAGAAAAAGTAATAGGCTCCTAAGAGTATAGAAAAGGGTGAGCGTAGGGATTTTTTTTCTGTCATGCTTTGTTAATAATAGCTGTACGGCTTAGTAGATCATGAAGGGTTTTTGCATCTTTTCTAAAAAACATCATCATCCAGCCAAAAAAAGAAAAGAAGGAAAGTACGGCACAAAAGTTTCTAAAGAGTATAAGTAAGGCTGTAGGTTTATTACCTGTCTGTTCGTCAATTATCTCTATATTATAGGCACGGTACCCAGGTGTTTGTGCTGTTTTCATCATAAAGAGAGTTTGTACGATGATGAGAGGAATGAAAATATAGAACCATCCTAACATCTTTTGTTCTGCAAAGCCTTCTCTTCCTCCCATAATAAAGTAAATAACGACATAAAGGATGGGCATCATAAGCATAAAGCTATCAGTCAGAAAAGCTTTAATTTTACTAGAGGCTTTTGCATAAGGAAACATAGGTAACGTAGATATATTTTCTTTTAGAGGTTGTTTTTTTTGTTTGATATCTCTAAAGCGTTGTTTCGCCATTTTAGTTAAGTCCTTGTGTCATCGTAAAGATAGGAAGCATCATTGCCGCAATAATTACACCTACAAATCCACCAATAAGAAGCATCATAAATGGGTTAAGAAGACTGAGCAAGATGTTGAGTTTGTCATCATTCTCTTCAGCGTAAAGGGCTGAAGTATTACTGAGCACTTCAGAAACTTCACTTGACTCTTCTCCAAGGGCAAGGGTTTGCATAAAGTTACGTTTGAGTTTAGGACCCTTAGAGAGCGCAAGAGAGTTGGAGAGTTTATTTCCCTCTAGGACTTTGGTAGAGGCTCTGTCAAAAAGACCCTTAAGTCCATAGTTCCCAAAGGTGGCTTTTGCGAGCTGCACAGCTTGTGCATAAGCAACACCTGAACCAAGCATAAGAGATAAGATATAAGAAAAACGACCCAGTTCATGGTTCTGTATAAGTGTTCCAATAAGGGGTACTTTGAGCATCCATGTGTCTATTAGTTTATGAAAACTTTCTATTTGTGCATACGCAATTTTAAAAAGTACAATCAGCAACACTAGTCCAACTAAAATGCCTATATAGTGTGCGATTAAAAAGTCACTGAAAGCAACAACTATTTGTGTGATTTGTGGTAATTCTTGATCTGTATCTTCAAAAATTTGTGTAATTTTCGGTACCACAGAGACGAGTAAAAACCCTATAATGACAATGGCAACGACAAAAATGACAGAAGGGTATATCATGGCACCACTTACTTGCTTTTTGACTTTGTTTTGTGCAGAGAAAAAGTTTGCCATATTGGTCAAAACTTCAACCATTTTACCACTTTGCCCTGCGACATTAAGACTTTGAAGATAAAAGTCAGGAATCACATATACTTTTTGTGTGTTGAGTGCATGGTAGAGGGATTTTCCTTCATCAATCATTGTTTTAAGAGAATTTAAAAAAGAGATATAACGCTTTTCACCTTCATGTTGATTTTCAAGAAGTTTGATGGCAGTGAGAATAGTCATCCCAGAATTGAGATAAGAAGAGAGTTCTTTTGAAAAAGTAGCAAGCAGTTCTCCAGGCATTTGTCGCTTAGAAAAAGCTTCTAGCGAAAACTCTTTTGTTGGGGTAAGCCCTTCATGGTAGATACCGCGGTTTTTCAGTTTTTGTCCAGCTTCTTCTACAGAAGAGGCATTTACTGTACCTTTTACTTTTTTACCTGATTTATCAAAACCTTTGTACTTGAAAAGCATCCCAGATATGTCCTTAATTCTTAGTTACTAGTATTATAACTTTTTTAGCTGTATCTTGCTATAGTGTGATATGAAACTATTTGTTGCCCAGTATCTTCTTTTTTTAGCACTGTTATTTGTACTGTTTTATGCACCGACCTCAGTAGCCTCTACATGGTTGAATGAGGGACAAACCAAAATAACCCTATTTTTTTTAGATATGTTTTTAAAACCAGAGCAGCTCAAAGGCATAGATATCTGGATAAACCCACACTATAAAATTATTATTAA
>Ga0256844_10001013_pt1 | contig 10658 bp, 9 predicted proteins | sample MusselsmetaG_FD_189100 | JGI IMG/M metagenome (GOLD analysis project Ga0256844, IMG submission 189100) | Mussel associated microbial communities from hydrothermal vent at the East Pacific Rise, Pacific Ocean - Mussels | ecosystem: Host-associated > Mollusca > Shell > Unclassified ... | reverse complement strand
AGAACCATGCTTATATTGTGAAGTGGTTTTAATATAAAATTGTTGAGGTTTAAAATTTTCACCTAGATTAGGAATGTTAAGTACTCTATGTTGGTCTACAAATACCTTTAAAGAACGCTTGTTAAAAGCAATGGCAAAATGACGCCAAACAGCTTGTACGTCTAACTCTTTTTCTGAGCCATTAAATTCTTTTTTTATACCATTAATTTTACCTGATAATTTTGCGCCAGATCTGTAAAGTTTAATAGGCTCAAAATAATCTTTTGTCCCTTCTGGAGAATACACCCCATTTCCTTTCGGATCAAAACGAATTTCATAATTTTGCCACCCTGAATAAAACTCCTCTTTACTGAAAAAATATGCATCAAATTCTATGGTAAACACTTCGGGTAGATAATCTTTTTTATCCATCAAAGGTGTAATAAGGCTATGATTTTCAAGGTTAATAATACTTTCTTGATTAAAAATAGCATTTTCTGCTGAACCCGAAATTAGATCCCAACGTGAGGGAAATTCACCATTTTCTTCATTGGTCAGATCGTCTTGAAAAATAACTTTGTCACCGGGTACAAAATTATAGTTAGACCAAGGTTTTGTGTCTTCTACCGTTTCAGCTTCAATACTTTCTTCAGATTGATTTTCTTCATAAACAACATCTTCATTTTTAGCTGACTCATTTTCATCATAAACTGTTTCTTCTTTTTCTGAAGAATCATCATCTCTTTTATGCTTCCTTTTCTTTTTTTTCTTTCTTTTTTTTCTAGCTTTAGAAGGAGCTTCAAAAACAGAATCAACCGAATTTTCTGCTTTTTCAACTGACTTTTCTGCTGTTTTTCTAATTACGGCTTCTTCTACTTCTTCTGAAACTCTTTTCTCTAGTTTTTTCCAAAATTGTGCTTGAGTACTTTGAATTCCGACTCCTACAAATAAGAAGAATAGCACGACTATAATTTTTTTAGATGTAATTATTTTCATTGTCTGATGTTTTTTTACATGATGGCTGTATGCAACCTTAGATGTTTATTTTACCTTTAGTATCTTAAAAATTAGAATTGTTAACATTAAAATGCTCCTACTTGTTTTCTCCTCATTAAAAAATAGTCAACAAGACTTATAATAATTTGTATAACTTTACCCAGTGAAGTCTAATTTGTATAACATTCTCTTTCCTGTTATACAAGATTTTGAACAAAGCATACATTAAAAACAACTGGCGGTATAATTTGTATAATCTCAAGAAATATAAATGCTTATTTTTGATAAAATAGATAGGAGAAATGATTAAAGCAATACTCGTTGACGATGAACAAACTGCTATTAAAAGTCTTAAATGGGAAATTGAGAGTTTTTGTACAGATATTGAGGTGGTAGAGTGTTTTACCAATCCGATTGAAGCAATTTCTGCAATTAATTATATCAAACCCGATTGTGTGTTTTTAGATATTGAAATGCCAGAAATGGATGGTTTTCAACTGCTAAATGAATTGAAATATAGAGATTTCGATTTGATTATTACAACTGCTTACGATTCGTATGCTTTAAAAGCTTTTAAAGAAAGTGCCATAGATTATTTATTAAAGCCTGTAGATTCTGATGACCTTATTAAGGCCATGTCAAAAGTTAAAGCAAATAAAAATAAAAATTTATTAGGGAAAGAGTTGCAGGGTGTATTGCAAAAATTAACCATAGGGCAAAAAAATATTAAACTAACAATTCCACTTGCTGGGAAAACACTATTTGTATATCCAGAAGATATTATTTATTGCAAATCTGATGGGAATTATACTACAATTTTTTTTAAAGATGACTCTAAAGAAATGCTCTCTAAAAAATTAAAAGAAATAGAAGAATTAATACATCATCATGCTTTTTTTAGAATACACAACTCGTATCTTGTAAATATTAATTACATTAAAGAATATATAAAAAATGATGGACAATATGTGGTATTAGAAAACGGAGTCTCGATCCCTGTTTCTCGATCAAAAAAAAATATCCTAATGCAATTATTTACAAACCCTTAAAGACAATGCGTATATTAGATTGTTTTGAACTTATCAGTTATGAAGATTTCACAATTCTTTTCTCTGGTTTTCTATTAACACTTTCTATCTATCATTTTTTACTATATTTTCAGCATAAAGATCGTGTTTATCTCTATTATAGTTTATATACCTTTTTAATTTTCACTTCAAGTTATCCAGAAACTGAATCTTCATTTTTTAATGATGCTACTTTAAACCCAAACCCTTATTTACATTTTTTAATCATACCGAGGGAATGGATCTATAATACTATGTATCTCATATTTGCCAAAACCCTTGTTGAATTAAATATTTTTAAACCCAAAATAGATAAATTTGTAAATATTGGTGTCATTACACTTCTAATTGTTTTGGTATTAACAATGATAATAGCCTATATTACAGGTAGAACAACATTGGTAGGCACTGTCTATGCATATTTATTTACCTCAGTTATTGGTATACTCTCCTTAATTAGTTTATACGCTCTTTATACTATGGATACTGGGCTGAAATATTATGTATTAACAGGTTCTTTTATTTACCTACTATTAGCCGAAGGTGCATTTTATTTTACAAATGATGAGCAACAGGCAACAGTAATTTTTTATACAGGAATTATTATTGAAAATATCTTATTTTCATTGGCTTTAGGTTATAAACAAAAAATGATTCTACAAGAAAAAAATGATTCTCAACAAAAATTAATCCTCCAGTTACAAGAGAATGAAAAGTTGCGCTTAAAAGTTTATGATCAACTCCAAAAAGATGTAGAATTGCTTAATGAACAGGCTAAAATTAATCAACTCGAAAAGGCAAAGGTAAAATCTGACAAAGAGCTCTTAGAATTAAAAATATCATCCTTACAAAGCCAAATGAATCCTCATTTTATTTTTAATTCGCTCAATGCTATAAAACTGTATATTATTGATAATGAAAAAGAAAATGCTGTGTATTATTTAAATAAATTTTCAAAACTAATTCGTAAAATTCTTGCATCTGCCCGTGAGAAAGAGAATACACTAGCAGAAGAAATAGAGACTTTGAAATTGTATTTTGAAATTGAAAATATAAGGTTTCATAATGAAATTGAATCTTCTTTTTCTATTGATAAAAAACTAAACCTAAATACTCTAAAAATTCCCACATTAATCTTACAGCCATTTATAGAAAATGCTATTTGGCATGGACTTTCTTCAAAAAAAGGATCTAAAAAAATTACTATTCTCTTCGAAAAAGAAGCTGATTCCTTTCTGAAAATCACTATAGAAGACAATGGTATTGGTAGAAAAAAATCTACTGAGATAAAAAATAATAAAATGCATAGAAAGGAATCTATCGGTATCAAATTAACTGAAGAACGCCTGAGTAATTTTACTAAAGAATTTCAACTGGACTATACCTTAAATTATGATGATTTATATGATGAAAAGAATAGTGCTAGTGGCACCAAAGTTACCCTTAAAATACCTTTATATTAATTTACTATACATTTTAATTGTCTTAAAATTTAATTTTCATTAAATTTGTATAGTTGCTCTCCCATAATACAAATGGAAAAAAATGATATCAAAAGCTTAGTACTTAGTAAGCCTAAAGAAATAAGTAAGCTCTACTATGCGAATCGAGATGCTTTCTTAAACTTTGGTAAAAAGTATGGTTTGAATTTTGATGATTTGTCTGATATCTACCAAGAAGCTTTTATCGCCTTAAGAAAACATGCCATTTCTGGAAAATTAGATGCTGTTAATAGTTCTTTAAAGACCTATCTTTTTGGAATTGGTAAATTTATGATATATGATACTTTAAAAGAAAAGAAAAAAACAACTTCGTATGAGCCTTCAATGCATGTCGCTAATGAAGCTATCGAACCTATTTCTTTTGAAAATACTACCGAAGAGTTAACCGTTGAACAACAATTATTACGTACCTTTTTTAAAAAATTAGGGAAGAAATGTCAAGAAATGTTAACATTATTCTATTCTAGAGGACTAAGTATTGATGAGATTGTAGAATTTACCGATTATACAAATAATAGTGTCGTTAGAAGTCAAAAATCTCGATGTATAAAAACCCTAAAAGAAATGATTAAATCATAGCCTATGAAGCATGAAGAATTGATTGAAAAATATATACAAAATAACCTTTCGCCTATAGAGGTGAAAGAAGTGAAAGAATTGCTCAAAAATGACAATTCTTTTAAAGAAGCACTCTCTTTACATACCGATTTAAAAAAAGTTGTTGTAGATGATGATGATGCTAATTTTAGAAATTTAATTACTAACTTAGAACAAGATGCTAAACATATTAACCCTAAACGCTCTTTTACAAAATGGCTAGTTGCAGCTAGTATTGCTTTGCTATTTGGCTTGTCATACTTCTTCTTACTTAATCAGAAAACAGCTTCTACTAATGCTCTTTTTGCATCTTATTTTGTGCCGTATAAAAATGTTGTTGCTCCAATGGTTAGAGGTAATACTAGTAATCAACAAGATGAAAAAACACAAGCATTTTTAGCCTATGAAAAAGGTGAATATAATAAAGCTATTACACTTTTTACAAAACTATATGAAAATACAAAAGAGCCTTATTATCTATTTTATAAAGCCAATGCTTTATTAAAATTAGAACGTGCTCAAGAAGCAGTACCATTATTAATAGAGCATCTAAAAACAAAAGATACACTAACCGAAAAAACAAACTGGTATTTAGCTTTAGCATATTTAAAAATACAAGATAAGCAAAAGGCTAAAGAATTACTCAAAAAAGTGATTGCCAATAAATCTTATAAAAATAAAGAAGCTCAAAAGTTAATGAATGAATTTGAGTAATGTCTGTTTTGTCATTCCTACGAAAGTAGGGGGGTATTAAATCTCATCAACCTAAGCCTGCCGTAGGCAGATTAAACCCCTTTTGGCTATTGCCCTGCGATTAAAATCACAAATGTTTAGGTTTTTGCTTTCGTTGAAATAACATATAAAGTACCCCTATTAATCCTAAGATTCCTAACAATACCCACCATAAATAATTAGTGGTTACGACAGGCATAGTATTTCCTGTCAATACAATACCCGACCAATAGTAAGGGTGATTTAATAAAGGGTCATCGTTTGTTTCAAGATAGGTAAGTTTTGCCTGCCTTAATGCTTCTTTTTTACTCAAACCTTTACTTAAATTCTGGTAAAAACTGGTCATGATTTCAGAAGTACTTTGGTCGTTTATTTTCCAAAGTGTAGTTACAATAGCCGAAGCGCCTGCATAATTAAATGCTCGAGCCAAACTCAACATTCCTTCACCTTTTTGTAACTTTCCTATCCCTGTTTGACAGGCACTCAAAGTTACCAAATCTGCATTAATTTGGTAATTGTATAAGTCTTTTACATATAATAAATTAGAAGCTGTACTATCATTAGAAAAAGCTAAATAAGAATAATCAGGGTATTCATCATTTGCCGAAGCATGTGTTGCAAAGTGTAATAAACTATAATTTTTTACTTCTTTTTTGAAATTATCTATAGAGGCTTGATTTCCACCATAAACCTTTCCTGTAAAGTACTGCGATATATATTGAGCCTCCTGCTGATTGTATAATAACGGAGCCATATCTGTTCGTTGTTGGTTATAAGTTATCGTCTCACCCTTAAACTCTGGAGCAAAGACTAAAAGTTTACTTTTCTTATTTGTTTGTTTCTTTTGATGTTCTTGCAATAAAGTAGCAGAACTTGCATAACTTATACTATGGGTTTTTAGCAAATAAGATGGGTTTTTAGCAGAAGTCACCAAAGCATCAAAAGGTATATAATGTAATAAATCATCAGCTATAATTAGTAAATCTGTAGCTTTTGTTTTTTGCAATGCTGGTTTTAAAATAGCTTTATAAACAGTATAACTATCCTCAAATATAGAAGTATCTTCTATGTTTAATGTTGATGATTTTCTATATAACCTTTGTATCGTATTTTGTAAATCACTAGTATATGGTAGCCTCAATACTGTTTTTTGACTCGCATCTATTAAAGTAAGATAAAGCTCGTTTTCTGTAACTAAATAACTCAACACAGCTTGATTATTACCCAATTGTTGTTGTATCTTTTTAAGTGAGACTACATCTGGTTTGTATTTTAAATCATAATACTTAGGGTGGTCTTTTTCAATCTTTGACAAATAATTATAATACGTATTTTTCAGAGAAGCAAGAGAATCTCTCAATAAAGTAGTACTTCTTTTTGAATCAAAAATTTCTTGTTCAATATGTGAAATATTTGCCCTAAACTGTTGCCCTTTACTAATTGTCATTTCAGGTATTTTACTGTATTTGGTTGCTTCTGCATTCCGAATAGCTTCCAATAAAAATATACTTTTACTTTTTTCCATAAAGAAAAAAGCATCATCAACATAACTATCCTCTTTGGTTTTTTCAAACAATTCATAAGCTATAATTACCATTTTCTGAATAGAAGGATAGGTATTCTGAATCAAAAATTGTTTATCTAATTTACTTTCAAATTCTGGTCGAAGTTTATCTAACGTTTCTATAATTTCTTTAGAAGTTTGATGCGCATTTTTTAAATATTTAATATCATTTGTACTTAGGTAAGCTTTATATAAAGCATCTAATTTTTCTTTTAAAATACGCATCAAAACTAGTTTTGAACTTACTTTTTTAGGATTTGGGTTTGTATTTAATTTGGAATTATTAAAGTCTTTCTCTAACTGTATCAATCCTAGTTGATAGGATTGTAATCCTTTATCAAACAGTTGTTGTTCTAAAAATAAATTTCCTAATTTAGCATGTACCGTCGCTATATCTTGATGTTTTTTATTATTTCGATATGTTTTTGTTTTCTCTAAACTTTCTTTATAATAATTTTCTGCTTTTTGATACTCTTTTAATCCTACATAAGCATCTCCATAAATCAAATCTACCTCTCTTTCAAAAGGATTGTCGTTTGGATAAAATTTTGAGTTTTCTTTAAGAATTTGTATGGTTTTACTATATTTTTTTTGTTGTGCATAATTTTCTGCAAGCAATTTATATGTTGAAAGGATATTGTTTTTATAACTTGGGTTTCTTACTTTTGCTTTATAGAAAAGCAATACTTCTCTTAAGATTTTATTAGCCTTATTAAATTCTTTTTTTTCTTCATAAACTTGGGAAAGTAGTTTTTTCGTGTTATAATAACGAGATTTCCAATTATCTATGCTATCACTATATTTCTTTAATAAAGCTAAATCTTTTTGAAAAGTATAAATCGCTAGTTCATTTTTACCAGTGTGCTTATGGATTAAGCCCAAAAAACTGTAGATACTTGATAACATAGTGATATCCTCCTGAGATTTTTTTTCTAAAGAAATTTCAGTGATTATTGAAAGTAATTGTTGAAAATATTTTTTTGATAATGAATAACGTTTAGCTTTATAATTATAATTCCCTTTGTCAAATAATAAATAATTATTATGATACTGAAGAAGTGGATGTTTACGAAAGCGTTTGTCAATATTCAAAAGACTATCTTCACGTTGAAGATTAATATTGAAATTTTTTAAATCATAATAATGCCCATTTGCATTAATTAAATACTGGAAACCATATACTAAATAATCTAAATTATTGTGTTTATTTGCTAGTTGTATAGTCTTTTCATAGTAATAGTATGCACTATCCTTATTTGTATAGTGAAATGTAGAACCTTTATCGAAAGCAATCTCAACTTCTCTATTTACTTTTTGAGAAGTAATGCTTTGTATAGTTAAAAATCCTAATATAATTATATTGTAAATATCTCTTTTCATAAAAAAACCCTCCTTAATATTATTAAGGAGGGTTTAAAATATAACGATTAATATTCCGTAGTAGCATCAACTGTTATTAATTTCTTTTCACCATTTTCACCCTTATACATAATATTCAAAACTAATTCGCCTTGAGCATCTAATCCAACCTGTCCTCTTGGACCACATCCATCTCCACCTCGTATTGCTCCTAGTTTTCCTGCTGATTTACCATCTTGCATAAATTTCAAATCTAATATCTCATAACCTTCAGTATTTAACCATTTTACATTAGCTAAGCCAATTACTATACAATTTGCTTCATCTTGACAAGGTACAGGACATTTAGGTGGTTTTTTCATATGCTTTTCTAATTCTTCTATAAGTCCTTTCAAATCTTTCTGCAATTCTTCAAGTTTTACAATTAAATCTTTATTCCCTTTCTCAATTTCTGCAAGATATTCCTTTTTCAACTGTTCTTTATTAAAAATTTTCTTCCTAATGCTTGATGCAATAAGTTGATGCATTGATATATAGTTTACCTTCTCTTGATAAGACTTAACAGTAGAACTTTCATCAAAAGTCGCTTCAATTTGTTCTTGTTCGGCACATGAGAATAACATAAATACACTCATGATTAACGGAATTACATTCATTTTTTTCATTTTTTTATACGATTAATTTACATTTAGTCTGTTATTTTTTTTGAATGTTAACATCTGTAAAAGAAGGGAGGCTTCTTTTCTTTTTCATAAAGTAAATTTACATCAATGTATATTGTATAAATATAGAATTCATACAGCTAGTCTAATAAAATGTATGGTAGGTGTTCTTTCGTGTATATTTGGTAAATAAAGACTATTCTTTTTTGTAATTCTCTGCCACCTTCTCTAACTCTCCATACCAATCTTCGCCAAATTTTCTTATTAAAGCCTCTTTTACAAATTTATAGATCGGTATTTGAAGCGCTGCACCTAAGGTGCAGGCATCATCGCAAATTTCCCATTTGTGATAATTTACTGCTGCAAATTCTGAATAATCTTGTACTCTTATCGGGTATAAATGACAAGAAACTGGTTTTTTAAAAGTAATTTCACCTTGATTGTATGCTTCTTCAATACCGCACATAGCAACACCTTTATCATCATAAATAATATAGGCACAGCTATCATCCTTTGAAATTAATGGTGTTTCATATTCTCCATTATGGGTAATAAAGAGTCCTTGTTCTTCAATAGCTTCTGTACCTTCTTTGGTTAAAAAAGGTTTTACTTTAGGATAAATATCTAGTAATACTTGTAGCTCTTTTTCTTCTAATGGCGCCCCTGCCTCTCCATCAATACAGCATTCGCCTTTACATGCTGAAAGATTACACATAAAGTCGCTTTCAATAATTTCTTCTGAAACGATAGTTTTCCCTAATTGAAACATAATTTATCTTCCTTATAGTCAGTGCAAAAGTACTTCTATTTTGTTAAAAAAAATATGTACGTTTGCCAAAAATTAAAAATCTTAAAAATGAATCTAAATTTTAAAGAAATACTTACTGCATTTATGGTTTTATTTGCTGTAATTGATATCGTTGGAAACATTCCAATCATTATAGATTTACGTAAAAAAGCAGGACATATTCAGAGTGAAAAAGCATCTTTAATTGCTGGGGTAATTATGATTCTCTTTTTATTTTTAGGAGAACGCATTTTAAGTCTTATTGGTATAGATGTGCATTCTTTTGCTGTTGCTGGTGCTTTTATTTTACTTTTTATAGCCTTAGAAATGATTTTGGGTATTACACTTTATAAAGACGACGATGATGATGAAGGGATGACAACTTCTGTATTTCCTCTAGCTTTTCCGTTAATTGCTGGTCCTGGGAGCTTAACAACACTTTTATCTTTACGCTCTGAATTTGCCATTGAAAATATTATTGTTGCTGTAGTATTAAATGTACTTTTAATCTATCTGGTATTAAAAACCTCTACTAAAATCGAGCATTTTATTGGTAAAAACGGAATTAAAATTATTCGTAAAATATTTGGAGTAATCTTATTAGCTATTGCTGTAAAGTTATTTACTACCAATATTCAAGGCTTATTGCATTAAAAAACAAAATCTAAAACAATGAAAATATTCGATGTATTAATAATTGGTGGTGGTGCAGCAGGTATGTCTTGTGCCTTAGTATTAGGTTCTGCTAATAGCAAGCCGTTTGCATTAGGTAAAAAGGTTGGGATTATAATGCATCAAAAAAATTCTGCATTAAGTACAGGGGTCTTTAATAATGTCTTAGGGATAAAAGCTGGAACTACAGGAAAAGAAATTTTAGCAGATGGCAAACAACATTTAGCAGAAACCTACCCTCATGTTATACAAATTGAAAATGAAAAAGTAAGTCAAATTGAAGGCGAGTCTGGAAATTTTAGAGTTATAACCAATAAAAATCAATATCAAGCCAAAATTATTGTTGTTGCTGTTGGCCCATCTAAATCATTTAATATTGAAGGGTTAAGGCAATATGTTCAAGCCCATGGAAAATTGCCCGTAGCTAAAAAACGGATAGAACTTAAAAATACAGATCAAAAAGTTACAGATGGAATCTATGTTGTAGGAATCTTAGCCGGGTGGATAAGTCAGTTTTCTATTGCTGCTGGTAGCGGAGCGCTAATAGCTACAGATATTTTAAAATTATGGAATGCTGGTAATCCCACAGTTATCCATGATTAGTCACTTAATTTTTTAAATCAACAACCTCGACCCAAGGGTGCAAGGTATACTTCCGAAAAAAATATTTTTAATTTCGAGGCAAGCCTCGGGGAACCTGCCTAGCCGGTAGGCTGATTAAACCCTCAATGAGGGGCTAAA
>Ga0256844_10001012_pt1 | contig 10658 bp, 9 predicted proteins | sample MusselsmetaG_FD_189100 | JGI IMG/M metagenome (GOLD analysis project Ga0256844, IMG submission 189100) | Mussel associated microbial communities from hydrothermal vent at the East Pacific Rise, Pacific Ocean - Mussels | ecosystem: Host-associated > Mollusca > Shell > Unclassified ... | reverse complement strand
TGAGCTTTAAAACATCTTCAATATGAATGTTAAAACTCTGAAAGAGAATTAATACAGATAAAGGTATGGACAGTAGTTTACTCATCTTGGCAAATGTACAAATTATTAAATTTATATTTATTTAGTACTTCGCTTTGAAATTTATCAAGCCCTACAAATAAAAAATTTTTTGAAACCAACTATCCCCGAGGCAAGCCATAGGGGTATTTCTCTAGTTTCATACCCAGTCAAGCTGAGCACAAGCTTTGACCTTAGGGTCAAAAACCGAAATTTGGTATTTTACCTCACCCGAAACTGCAAAAGGCAGTTTCGACCTCTCCCAAGGAGAGGTGAATCGGAAACCTCCAGGCTGAGCCTAGAGGAATTCTTTTCGATTAAAATTTTTATACTGTATCTTTGAAAATCAAACCTTTCAGAAATGCTCACAAACCAAAAAGAACTATTTAGGCTTCCAGAAAATATAAGTTATCTTAATGGAGCGTATATGTCTCCTTTTTTAAAAAGCGTTGAAGAAATTGGACATGCTTCTGTATCAAAAAAATGTTTTCCGTATGAAATTACTGGTGTTGATTTTTTTGAGAATACAAATAGACTAAAACTAGAATTTTCTAAATTAGTAGCTATTGACGATGCACAAAATGTAGCCATTATTCCTTCTGCATCTTATGGTATTGCAACGGTAGCAAATAATATAACCTTGAATACTGGAGATGAGATTTTAGTTGTAGGAGAGCAATTTCCGAGCAATATTTATTCTTGGCAAAAAATAGCAGATCAACACAATGCAAGGGTACGGATTATTTCTGCTCCAACAGCTTTTAACCGTAGAGGGCAAGGTTGGAATGAATCGATTTTAGATGCTATTTCAGATAAAACAGCTCTAGTTGCTATATCTCACGTTCATTGGGCAGACGGAACATTATTCGATTTAAAAAACATCCGTAAAAAAACTAAAATGCACAATGCTTTATTAATTATTGACGGTACGCAAAGTATTGGAGCTTTACCCTTTTCTGTAAAAGAAATACAGCCTGATGCCTTAATTTGTGCAGGTTATAAATGGTTGCTTGGGCCTTATTCTATAGGATTGGCATATTATTCAAACACTTTTGCAAATGGGCTTCCCATTGAAGAAAACTGGATCAACAGAAAAAATAGTGAAGACTTTGGAGGTTTGGTAAATTATGAACCTGAATATCAACCTAAAGCAGGACGTTATAATGTTGGTGAAATGAGTAATTTTACCCTAACACCAATGTTAATTAAGGCAATAGAACAACTAAATGTATGGCAACCTCAAAGAATTCAAGACTATTGTAAAACGATTTCTGAAGAAGCTATTGAAAAACTTAGAGCTATAGGTTGTTTTATAGAAGAAGATAAGTACAGAGCACAACATTTATTTGGTATTTACCTGCCAGAGACAATCAATTTAAACAAACTAAAAGCCGAGTTTTCAAAACAAAATATTTATGTTTCTTTTCGGGGGAATGCAATACGTGTTTCACCACATGTATACAATACGAAAGAAGATTTTGAGAAATTGGTTAAGTGTTTTAAGAGTGTGGTGTAAGAATTCGTTAAATTTACTATTTTAGGGAAATCATGAATACTAAAAATCTCATCAAAGAATTAAATTTTAAAGCAATTAGAAGTAGTGGGCCAGGAGGTCAACATGCCAATAAAGTATCTTCAAAAATTGAACTGACTTTTGATCTTGAAAAGTCAATAGAACTTAATGACAATCAAAAAATACGTTTATTAAAAAGCTTAGCAAATAGATTAACGAAAGAGAATGTATTGATTCTTTTTTGTGATGAGAGTAGAAGTCAGCATAAAAATAAGCAAATAGTTATTCAACGTTTTCTAGATTTTATATCCGTAGGTCTTATCCGTCCTAAAAAACGAAAAGCTACAAAACCATCAAAAGCATCGATTCAAAAACGATTGAATAGTAAAAAACGTGATTCAGCAAAAAAAGTAAGTAGAAAAAAACCAAATATTGATTGAACTTGAGTTTTTAGATAAGACAGAATCGACTTACCTTCTTCGTCTATTGTTATTTTTTTTATTTTGAGGTCTTGGTTTTTTACGTTGATTCCTATTATTTGATTTAGCCTTTCCTGGAGTAGGCCTATTTGTAGGTTCAAAGCCTTCAATAACTTCACTAGGAATACTTTCCTTTAATAATTTTTCTATAGCTCTTATATATTCTACTTCATCTACATCAACCAATGAAATTGCCTCTCCACTTGCTCCAGCTCTACCTGTTCTCCCAATTCTATGTACATAATCTTCTGGAACATTTGGTAATTCAAAATTAATAACATGAGGCAATAAGGGAATGTCTAATCCTCGAGCTGCAATATCAGTAGCAACCAACACTCGTATATCTAGAGATTTAAATCCAGAAAGCGCTTTGGTTCTAGCACCTTGACTTTTGTTGCCATGAATGGCGGCAGAGCTTATTCCTGCCTTGACTAATTTCTCACTTAATCTATTTGCTCGATGTTTTGTTCGAGTAAAAATTAATACTTGCTTCCAATTTCCTTCTGAAATTAATTGAATAACTACTTTTACCTTATCTTCTTTATCTACGCGATATACTTTTTGATTTACCCTTTCGGCAGTTGTATTTTCGGGTTCAGCTTCAACTAAAACAGGATTGTGTAAAATTCCTTGAGCCAATTGCTTTATCTCCTTAGAAAAAGTGGCAGAAAACAATAAGTTTTGTCGTTTTGTTGGTATTAAACTCATCACCTTTTTAATATCTCTTAAAAATCCCATATCTAGCATACGGTCAGCTTCATCTAAAACCAAAAATTCAACTCTAGCCAAAGAAAGTGCTTTTTGATTTTCTAAATCTAATAAACGACCTGGAGTTGCAACCAACACATCTATACCTTGTCGTATAGTACGTATTTGAGGTTTGGCATTTACACCACCAAAAATCACTGTAGACCGAAGGTTTAAAAAAGCACTATATTCTCTTACATTATTATGAACTTGTGCTGCCAATTCTCTTGTGGGTGTTAATATCAATGCACGAATAGGTCTGTACTTATCTTTCTTTGTTTGTGAGAGTATTTGTAACATAGGTAAAGTAAACCCTGCCGTTTTACCTGTTCCTGTCTGTGCTGATGCCAAAACATCTTTTCCTTCCAAAATAATAGGTATTGTTTTTTCTTGAATGGGAGTAGGTGTAGTGTAACCTTGTTTTTGAACTGCTTTTAATAATTCAGGAATTAATCCTAATGATGTAAATGACATATTTTTTTTCTAAGGGGCAAAGATACATCTATTTTTAGCATATCAATTTTATACAGATAAATTGATAAAATAGTTTTCTTTTTACAATCAAAAATCAAAAATAGTTTTTACTTTTGTTCCAATCTTAAAGGGGTGCTTTTAATTTGAAAATTAAAGGCTGAGATTACACCCATTGAACCTAGAACAGGTAATGCTGTTTAGGGATCCAAGTGTTTAAAAAATGTCTTGTAGCCATTTTTAACGGAGGAGTCTGGTGGTGAGAAGGCAAAAATTTATAATTTGTGCTTCATATTTAAATATAAACCAAAGAATAATTACCTCTTTTTATTCGATTATTAACATATAATCGTATGAAAAATTTATTTCTATTTTTGACATTATTTGCATTGTCAGTCAATACCATTGCTCAAGAAAAACTACAAGATTCTACTAAAATTGAAAAACTTGATGAAGTCATTGTAAAAGCAGTTCGTGTACAAGCAGATGCTCCAGTAACCCATTCAAATTTAACAAAAAAAGAAATTGAAAAACGGAATTTAGGTCAAGACATTCCATATCTATTAAACTATTTACCATCAGTAGTTAGTTCATCAGATGCTGGTGCAGGTATAGGTTATACTTATTTGCGGGTACGTGGTTCTGACGCTTCTCGTGTAAATGTAACCATTAACGGAATTCCATATAATGATGCCGAAAGTCAAGGAACTTTTTGGGTAAATCTGGGTGATTTTTCTTCATCAACTCAAAGTTTACAATTGCAACGAGGTGTTGGCACCTCTACAAATGGATCGGGAGCTTTTGGGGCAAGTTTAAATATTTTAACAGATGCTATTTCTGAAAGTGCCAATGGTGAAATTTCAAACTCTTTCGGTTCTTACGGAACTAGAAAACATACTATAAAATTTAGTACAGGTAAACTAAATACAAGTACTGAGCGCAATCAAAGTATTGAACTTGCAGGACGTTTGTCTAATATCTATTCTGATGGATATGTTGCTAGAGCTTTCGCCGATTTAAAATCGTATTTTTTACAAGCTTCCTATAGTGATGATAATACATTAATCAAAGCTATTATTTTTGGAGGAAAAGAAAAATCGTATCAGGCTTGGTACGGTTTATCTGCTGAACAATTGAAGGAAGATCGAAGACAAAATCCATATACCTATGATAATGAAACTGATAATTACCAACAATTTCATTATCAATTCCATTGGAATGAAAAGATTAACAAAAGGTGGTCAACCAGTTTAGGTTTAAACTACACCAAAGGAGAAGGTTATTATGAACAGTTTAAAGAGGGGAGTAAAGTTTCAAAATATAATAATATTGTACTTGCAACTGGAGAAGATTGGTATGGAAACCCAGCAACAGATTTAATTGTTCGTCGCTGGCTGGATAATGACTTTTATGTTGCTAATTTTAATGTAGCTTATCAGAAAAAATCTTTAGATATTATTTCGGGTATTTCATATAGTAATTATGTTGGTGATCATTTTGGTGAAGTAATTTGGGCAAAACAATTTGCTGATGATAGTAATATTCGTGACCGCTATTATTTTAGTGATGCAAAAAAAATAGATTTTAGTATCTTTTCAAAAGCAACTTTTAAAGTTACTAATAATTTAAAAGCATTTGTAGATATACAGGGTCGGTTTGTAAATTATAAAACGGTAGGACTAACTTCTGATAGAAATCCAATTACTATAGCTAGCGATTTTAGTTTTTTTAATCCGAAATTAGGATTTTCTTATAAAATTAATAATCAAAATAACTTGTATGTTTCTTATGCAAGAGCAAACAGAGAGCCTAATAGAAAAGATTTTGAATTGAACAAAAATGTAAAATCTGAAAAATTAAATAACTTAGAATTAGGCTGGCGTTTAAAAAATGAAAATATTAAATTGAATGCCAACATGTATTATATGCAATATAAAAATCAGTTAATTTTAACAGGAGATATTGATGATACAGGAGATTATAAAAGAGAAAATGTTGATGATAGTTATCGTTTGGGTTTAGAACTTGATGCTGATATCCGTTTGGGTAACAAATTTTTCATCCGTCCGAACATTACCCTGAGTGCAAATAAAATAAAAGATTTTGTGCTAACCAGAGATGGTATTTCTAAAAATTTAAGAGATACTAATATTGCTTTTTCTCCAAATATAATTGCTGGAAATGCTTTTGTTTATCAACCTATAGAGAACTTACAGTTTACATTCTTATCTAAATTTGTAGGAGAACAATATTTGAGTAATACAGATACTGAGGCATCAAAATTAGATAGCTATTTTACGAATGATTTTAATGTTTTTTATGAAATAAAAACGAAGTCAGTTTTTAAGTCTATTTTGTTTACAGGTTTGGTCAATAATATTTTTAATGTAGAATATGTTGATAGAGGTTATACCTATTTAGATTATTGGTCAACACCCAATACTTCTTTTGAAGTACAAGGTTATTATCCGCAAGCAACAACAAATTTTTTGGTTGGAGTTACTTTGAAGTTTTAATCAATTTGTTATTCCTACGAAAGCAGGAACCTTATGAATCAATGATAATAAAAACAAATACCGATTCATTTTGAATCGGTATTTGTTTTTATTCTTATGTCTAAAATATTATACTTCTACACCTTTCATCATCTTATTCCAATATAGATAAGGCAATAAGTACTTTTTAAGAATCCATAAACGCCAGTGCTCTACAGAAGAGTCTCCAATCATTAATGGGAATTGTTTTAATTTAGGATCTGGGGCAAATACACTACCATAAGTGAATTCTGCCAATACCATTTTACCATAGCCAGTAACTAACGGACAAGATGAATAGCCATCATATTCTTTAGTTGCTAATGAACTATTTTTGATTAAATGTAAAAGATTACCTACAACTACAGGTACTTGTTTACGTATAGCTGCTCCTGTTTTAGCTGTTGGTAATTGAGCAGCATCACCCAATCCAAATACATTTGCATATTTTGTGTGCTGTAATGTTTTATCGCTTACGCTTACCCATCCTCCTTCATTAGCTAATGGAGATTCAGCTACAAATTTAGGAGCTGCTTGTGGTGGAGCTAAATGCATCATGTCAAATTTAATTCCGTAACGTGCACCTTCTTTAATTGTCTCAACTTTTTTATAGTTGTATTGAATAGACTCATCTAACTTTTTACCTTCATTATCTCCAGAAATTACAACACAACCTCCTGCTTCAATATCTTTTGCTAGTTCATACCAAGCAATTTGTTTTTCGCCATCTACTTCAACCAATTTATGATGAAACCTGATATTGATATCTTTTCTATCTATTACTTCCATCAAGGTTTTAGCAATTGGCTTTACACCAAAAATAACAGAACCTGGTGTAGCGAATATTACTGTGGTCTTATTTCTAACACCAGATTTTTTATAATAATCTTCGGCTAAATACATTATTTTTTGAGGTGCACCCCCACACTTAATTGGTGTTGTAGGCTGTGTAAATAAAGCGGTACCACCTTTAAAATTTCTAAGAACATCCCATGTATGTTTTGGGTCGGTATAGTTACTACAAACCACACCTTTATCCATTGCTTCGGGTAATCCTTTAACCAATTCAGGAGCCATACGTAAGCCAGGAGCTACTACTAAATAATCATATGTAAATTCATTACCATCTTTAGTGCTTACCTTATTATTATCGGGGTCTAAGTTAGATACATACTCTTTAATCCAATTTACACCACTTGGCATAACCGAAGCCATACTACGTGCTGTTTTTTCATAATCGTATGTATTTGCACCAACAAGTGTCCAAGCTGGTTGATAATAATGTGTTTTTGCAGGTTCGAATAATCCGATATCTGCTTTTGGATTTTTAGCGAGCATTTGAGCAGCAACCATAATACCTGCAGTTCCTCCTCCAATGATTAATATTTGATGATGTTTTGACATATAAATTTATTTTTTAGGTTTGGTTTTAAGATTGAAAAAGTACAATAAAAATATAACTTTTACGTAACAAAAGTTACACAATAAATATTAATTTAAAAAAAAACACATCTCTAGAGGCTTCTAGAGCGTGTTTTTTTAAAGAAAAAGAAAACAAGTTATTCTTTTATTTTAGATGTACTTTGCCCTAATACTGAATAAATTGGACATGAACCCATCAGGCTAGTTAATAGCATAATTCCAGCTACAGCATAAAGTACATAACTCATTGTAGCTCCAAATCCACCTCTATAGGCAAAATAAGCTGCAACAACAGCAATAATTATTCTAACAATTTTGTCGATACTTCCTACATTTTTTTTCATAATATATTGGTTTTTATTGATTTAGATTACAAAGATAATAGCAATGTTTTGGTATTTCGGTGATGATTGTCACAACTTAGCTATTTATTTAGTATTTTAATCCTTCTTTGTGATAACTCTATCTTTCCATCTTTCTCTAATTTTTTTAATAATCTTGAAATTACTTCTCTTGATGATCCTAGCTCATTTGCAATCTCTTGATGGGAATGATGTATCTCTGTTGTGTTTTTGATATTGGTTTCTTTCAATAAGTATTCTTCTAAGCGTTTTTCTTTGTTTGAAAAAGTTAAAATTTTAATCATATCGATAACCTCATCAAACTTTTCATTAAATAAACTATAGACAAATACATTCCATTGTGGATGATTCCTTCTTAAATACTGTAGCTTTTCAATAGGAATAATTACAATAGTAGATTTCTCTTCTATAATTCCTTTTACTGTAATTTTTTCATTTTTTTCGGCTGCCATGATAGACATGATACAACTTTCTCCAGGTTCAATATAATATAATAGGACTTCATTACCGCTTTCATCTTCCTTATAAACCTTAATTAATCCAGAGATTAATAGTGGAATTCCTTTTACATAAGAATTCTCTTTAAGTATTATGGTCTCCTTATCAAATTCATGAATAGAGCTTATTTTTTCAATTTCTTGAAGTAAGTCAATTGAAGAAGCAAATTGAGGAAAACTAGTTTTAAGTATACCATTGATGGACATATACGCAAATTACAAATTATTTTATTAACCGATTGTATTTTTGTTTAACCGAGTATGTATTTTTTTTAGAATAATTAAGGCTAAAATCCCTCCTGCTGTTGAAACAATTATATTAATAATAAATGGAATAATGTTTATTTGATTTTCTGTAATAATATGGTTTGCTCCGAAGCCGATTCTACCAAAAGATTTGATTAAAAAGATACTTCCAAAAACACCAGCAATGGTATTTCCAGTAAAATCAAAGGAATACTTTTTGTAAATTAATCCTAAAGTATTAGCACTAATAATACCGATTAAAATACTGATTAATGAAATCAATGTTGTTGTCATATTGTTTAGCTATTAGTGACCATAATCCATTTTGTCTATCTTACCTTTCATCAGTCTTTTTTGAATGATAAAATAAACAACCATTAATAGGATACCAACAATTGCCCAATTCATAGCAACAGTTAGTCCATATTGCGTAGTCGCTGTATTGTAGATGCTAAGTCCTTCATGTTTTGTATTGGTTGAAGGTAAAATTATTGGGAATAATGATGCTAGCGATGAACTAATTCCTCCTAAAATAATTAGTGATGAAAATATAAATGGATATGTTTTGTTATGTATTTTTTTTATAAAATAAGTACCTATTAAACCAGTGAAATAGATTAATGGAAATATTATAAAATAAGGTTTGTTAATGAAATTTTCAAAAGCGTTAGGACGAACAATAGTCCAAATATAGAGTGATATTATAGTTAAGAAACTAAGTGTAATATTTAACTTAAATATAATAAACGTTAACTTATTATTAATTGATGAATTGGTTTTTAGTATAATCCAATTTGCGCCATGAATAGCTAATGTAACAACGGCAATTAAGCCTATAATTATAGTAAACCAATCGATTACTCCAGGGTTTTCTGTTAACGGACTAAAGGAACTATTCCATAGTGGTAGAAAGAAAAAATGTCCTTCGTAATTTGAAATATTATTTTCAACCCCACCTAAATTTACACCTCTTACGATGTTTCCTAGTGCGATTCCAAAAAATAAAGCTAATAATAAGCTAGATACGCCAAACGTTTTGTCCCAAATATCTTTCCACATTTGAAAATTGAACTGCGCTCTAAGCTCTAATCCAATAGCTCTAAAGATAATTAACCATAAAACAATTATTAAAGGAAGGTAAAACCCACTAAATACCGATGCGTAAAATGTAGGGAAAGCCATAAACAACATACCTCCAGCAGCTACAAGCCATACTTCGTTGGAATCCCAAAACAAACCAGCTGCTTTAGCAATAACTTCCTTGTCTTTCTTTTTCTTTGCATAGAATAAATGAATTATCCCTGTTCCAAAATCATAGCCATCCAAAATAAAAAAAATGACTAGCACAGTAGTAATAATAATATACCAAAAAATTTCCATGATTTAATGTGTTTTAGGTGTAGGACCTTCATTTATAGTTTTCCCAACTAATACTAAAAAAAGTAATCCAAGTAACATATATAAAGATACAAATCCAAGTAAAGTAAACAGTGTATTTCCTGACGAGACAGTTGGTGATATTCCATCAACTGTTTTTAATAATTTATATACTAAATAAGGTTGTCTGCCTAATTCGGCTACATACCATCCAGTAATATTAGCAATAAAAGGGAAAGGCACTAAAAACATAATAAACCATAAGAGTGGTTTAATGCTGTATAATTTCTTTTTTCGTAAAAAGAAAGCTGCCAACATCATTACACCAATAAATATAGTGCCCAAACCAACCATAATATGATACGCATAATATAGAGCAGGTATGTTGGTTGGTAATTCTTCTTTTTTAAACTGATCCATACCAGGAATTTGTTTATTCCAATCTTGATACGTTAGAAAACTTAATATATTAGGTACCGCAATCTTATTATCTAGTTTTTTTGCAATCATATTTGGCTGCCCAATTAAAACAATTTCAGCTCCAGATTCTTCTGTTTCAAAAATACCTTCCATTGCTGCAAAAGTAGCAGGTTGGTATTTAGCCACATTTTTGGCATTCCAATCTCCTGTTGGAAATGCTACAGCTAAACTTGCAATTAATCCAAAGATAACTCCTGTTTTTAAAAAAAGTTGACCAAATTCAATATGTTTTTTTCGTAAAAGATAAAAGGCACCAATGCTAGCCACAACAAATGATGATGTAACAAGTGATGCCGCTTGGTTGTGTAAGTATGCAGGCAGTAACCAAGGGTTAGAGAATAAAGCTGAAAAGTGAGTTAAAACATATTTCCCATTATCTAAAATTTCAAAACCTACTGGATGTTGCATCCAAGCATTTGTAGCCAAAATGAACCATCCGCTAGCCCAAGAGCCTAGAAAAACTAAAAATCCTG
>Ga0256844_10001011_pt1 | contig 10660 bp, 11 predicted proteins | sample MusselsmetaG_FD_189100 | JGI IMG/M metagenome (GOLD analysis project Ga0256844, IMG submission 189100) | Mussel associated microbial communities from hydrothermal vent at the East Pacific Rise, Pacific Ocean - Mussels | ecosystem: Host-associated > Mollusca > Shell > Unclassified ... | reverse complement strand
CCATAGGTATGGCAGCAATTTACACCCGTGAAAATTCTAAACTTAAGAATATCAGTATAGGAAATCACCATCGCCGACATGCTGAGTATAAAGAATATTTAACGGATTTGATTGATTCTATTTAGTTACAAAAAAAGCACTTTAATAAAAGTGCTTTTTTTTATTTTATAAAGATATACTCTTATTTCTTAGCACTTTTCTTTCGAATCTTAGCCTCTTTCTTTTGTTTTTTCTTCAAAGCCTTTTTCTCTTTTTTAGTCATCGACTTAGCGCTACCTCCCCCCGACAAAACAAAACGAATAGGCATATTAAATTGCACTCGAACCGGCTTACCTCTTTGCATACCTGATTTCCATTGAGGCATTTTTGCAATCACTCGTACAGCCTCTTCATCACAGCCTCCACCAATACCTCTAAGCACTTTTACATTGGTAATCCTACCATCTTTCTCCACCACAAAAGTTACATATACCGTACCTTGTATTCCTTCTTTCTTAGCTTTTTCAGGATAATGAATATTTGCCTGTAAATACTTTATTCGAGCGTCATCGCCTCCTGGAAAAACTGGCTGGTCCTCCACAAAAACAAATACTTCATCACTATCATTTACCGTTTGAGTTATAGTATCTTTTTCAGTTTGCAGAATGATTTCCTCTTGAGCAAAAGAGTAATTTGCCATAAAAAGGAATAATAAAATGGTCAATAATTTGGAAATAGATTTCATGATTTTTTATTGTTAGATAAATTTATAATTTTATTGATAATTGCAAAACTAATTTAGTTTTGCTGCTTTTTCCGCTTTTTCTTTGCCTTAGCTTCAGCCTTTTGCTTCTTTTTAAGCACCTTCTTTTCTTTCTTGCTAAGTTGTTTCGTTGCATTAGACGGAGATTCTTCATGAGGCAAGACAAATCGTATGGGGATATTGAACTGAGACCTTACCTTCACTCCATCCTTCTTAGCAGGAATCCAATTGGGCATTTCCCTTGTAGCCCTTAATGCTTCCTCATCACAACCACTTCCAATTCCTTTCAGCAATTCAACATGAGTAATACGTCCATCTGCTTCAATTACAAAGGTAACATAAACGGTTCCTTCAACTGAACTATCAATCGCTAATTTTGGATAATCAATACTATCTCTAAAGTAATATATCCGCGCTGCATCACCTCCTGGAAATTCAGGAAACTCATCCACCATTACAAAAATTTCATTACTGTCGTTGACTTCTATTGTTTCAATATTCGATTGTTGTTCAATCTTCTCCTGACCAAAGGAATAGCTTGAAATAAAAAAAAACAGAAGAATTATTGTTAGTTTGAAAATAGAGTTCATGTTTTTTAGTTTAAGTTTATTTTACAAATATATAATTTTATTTAGGTTATTACTCTAATGAGTCTTTATCCTCCGTTGTATCTAAGCTAAATTTTATCGGAATATTCATTTCAGCTGCAGTTGGAACGCCCCCTAACTTTTCTGGCTCCCATTTAGGCATATTTCGAATAGCTTCGAGAGCCACTTCATCGCATCCTCCACCAATGCCTCTTAATAATTTCACCCTGCTTATACTACCATCCTGCTCTACCACAAACGAAACATAAACTATACCCGATATCTTCATTTCTTTCGCTGAATCAGGATAAATAATCGTTCGTTCCAAATAAGCACCTAGGGAGTCCTGTCCGTCAGGAAAATCAGCAATACTAGGAAAACAATCAATAATTATTGGGAAGTCAACAGAATCTTCTGAAAGATCCAAATCAATATCAAGAGAATCGATATCCTCTTGACCATAAACTAATGACGGAATCATAAGGAAAAGAAAAAGTATTAGATAAAGTATGCCGTTTTTCATGATGCAGATTTATGCATGAATTGTGCCATAAAGAAATAAGCTTTTCTAATAGATCGTAATTCTAGCTATCATTTTTGCATGAAAAAAATAAAAATGCGATTAGCAGTGGAAAAACTTCGGGTAGAATAAAATTCGTTGATTTTAATAATTTGGGCTAAAGCCCTGTCTGAAACACTTCATTAGGCGGGGCATTAATGCCCCGCCTAATGACCCAATAATAAATGAGCTTTAGCCCAAACTTAGAATTTAATAGCATTGTGGTTTTGGCATAAGTTTTTGGTACAAAAGCTCTACCTATTCGGTAAACAGGTATAACAAAACAGAAACCAAGCATTAAAATTAATCAGAAAGCCGAGCAAAAAATAGCTAATTTCGCCCCTTCAAAAATTAGAATATTATGGCAAAGACTTTTGTAGAAGAATTACAGTGGAGAGGGATGATACACGATATCATGCCCAATACGGAAGAGCAAATGAAGAAAGAAATGACTTCGGCTTATGTGGGCATCGACCCAACGGCTGATTCATTACATATTGGTCATTTGGTGGGGGTTATGATGTTGCGCCATTTGCAGAATGCAGGTCATCGTCCTATCGCCCTGATTGGTGGTGCTACTGGAATGATTGGCGACCCTTCGGGAAAGTCAGACGAGCGTAATCTGCTTGATGAAGAAACTTTGCGTAAGAATGAGCAAGGAATTAAAAAGCAATTAGCCAAATTTTTAGATTTCGAATCAGGCGAAGATAACGCTGCTCTTTTGGTAAACAACTACGATTGGATGGGTAAGTTTTCCTTCCTTGAATTTATTCGTGATGTAGGAAAGCACCTGACGGTAAATTATATGATGGCCAAAGATTCGGTAAAGAAACGTATTGGCGAAGAAAGTAAAAATGGAATGTCGTTTACTGAATTCTCATATCAGTTGGTTCAAGGATACGATTTTCTACACTTATATAAGGAGTACGATTGTAAGCTTCAAATGGGTGGTAGCGATCAGTGGGGAAATATCACCACAGGTACCGAGCTAATTCGCCGTAAAGAGCGTGGTGAAGCTTTTGCTTTAACCTGCCCTTTGATTACCAAAGCCGATGGAGGTAAATTTGGTAAAACCGAAAGCGGAAATATATGGTTAGACCCAGAGCGTACTTCACCTTATAAGTTCTATCAGTTTTGGTTAAACACCTCAGATGAAGATGCTGCAAAGTATATCAAAATATTTACCATGAGTTCGCAAGAAGACGTGGAAGTAATGATAGCCAAACATGCTGAGGCACCACATCAACGCTTATTGCAAAACTTCTTAGCCGAGGATTTAACAAAAACCGTGCATTCGGAAGAGGCTTTACAAGCAGCCAAAGACGCTTCGCAAATTCTATTCGGCAAAGGAACAACTGAACAATTAAAATCATTGGACGAGAATTTATTCTTATCTATTTTCGAGGGCGTCCCTCAGAGTGAGATTAGTTTAGCTGATTTAACAGAGAGCCCATTATTCGATGTACTTTCTACAAAAACAGGAATTTTCAAATCCAATGGTGAAGCGCGCCGCATGATAAAAGAGAATGCCGTTGCCGTTAACAAATCAAAGATAAAAGATAGCTTCCTTTTTAGTAAAGAAGATCTATTGAATAATAAGTACATCTTGGTACAAAAAGGGAAAAAGAACTATTTTATTATAAAGGTTCAATAGTCGATTCCATCAAGCGATACAATTCCATTTAAGGTGATGCAATTTGCATCACCTTTTTTTATGCTTGGTCCGAATAAATATTTTTTTTGCATTTATATAATTTATGTTATATTTGCAGTCTAAATTAACAAGAAACAGACAAAGTTGAATATTACTTAGTCATTTTTCCAAAGAAATTATTAATCAAAATATCTATAATAGAATGGATTCCCATTCTTAAATATTCCAAAGTTATTTTTGAAATATACAAAATCATAAGAAACCAATGTACGATCTTAATGGATTAAAGGGTAAGCACTTACCCGAATTAAAAGAAATCGCAACTGAGTTAAAGCTAAAACGCGTAACCAATTTGCGAAAAGAAGATTTAATTATGCGAATATTAGATCATCAAGCTGAAAACCCAAGTCAGGAGACGATTCAACTAGAAAAGAAAGAACAGCATCGTCGTCGTAGAATGAAACCCAGTGCGCCACAAAAGAAAACAGAAGCTAAAAATGGCGAAGCCGAGGAGGAAAAGCCACGTTATGAGGCTGCTGAAGCAAAAACAAGTTACGAAACCAAGGAGCGTAAACGCCGTGAAAAACCTGTAGCAAGAAAAACTGATGATGCAAAAGCAAATCAGAAGTCAATATTCAGCAGCAGTGAAGGACGAACTGAAGTAAAATCAGATACTAATACTCCTCGTAACGAGCAACCAAAACGTGAGGATAAACCTCGTGAAGAACGGTTGACTCGTGCACCTAGACCAACGCCTCGCCCACGAGCAGAGCGTTTGGCTCAGCAAAAAGCGGAAAGCACAACTCCAACTCCTCCAACTGAAAAAGTTGAAGCCAAGCAAGCTCGCCCTGAACAGGCTCCTCGCAAAGAGCTTAAGAAGCCTGAAAGTAAAGATGCTGGACACAAACCTAATCCTCGTGAAAACCGTGACAATAAACGACCTCAGGAACAAAGTAACCGACCAAGCCCAAGACCAACAGATAATAATACCTACAGCGCAAGCCGTAAACCTAAGAAAGAAGAGTATAACTACTTAAATGATTTCGAAGGAATTTCGTCAAGTGCTGGCGTATTGGAAATTATGCCTGATAATTACGGTTTTTTACGTTCTTCGGATTATAATTACTTAAACTCTCCTGATGATATTTATGTATCGCAATCGCAAATTAAGTTATTTGGACTTAAAACAGGTGATACAGTAAAAGGAACTATTCGCCCTCCAAAAGAAGGTGAAAAATATTTTCCACTTATAAAAGTAGAAAAAATTAATGGAAAAGATCCCGCGCAAATCCGTGATCGAATTCCCTTCGATTTCTTGACTCCTCTTTTCCCAGAGAAAAAGTTCACATTAACAGGGCATGACAAATCATCTATCTCAACACGATTAATTGATTTATTTGTACCAATTGGCAAAGGTCAGCGTGGACTAATCGTTGCACAACCAAAGACTGGTAAAACGGTATTGCTTAAAGAAATAGCCAATGCCATTGCATCTAATCATCCTGAGGCATACTTGATTATACTACTTATTGACGAGCGTCCTGAGGAGGTTACTGATATGCAACGTAGTGTAAATGCAGAAGTTATCTCATCTACATTTGATGAGCCTGCAAGTCGCCACGTAAAGATTGCCAACTTGGTATTGGAAAAAGCAAAACGCCTTACCGAAAGTGGACACGATGTAGTTATTCTTTTGGATTCGATTACTCGATTGGCCCGTGCATATAATACGGTTTCACCATCCTCTGGAAAAGTTCTTTCAGGTGGAGTTGAAGCATCTGCACTACAAAAACCAAAACGTTTCTTTGGTGCTGCTCGTCAAATTGAGCATGGCGGTTCGTTAACCATTATCGCAACTGCACTTACCGAAACAGGTTCGAAAATGGACGAGGTTATCTTTGAAGAATTTAAAGGTACTGGAAATATGGAATTGCAATTGGATCGTAAACTATCAAACAAACGTATCTATCCTGCAATTGATATTGTATCTTCAAGTACACGTCGCGACGACTTATTACTTGATAAAGATGTACTTCAACGCCTTTGGATTTTAAGAAATCACTTGGCTGATATGACGCCAATTGAAGCAATTGAATTCCTAAGGGCAAAAATTAAAAACACGAGAACAAATGAGGAATTCCTTATTTCGATGAATGGATAATAGCATTCAAGTTTAAAATATAAAAAGCTTCTTTGACAATTGTTGAAGAAGCTTTTTCATTTTATAATAACTTTCTAAGTACATGTTTAGGAGAAATTCAAGTAATCCAACAGTTATCGGATTATGGATTATTAAATTAAAATTTTAGCAAAAAAAACCAAGAGGGTTCGCTAATCGTTATTTTTTGTCATGTACTCAGAACTATAATTAACGACGACGACGTTTTTTCTTAAATGCTCGCTTGTTTCTACTAGTTCGCATTACAACACGACGACGCTTATTGAATGCTCGAATGGAAGCATCATTGCTTCTACCTGTATATGCATTTCGGTTATGCACCGAACCATCTCCCGGAAGAAAATTATAAACAATACCTAAAGAGATAAAACCCACCGTTTCAAATTTCGTTTCAGGCACAGATGTTCTATCTAGTTTTGTGGTATGCACAATATGCAAACTACTCTCAAAATTGACGCTAAACATTTGAGAAGAAAACAAACTAAATCCCATACCAATAGGGCCAACAGACTCAACCATATTCTTTTGGTCTATACGACCACTAATGATTTTTCCGCTAGTCATATCATATTTCAAGGTGCTCGAATGACTTAAGCCCATGCCCACAAAGCCATATACCCGATAGTCTCTGATATATTCTGCACCTAAAAATATATTTGTAAAATCTAAAGTAAGGGATAAAGTATAATCGAAATAATTAGCTTCAAAATACGCATTTTCTGATAGTTTACTACTTTCTACCGTTCCTTTTAACACCATTCCTCGAAGCCCCCAATAAGGTGAGAAAGCTTTTTCAACAAAGAATAATCCAGCTAATCGTCGCTCTTTATAGAAGTAAGAGCTAAAGGGTGTTTTATTAATAAAACTTGAACCTGCATCGCTCAAATCTCCATGAAATTTAGTTGTCCCTACAGATACGCCCAAGCTCCACCCTTGACCAAATTTATAGGCTTGCGCCTGTGTATTTGACACATTAAATAATACAAGAAGCACTACGATGAAGGAAAATAAAAACCAATTTCTATACATAGTTTTCAGCATACTCAGGGTTAATTCTATGGTTGCAATACAAACTATCGACGTTGATGCTTAAAGCGACGACGTTTTTTAAAGGCCTTCCGATTGTATTTCGTACGCATTACCACGCGCTTTCGTTTGTTAAACTCGCGTAAAGCAGGATCATTACTCCTTCCTTCGAAAGAGCGGTGCCCTCCTCTACCACCAAAACCACTAATATTAAAATTATATACAGCAACAATTGTTAAGAAGCCCACAAATTCAAAATTAGTCCCCTCAATGGGTGTTGCATCCAACTTATTAGTGGAAACCATATGAAGATGCCCTTCGATATTCAAGTTAAAATCTTCAGCAGCAAACAAAGAAACACCCAAGCCCATTGGGTAAACAATCTCCGTCATTGGACGGCGAGCCCCCCCGTCATGCTTAGGCTCATCATAACCGTTGGTAGCTATAATATTACCCGTTACCAAGTCATATTTCAAAGACCTCGATTCGCTCATTCCAACCCCTGCAAAACCATATATTCGCATATAGCGACTATTGTCACGGCCGAAAATCATATTGCTAAAATCAAGAGTAAGCGACAGGGAATAATCAAAATAATTACCTTCGAAATATTGCTTTGTTGATTCTTGTGTACTTTTTATAGTACCACCAAAAAGCATCCCCCTTACACCAAAGTATGGACTAATTGCTTTCTCTAAAAAGAAAATTCCTCCAAATTTTCGGTCTTGGTAAAAGAATTTACTAAATGGAGTATTATTAATAAAGCTATTCGTATTATCCGACAAATCGCCGTAAAACTTAGTAGAACCAATACCTCCACCAACACTCCATGCCTTATGAAACCCATAAATCTGAGCATTCATTTTTGTCGAGATAGTCATCGACATCAGCATTAAAATTGGAATAAGAATATGGTATAAAGCCTTTTGCATATTATATAATTGGTATCATAAATAAAAAACAAATGTATAAACAATTGCGCTTTGTTTTATACACAATTTACCTGTTTTTGTTCCATTATAGTTACTGTTTAGCATCATTTTCAATCAAAACCTACAAAAATCTGTACACTTTCTAAATTAGCATTTAAATACTTAATTAAACATTGACTTCTTATTTAGAATTACACTTTGATTGAAAAAAAGAATAATTCATATTTGTAATTATTATACTTTTGTAATCGTTACAAACTTGAAAAATGAAGATAACAATTGCAAATACGGAACAGCATTTAAGGGATCACAAGATCATGCCTTCGGTTCAGCGCATCCGAATTTTTGACACCTTATTAGGAACTACCGAACACCCAACGGTTGATACAATATATCAAACCTTGGCCAAGGAAATACCTACTCTTTCGAAGACTACTGTATATAATACCTTAAAAATATTTCAAGAAAAAGGATTAGTATTGGTTGTAAATATTGAGGATAATGAAACCCGATACGATGCCGACACCTCTTTTCATGGGCATTTTAAGTGTCAGAGTTGTGGTTCGGTTATCGATTTTGCGATTAGCGAAGAGGATAAAATCAATTCGTTAAATGGTTTTCAAGTGAATGAATCTCATTACTATTTGAAGGGGATTTGTAAAGAATGTATAAACAAACAAAGTATAAATAATTAAAAGTAAATTAACATGGAAAATTTAATTGGAAAAAAAGCTCCAAAATTTGTTGCTAATGCCGTAATCAACGGTGGTGAAATTACAGAAGGATTCTCATTGGATCAGTTTTTAGGAAAAAAACACGTAGTATTCTTTTTCTACCCATTGGACTTCACATTTGTATGTCCTACAGAAATTCTTGCATTCCAAGAAAAAATGGAAGAATTTGACAAACGTAATGTAGCTGTTGTTGGATGTTCAGTTGATTCTGAATTCTCACATTGGGCTTGGTTAAACACAGAGTTGAAAGACGGTGGTATCAAAGGAGTTAAGTATCCATTGGTAGCTGACCTAAGCAAAACTATCGCTGAAAACTATGGCGTATTAGCTGGTGAGTACGATTATGATGAAGAAGGAAATGCAATTTTCAACGGAGCACCAGTTGCTTACCGTGGCTTATTCCTAATCGACAAAGACGGTATCGTTCGTCACAATGTAATCAACGACCTTCCATTAGGACGTAGCATCGATGAGGCTATCCGTATGGTTGACGCATTACAATATTTCGAAAATAATGGTGAAGTTTGCCCAGCAAACTGGAAGCCAGGCGAAGAGGCAATGGCTGCTACACATGAAGGTGTTGCGAAGTATCTTGCTAAGAAAGCATAATAACATTCGGTAGGGGCAATTCACGAATTGCCCCTACTGTCACAAGGCGTAAAGCCAATTCATGAATTGGCTCAACGAATCTAATTAATTGAAATAAATCAAAAAACACAATATTATGAAAATCAACAGATATCAAGACATCTCTGAAATTGACAGAGAAGCAAAGAAAGATTATATCGATCGTCACTCAGCATTTGTACATTGCGAAGCTAATGCAACTGCAGGTGAGAAATTCAAAGTAAAAGTACAAGTAGGTGATGAGTATAAGCACCCAGATGATGCCGATCATTATATCTCTTACGTTCAATTATGGAACGGCGAAAAAATGTTAGCTCAAGCTACATTTATCGAAGGAGCAATGGGAAATGCACCTGCAAATTTAGAAGTTGACTTCTATATTGTACCTTCAAAAAACATGAAACTTATTGCTCATGCTTATTGCACAAAGCACGGTTTATGGCAAAGCAATGAAGTAGCGGTTGAGGTAAAATAATCCAAAACGAAACTATATATGGTCTCCCTTTCAAGCAATTTGAAAGGGAGATTTTTTTTGCATACTAATTCCTTTTTTTCATACATTTACCATTCGATCAAATTTGAAATTTATTATTACAAGATTATGATTAACAAGAGAGTAGAAGAAGAGTTAAATAAGCAGTTAAACGCTGAATTATATTCAGCTTATCTATATTTATCCATGTCGGCATATTGTGCTGATAATAATATGGCCGGTTTCTCACATTGGATGCAATTGCAATTTGAAGAAGAGCAGGCTCATGCCATGAAATTTTTCCAATATATATTGGATCGTGGCGGAAAAGTAGCCCTTAAGCAAATCAATCAACCCAAACAAGAATGGAACGGAATCATTGATGTATTTGATGCTGTATTGAAACACGAACAACACATCACTAAAATGATAAACGACCTTGTAAACGTAGCAATGGAAGAGCGCGATCATGCCACTGTGAACCTTTTGCAATGGTACGTGAGCGAGCAAGTAGAAGAAGAAGCCACCGTGTCTGATTTATTGGATCAACTTCGATTAATCGAAGGAAAAGGTGCAGGTTTGTTTATGTTGGACCGTGAGGCAAAGTTAAGAACCAATTCACCCATAGCTTAATAACCCAAAAACAAAATCGCCATGGCAGATTTATCGGTTACTTATTTAGGACTAAAGCTTAAGAACCCAATTATTATTGGAAGTTCGGGGCTTACCGACAGCATCGAAAAAATAGTTGAGCTCGAAAAGCAAGGCGCTGGAGCTATAGTGCTTAAATCCCTTTTCGAAGAGCAAATATTAGCTGAGTCGGCGCACCATGTGGAATTGGATCGCAGTTTTGGCTACGATGTACATGACTATATTCATAACTACACTCGTAATCATAAGCTTGGTGATTACCTAAGCTTGATAAAAAAAGCAAAGGAGCAAACCAATATCCCAATTATTGCAAGCATCAACTGTGTTTCGGATACGGAATGGGTGAAATTTGCCCATAAAATTGAAGAAGCCGGAGCGGACGCTTTGGAGATAAACATTTCGCTATTACCTTCAAATCCTGGGATACGAGGCGTACAAAATGAAGAAATGTATTTCGATATTTTGGAGAAGGTTCGCAAAGCAACTTCTTTACCTTT
>Ga0256844_10001010_pt1 | contig 10660 bp, 6 predicted proteins | sample MusselsmetaG_FD_189100 | JGI IMG/M metagenome (GOLD analysis project Ga0256844, IMG submission 189100) | Mussel associated microbial communities from hydrothermal vent at the East Pacific Rise, Pacific Ocean - Mussels | ecosystem: Host-associated > Mollusca > Shell > Unclassified ... | reverse complement strand
TACCAAATGTAAATCCTTTACTTGCGCAAAAATCTACTGCGCCTAAAACAGCTCTTGCAAGCAAAGTTACTACAACGGAAAAAGGAACTTCTGCAAAAATCATAAAAAAATCAGCTGCTCCAGTAGCCACAACAAAAGCACCTACCATAGCAACTCAAAAAGTATCACAAGAAAAAGTTAATAAATCTGTCCAAACAATTAAAGTAGGTAATGAAGTAGTAGCCATTGCCATCCCACAAGTACCAAAAGTAATTAAATGTAGCTCAAGTAATAATATTGGTGTAGATAGAAGCATCAAATTCTCAAAGCGTATACCACCTAACTACAGACCGCACAGTTTTGACAGAGCTCAAAAAGAAAAAACATCCATACACACAAGAATTGGTGAAGTCAATAGTGGGAAAATCTCTGCTTACCTTCGTGGAAAGTTCATGACTGTTGATGCAGTCAAAGAGAAACTAACAGCTTCTGGATTTGACGTCATTGCTACAGCTCCAGTCAATAAAAAAGGAGACTTAATCTCTGTGGTCTTTACTGATAAATTGCTTATAAGTATGGCAAGTAAAGCAAATAGAGGTTTCATGGCATCACTCCGTGTGCTTGTCGACACAAAAGAGAAGAGTATAAGCATCACTAACCCTCTTTATATGGCAAAAGGTTTCTTACAAGGTGACTTTGATGAGACAAGTGCAAATAAAGTACTTGTAAGGCTTCTCACACACTTTACAGAACTAAGTAACTCAAAAGACACACTCAAGTATCAACTCTTACCAAAATACCAATTTATGAATGGTATGCCCAAATATCAAGATATGGTAGAAGTAGCATCTGGCACTAAGTTATTAGAGAAAATCAAAAATAATGACAAGGTTGTTTTTACACAAACCCTTTCTAATGGTGCGACACTTATCGGTATTAAACTTGGTAAAAGAACGCGTAAATTTACAAAAAGAATAGGTAGAAACAATGCTGCTATGCTACCATACCCTATCCTTATAGAAAACGGCAAAGCAAAAATACTTGACCCTAAGTATTACATCTCATTTATGTATCCAAAACTAACTATGTCTGAATTTATGACTATTGCTACAGTACCTGATGCGATGCTAAAAGATTGTGAGAAAGTATTTAAATAGGAGAGTAAAAGATTATTATTTAATAGTCTTTTTATTTCCTGTAGGTTTGTGCGATTAGCGTAGGCGCTTACTTTTTTGGTAAGTGACTAAACTAAGCTCGCAAAGATGCTGTAAAGAAAAAGAACTATTTTGCTTTTTCTAAATATTTACCCTCTACTGTATCAACTACAATTTTTTGACCTTCTAAGATAAAGAAAGGTACTTGAACCACTGCACCAGAATCAAGCGTTGCAGGTTTTTTCCCACCTTGTGAGTCACCTTTAAAGTTTGGCGGTGTTTCTACAACTGTAAGAGTAATGGTTTGTGGAATTTCCACAGAAATTGCTTTACCATTGTGAAACAAAATATCTGCTTCCATACCATCAATCATATAGTCAAATGTTTCCTTGCCTACTTGTTCATGTGTAAGCCCAATCTGTTCATAGGTTGTTGTATCCATAAACTGAAGCATCTCACCATCATCATAAAGGTATTGCATCGTAGCTTGTTCAAGTTCTGGTACATCAAACTTATCTCCAGCGTGTACTGTTTTTTCTATCACTTTACCTGTTTGTAGGTTTTTGATTTTCATACGTACAAATGCTGCACCTTTACCAGGCTTAACATGATGTGCTTCGACTACTCTATACGGGTTACCCGTTACTTCAAGTCTTGCACCTTTTTTAATATCACCCATTCCGATTGTAGCCATAGTAGCTCCTTAAAAAAATTATGAGTGATTATATCAAATAGATGATTTAAAGGGGTTAAAGTGTTACTATACGTTGTACAAGACGTATAGCAACGAGGAGAAGTTATTTCGTAATTGAAATATTGTTTGCATTTTCCTTATCACAATGTGCAGCTTTATCAAAATCCATTGCTTTTGCGTTATCCATAAGTACAGGAACAAAAAGGAGGGAGACAAATACAGCTGCCACGGTACCAGAGATAAGTGCCACCCCAAGTCCACCAAAGACAGGATCACTAGCAAGTAGTGCAGAACCCAATATAATGGCAACTGCTGTCAAGGCAATAGGTTTGGCTCTTGTAGCTGCAGCCACTGCTATGGCTCTACGTTTTTTCATACCTTCACACTCCATGAGTGACTTTGCAAAATCAATAAGAAGTAGTGAGTTTCTAGAACTGATTCCAATCAAAGCAATGAACCCAATAAGCGATGTCGCGGTTAAGAAGAATGTCTCTGTAGTAAACCAATTGGCAACCCAGTGACCAACAATCACTCCAATAAGAGAAAGGAAAGAACCTAAAAGAACAATTCCAGAAATAGCAAAACTCTTATAGTAAATAACCAACAATAAGAAAATGAGAATAAGTGCAGAAATAAATGCACCACCCAAGTCTCTAAAAGTATCTAAAGTTACTTTCATCTCACCATCCCAACGGATGAGAAATTTTTCATGTGTCTTTTTATCTTCTAGCGTAAAGTCAAACATATATGTAGAGATGCCCTCTTTGGTAATAATATAATCTTTTGCAAACTTCTCTAACATAACATCACGCGCTTCAAGTAATGGATAGACTTGAGAGACCATATCTGTCTCAGCAATAACATTCACCATACGTGATAAATCTTTATGCATAATCATTGTATTTGACTTCACTTCATGTATTGTAACTACTTCTGAGAGTGGCACCATCATCCCTCTCATATTCATAAGATTCAAAGAAGAGAGTTTACTTTGTAACGACTCTTTATTTGCTTGAGGGATATTTTTACTCTCTTTATCTAGTACTAGAAATATAGGTATTTGGTCTGGATTATTTTTAGAGTTTTTATGTGCAATGACCATACCTTCAAAACCTAAATAGAGTATATTATTGACCTGTTTAACACTTAGTCCTGAACGTGCAATTTTTTCTTTATCTGGTACCAAATCAAATTTCATAAAGTTTTCATCTGTCATCAAGTCTATGTCTACTAAACCTTCTGTCTCAGACAATACATCGGCAACATCTACAGACAAAGAACGAATTTTTGAAAGATTTTCTCCATGTACTTCTACTACGATAGATGCTAAGGTAGGAGGACCAGAAGGCTGTTCTACAAACTTTATATTGGTTCCTCTAAGTAAAGGAACACATGCATCTTGAACAACTGGTCTGATACGCTGTACCATAAGAAATGAAGGTTCTTCTCTGTGGTGTTTATCTGTTAAATTTACAGATATTTCTGAAACATTTTCTGTCTGCTTCATACCTGCACCTTTTACCAAACCAGCATAATCCAAAGGAATACCTTGACCTAGGAAAAGTTCAATATTCATTACTTCTTTTTCTTTTTTCAAAAAGTTAATCACACATGAGCTCACTGCCTTTGTTTGTTCAATAGATGAACCTTTAGGGGTGTCTACATAGACCGAAAAAGTATCAGCACTTTTCCCTGGTAACATTTTGGCAAGTACCATTTTTGTAGGGAACATTAACAATGATAAGAAAAAAGCAATCGCTGTTAATACAATAATGAGAGTCTTTTTAAATTTACTATCAAGAATACCATAAATCAAACTTTCTAGATTTTTCATTATTTTGTTCCTTCTTCTTCATCAGATTCATGGCTATGTCCATGTTCTGGCTTTTTTAATAATTTCAAACTTAAATACGGTGTGAATATGTAAGCAACAAACAAAGATGCAATAAGTGCCACAGGAACATTGTACGGAATAGGTTTCATAAATGACCCCATCATACCTCCAACAAATGCCATAGGTACCATCGTTAAAATAATCGCTAATGTCGCAACATTTGTGGGTGCACCAATCTCATCTGTTGCTTCAATAAGAATCTCATCCATTTCTCTATCTTCTGCTCCATGCGCATGTAAATGTCTATGAATATTTTCAATTACAATAATAGCGGCATCTACCAAAAGCCCCAAAGATAGAAGTAAAGCAAATAGTGTAATCCTATTCATGGTTTGTCCTGTCATCCATGCAGTAAATAATGTTACCGCCAAAATAGCTGGTACTGAGAAGGTAACAATAATGGATTCTCTCCATCCCAAGGCAAAAATCAACATAATGGCAATAATGGCAATGGTAATAAGGAGATGATGCATCAACTCATTAACAGCCTCATTGGCTCTTTCACCATAGTCTCTTGTGATAAGATACCCTATGCCTTCTTTAGCAAATTCATCCTCATACTCTTTAAGAACCTCTACGACATCTTCAGAGACAAATACAGCATTGGTACCAGCAAGTTTAGCTATGGTCATTGTGATTTGATTCTTTTCTTTTGAAAGTTTAGTTGAATTTTCATCTTTTAGTAAAATTTTGGCTGTTTTAAAGTTCTGAATATCAACACCTTCAGTCACGTGTGCCACATCTTTTAAATAAATGGGAGATCCCATATATTGTGCAACAATCACATTCCCAACATCTTCAACACTCTCAATGGCATTCTTCACACCAAATATCATCAGTTTATTGTCCTGTGTTCGCCCTTTAACATCTGGAACATCTACAGCTATAGACTGTACTGACTGCATTATCTGTCCTAAAGAAAGATGATACGCTGAAAGTTTTCCCATATCCACTTCAATATTGTATTGTTCCTTTCTTGCCCCTTTAAGTGTTGTCTTTGCTACATTATCTACTGCATTGATATGCTGTTGTACTCTACGTACTATTTCAAATAATTTTACATCATCAAGTCCACTTCCCTCTTTAGGATAAAAAGCAACAGTCACAATAGGAATATCAATATCAATATCAAATGGTTTGACAATAGGTTGCATCACACCTTTTGGCATCTTATCCATATTTTGCATGACTTTATCATAAAGTTTTAGGTTTGAATCTTCTCTATTTTCCCCAATATAATACATCACATTTACAATACCCACATTGTCCATAGCCATGCCATAAACATGTTCAATACCACGAACTTCTCTAAGCTTTCGTTCTAGTGGGTTCACAATAATATTTTCTACTTCTTTAGGAGTAGCCCCTGGCATTATTACCATGATAGCTCCACCAGAGATAGCAATTTGAGGATCTTCTTCTCTTGGCATAGTATTCAGTGCTAAGTATCCCATCAGTAATAAAAATACACCTAAGACTGCAGTGAGTGGATTATGTAAAAAACCTTTTGCAAGTTTTCCTGCAACATTTATAACTTCATACTCTTTTTTCTGTTCCATAGGACCTACTTAATAAGAATTTTGGTATACATACCAGGATAAACTGAACGACCTTTAGAGTCAAAATGCATTTTGATTTTAAATTTATGTGTCATAGGATTTGAACTAGGAATTATAGATGTAATATTCCCTGTTGTTTTAAATCCAATTGAAGGAATTTCAATATCAACAGCTTTATTCATACTTATGTATTTAAGTTGTGTTTCTGAAATTTCTGCAATGATTTTTAGTTTACTCAAATCAGTTAGCACTACTGCAGGCATACCAGGGATTGCCATTTCACCTTCATTCAGTTTTTTTGAAACAATTACACCTTCATTAGGTGCATGAATTTTCAAATAATTATATTGATTTAATACTTCTTCTTTTTTTGCTTCTGCTTGTCGTACCTGTTGTTCCGAAATTTTTACCATATCTCTTAGATTTTTTGCTGCCAACTGCAGGGTTTCTAACTCATACTTAGAAACCATTTTTTTCTTATAAAGTCTTTGATGTCTTGAAAGATTTGTTAATACATTATTGTATTGGTTTTTATTCATTTGTAATGCAAGTCTAGCCTGCGAAATACCAAGATCAACTTGACGTTCAGCAGATTCAATTTCCTTCGAATCTATCTCATACAAAAGCTGTCCTTTTTTTACTATGTCACCCTCAGAAACTGCCATTTTTCTAACATAACCCATATATCGGCTGGTAATCATTTTTTGGTTATCTGAAACCACTGATCCACTTAAATTAATTTCTATTGCATTTCCTGTTGTAGCCATAAATGCCATAGATACCCATACAACTGTTAATATTCTCATCATTTTATTCATACATTCCCTCCTGCGTTTAAAATACTGTTTAGTTCAAAGATTTTTGTATTACGTTTGTTTTTCACCGTTAAAAGTTTTAATAACATTTCTAACTCTTTAGACTGTTTTATCAATACATCTGAAATAGAGACAATACCTTCTTTATATCGTGCTCTATAATTTTCATATACTTTTTTTGCAAACTTTAACTGTTTTTTAAAACTTTTCACATCTGCATTGGCAGATAGTATCTCTGTTTGTAACTTTTTCACTTTTAACCCTATACCACTTTTAGCCAATGCTACTTGGTCTTGTACCATCATATAGTTTACTTTTGCTCGCTCGAGATTTGCAGCATCTATACCACCGTTAAAAAGATTCCATGATAATTGAACACCAAAAGTATAAGAATCTTTGTCCCTAAATTCGTTCCAAAACTCATTATCTGCAGACCCATACTCTGCGAAAGCACCCACAGTGGGAAGAAAGTTTGCTTTTTCAACATTCAAAGCCATTTTTGTGATTTGTAAGCCTAAAAGTGCTTTTTGAATATCTATATTATTACCTTCGACTTCCTCTTTATCTACACGAGGCATAGGTGCCATATCATTGACTCTCTTAATTGAGCTTACTTCTGTATTTAAAAGAAATGAAAGAAATTGATAGGCCAAATCTTTATTGAGTTTTGCTTGGTTATACATACTCTCAGCCTCTGCTTTACGTGCTTGTACTTCAAGGACATCTATGTTTTGAGCATAGCCTTCTTTTTGCATCGTATGCACAATAGATTCTAAACGTTTAATATTCTTAATAATTTTAAAAAGATTTGAAATATAGTTACTTACCAACGAAATATCATAAAATGCTTTTTTTGTTTGAAAAATCTTTTCATTCACAAGCTTTTGTGTATCAAATTGGCTCATTCGGTGCATTGCAGAAGTAATACGTCCATATTCTGACAGTTTCCCCCCTGTATAAATAGGGAGCATATATGATATCTTTGTCTGATAATGATTTCTGGCTTTTGGATAATTCAAATTATCTGGAGGGGGAGTAAATGGATCTCTACCTGCATTAAAGTTATCAAAAAATTCTTGCGCACCAAAGTCACCAAATGTTGCTTCTCTACTTTGAAGTTTGAAACCAAATACATTTCCCGCATCATTGGAGCGCATAGCGGTAATACTGGCATCTAACTTTCCATAATTATGCCCTTTAGCTGCTTTTGCCTCATACGCTTTCATCTGTTCAGTAAAACGTGATATTTTTAATTCTAAGTTATTTTTATCTAACATTTGCATGGCATGATCAAGGGTTAAATTTTTTATGCCCGCAGATAGAATCAATGTTGTAAGCATAAATAAAAAAATAGATTTTTTAATAAACATAAATACTCCCATTATTTGGTCATTATTATAACCAAAGATGCAGAAATTAGCTAGTAATTCCTATGCTTCTTACAGTAAATTTCTTGTGATTTTACACCACATAATATTAAATTATCTTTAATATTATGTTTAATTATAATAAGTTTTATTGATGTTATGTCTGCAGGAAAAGGCTCCTGCAGTGAAGACTAGATACTTGCGTGTGATACGCTAATAAATGCATCTAACGATGATAGTTCATCTAAAATATTTTTTGTAACTGTACCGTCTACCCTAACTACTGCTAAGGCTTGTTGTTTAGAGTCTCTTCCTAATCTAAAGTCAGAAATATTAAGCTTATTTTCTGCCATAATTCTACCCACATCACCAATCACACCAGGCGTGTCTGTATTTCTAAAGAAAATCATCGTTCCTTTTGGTTCTACATCTAAAATATAATCATCTATCTCGATGATTCTTTGTACTGTATCATCAAACACAGTTCCCGCAATAGAGATAGTGCCCTCTACTGTTGTAAGTTTTATCCCTACTTTATTGGTAAAACCACTATTATTTGGTTTTACTTCTTTTGCTATTTCTATACCACGTTCTTCTGCCACAAATTCTGCGTTCACGTAGTTTACTTGGTCACCAAGAGACTCAGTAAGTACACCAACCGTTGCAAACGTTCCCATAGATTCTATATGCTCTGCAACAGGGCCTGCTGCCATTACCTTAATGGATTTTACAGCACTCTTTGTCACCTGTGCTGACAAGTGTCCAATTTTTTGGATAAGCTCAAGATATGGTCTTACAAAATCAGGTAATTCATTCTCTTTTATTGGTAAATTCAAAGCATTCGGATATGAAATACCCTTCGCAGCAGCAATTGCATTTTCAGCAGCTTGTATAGCAATATTTTTCTGTGACTCTTTCGTATTTGCTCCAAGATGGGGTGTTACCGTAACGTTATCCAAGTCAAGTAGAGGATGGTTTATTGCAGGTTCTTTGTTAAATACATCAATACCTGCCATTGCAATCTTTCCATTAGTAAGTCCTTCTAAAAGTGCATCTTCGTCATAAAGTCCACCTCTCGCACAGTTAATGAGTATCACACCATCTTTCATTTTAGCTATTTCATCTTTACCAATCATACCGATTGTCTCAGTATTCTTTGGTGTATGAATCGTAATAATATCACAAGCTAAAATATCTTCAAAATTCTTTGTGTAATTGATATCTAAATCTGTTGCTTTAGAAGGGTCAATATATGGGTCATAAGCAGTCACATCCATTTCAAATGCTTTAGAACGGATGCCCACACGAGAACCAATATTACCAAAACCGATAATTCCAAGTTTCTTATCTTTAAGCTCTGTCCCATACCAATCTTGTCTACGCCATACACGATCAAGTTTAAGGTTATTATGTGCATAAGGAAATTTTCTCACACAAGAAAGTAAATGAGTCATAGTAAGTTCAACTGCAGCAATTGTATTTGCCGTAGGTACATTCATAATCACAATACCTTGTTTAGATGAACCAGGGATATCAACATTATCTACACCTACACCTGCACGGACAACAGCTGTGATTTTTTTTGCATTTGATAAGAATGCATCATCTACATCTGTAGAGGAACGTGTAATAGCTACATCTGCTAAAGGGATAATCTCAGCAATCAATTTATCTTTTGGTTCATCTGCTGCATTAATAAATTCTATTTCACTGTCATTGGCTAAAATATCTAGCCCATCTTGGTGAATATGATCACAAACAACAATTGTTTTTTTTGACATTACATACCTTTTATAAAGTTTTTATGTACTTGCATTTAAAATAAGTACGAAGAAAATACGACTAGTCGTATGAGTTGCCTGATGAAGGCAACCCAGTGTTAACGCAGTTTTTGGAGCTTTGCTCTAAAAGCGTCCTATATAGAATAATCTTATTTTTTTAATATATCGCCAAAAGCATCACCTAAAGTCATGCTGTCATCTTGGTCAAGGTTAAGCTGATCCATGGCTTCTCTCTCTTCTTGACGCTCAAGTTTTTTAACAGAAACTCTAATTCTGTCATTATTAGCATCAATAAAGCTAATGACACCTTTAATTTCTTGACCTTTTTCAATCTCTTCAAATTTAAGAGGATAAAGATCTTCTGTTCTAATTAACGCATCTACATTGTCTTCAAGTGAAATAAATACACCAAAGTCTTTTGTATCTTTTACTATACCAGTTACGATTGCACCATTTTTGTGTGTTTCAGCAAATGCTTTTACTGGTGAAGCTTCAAGCGCCTTTTTAGAAAGTGAAATTTTACCAGCATCTCTATCGATTTTAATAATTTTTACTTCTACTTCGTCTCCAACTTTAAGTTCTGACTTAGCATTTTTAGACTTATCCCAAGAGATTTCTTGATTATGTAAAAGACCTTCAATAGCTCCTACTCTTACAAATGCACCAAAGTCAGTGATTGATGTTACTGTACCATTTACAAGGTCACCTACTCTATTTTCAGCAGTAAATGCATCCATTGGTTTAGGAAGAAGGTTTTTAAGACTTACTCTAAGTCTTCTACCTTCTTTATCGATTTCAATCACTTCAACATTAATATCAGAATTATTTTCTAAGTAATCTTTAGGGTGTTTAACATTTTTGTCCCAAGAGATTTCAGATACATGAAGGAAGGCTTCAAGATCTTCACCAAGATCAACAAATACACCATAAGGTTCGATGTTAGAAACAGTAGCAGTTACTGTGTCTCCTACACCGATGATTGCATCAATGTCAGCCCAAGGATCAGGGTTAGCATCTTTAATAGAAAGAGAAAGGTGTCTTTTCTTTTTATCGTACTCAAGAGCAATAACATTTACTTCATCACCTTCAGCGAAATATTTAGAAGGATTCACAGGTCCCTTGTGAGAGATTTGTGAGTAGTGAACAAGTCCGTCCATACCACCAACATCTACAAACATACCATAAGAAGTAATTTTCTTAATGGTTCCAACTACTGGCTCTTTGTTTTCAAGTAATGCACCAACGATTTCGTCAGTTTTAGCTTTATCTCTCTCAATAAGTTCTTTTCTAGAAACAACGACTGAACCTTTGTCTTTGTCTACTTTAACGATAACAGCTTTTACTTTTTTACCCTTAGGGTCAACTTTTGAAGAAAGGTAAGAGAGTGTTCGTGGCATAAAGAATTCTAAACCATCTA
>Ga0256844_10001009_pt1 | contig 10662 bp, 8 predicted proteins | sample MusselsmetaG_FD_189100 | JGI IMG/M metagenome (GOLD analysis project Ga0256844, IMG submission 189100) | Mussel associated microbial communities from hydrothermal vent at the East Pacific Rise, Pacific Ocean - Mussels | ecosystem: Host-associated > Mollusca > Shell > Unclassified ... | reverse complement strand
AAGTCAAATACTAAAAGATTGTCTAGTCCTACACCATAACGCAGTTTTTTATCTTTATCTGTGACAAACAGATAGTTGACATTTTCAAGTTCATCCTTGCGACGCAATTCTGCAAAATCATTGATGATAGCATGTACATTTTGTTCAAGTCCTGCGGTATAGACTTCTATCTGCATGTACGAACCCGCTTCATCTTCTTCATACTGCTTAAGCTGTAAGATGTCTGCTTGGTCTTCAGAATCTAGTTCACTAAAAACCTTTTTAGCCATTTGGCTATCGACCTCTTCTAGTTCCTGTATAAAGTCTGTTTGGTCATCTGACTCAAGTTCAGCCACAGATTCTGCAATCTCTTGTGCGGTAAAAGACTCTAGTACATCTTCAAAATATCTATCTGGAAGTTCGAGTGCTACATCTGCTATAAGTTCTTTAGGGATAGAATGTACTGCTTCTGCAAAGCTTTTATCGTCTAAGTCTTTAAGTAAATTGGCTATTTCTGAGGGATGTAATTCATCATGGGGATGTGCATTTACATATTGTGTGAGTTTATCCATCATAGTCCCTTTTGAAATATCTTATGTCGAAAGTATACTTGATTAAATGTTAAAAGTGTTGAAGAATAACTGTAGGTTCGATGAAATCGAACAAAAAATAAAATAAGGTCGATTGTCTCGACCCTACGAATTACTTTGATTAAATATCACACTTTTTAGTGATGATACAAAGTGGACAGAAGTTTGCAAGCCCAGCGATAAGAGGGATAACTCCAAGGTAAAACCACTGATTACCTGAATAAATAGCATACCCAATAAGTGCTAGTCCTATGAGAATTCTAAATGGTCTACAAAATGCTCTAATTTTATTAACGTTCATACTGTTTCCTTTTAATATGTGAAATTTGTGATAGTATACAGAAAAATAGTTTAAAAAGGATAAAATCACTCTTATTTAAACTAAGAGTGATTTGAAGAAGCGTTACTTAAAGTTGTGGTCCCGCAGATGAATAGTCAAACTCTCCACCATTGTCATCGTAACGATGGAAGTTTTCTTTAAACATAGTTGCAAGTTTTTTAAGCATTGCATCATATTCATCTTTGTTTTCCCATGTACCTCTTGGGTTTAGTACTGCATTGTCATTTACCCCGTCTAAAGTCTTAGGTATTTGAAGGTTAAACATTGGAAGTGTATCAAACTCAGCATTATTGATAGAGCCATTTAAGATACCATCAATACAAGCTCTCGTGTCTTTAATACTCATACGTTTACCTGTACCATAAGGGCCACCAGTCCAACCAGTGTTAACAAGATAAACATTAACATCATGTTCATCTATTTTTTTACCAAGTAGTTTTGCGTATTCTGTTGGGTGTAGTGGTAAAAATGCTTCACCAAAACATGCTGAGAAGGTTGCGACTGGTTCAGTGATGCCACGCTCAGTACCCGCAACTTTTGCTGTATATCCAGAAAGGAAATAATACATTGCTTGCTCTTTAGTAAGCTTAGAAACTGGAGGAAGTACACCAAATGCATCTGCTGAAAGGAAGATGATATTATTTGGATGCCCTGCTTGTAAATCTTCTTTATGGTTTTCAATATGCTCTATGGGGTAAGAAACCCGTGTGTTTTCTGTTTTAGACCCGTCTGTATAGTCTACTTTACCTGTAGCATCGGAAACCACATTTTCTAAAAGTGCATCTTTAACAATAGCACCATAAATTTCTGGTTCACTTTTAGCATCAAGATTAATCACTTTTGCGTAACAGCCACCCTCGAAGTTAAAGACACCATTGTCATCCCAACCATGTTCATCATCACCGATGAGTGCACGTTTAGGGTCAGTAGAAAGTGTTGTTTTACCTGTACCTGAAAGTCCAAAGAAAAGACATACATCTTCATCTGCACCTACGTTCGCTGAACAGTGCATAGAAAGTTTACCCTCCAATGGCAACCAATAGTTCATCATAGAGAAGATACCTTTTTTCATCTCACCACCGTACCAAGTACCACCAATGATAGAAACATTATCTTCAACGTTAAAGACAACATACACATCTGAGTTAAGACCGTGTTCTTTATACTTTTCATCAACTGTTTTACATGCATTGTATACAGTAAAGTCTGGTTCAAAAGTTTCTAACTCAGCTTCAGTTGGACGAATGAACATATTTTTAACAAAGTGCGCTTGCCATGCTACTTCCGAGATGAAACGTACTGAACGCTTAGATGTTGCACTAGCTCCAGCATAAACATCTGTTACATAGATATTTTTACCTGAAAGTTGTGTCAATGTAATATCAAGAAGTTCTTCATATATTGCTTTATCTATTTTTGCATTGACATCACCCCAAGCAATATGCTCATTTGAAGGTGCTTGATCTACAAAGTACTTATCTTTAGGACTACGTCCTGTGAAGATACCTGTGTCACACATGGCTGTGCCTGATGTAGAGATTTTACATTCTCCACTATTTACTTCGTGCGCTTGCAACTCGTCATAACTTAAATTGTAATAAACATCACCGATATTATTTAATCCCAGTTTATCAAGTCCGTTGGGCGTTTTGGTACTCATGGTATCCTCTTTGTACATAGTTAATTTATATGCTAAAGCATAAGTCAAAAAATAAATATTTTCTGACTTATAATTTAGTTAGTATAGCGTATCTAATTAATAATTTTTATTAATTAGATACAATTTTTATTATTTTATTTGAATATTGATAACAATACACCTGCTGCTACAGCAGAACCAATTACACCCGCAACATTTGGACCCATTGCATGCATCAGTAAAATATTTCCTGGTTTCTCTTCTGAACCGACCTTTGAAACAACTCTCGCTGCCATAGGTACTGCAGAAACACCTGCCGCTCCAATGAGTGGGTTGATAGGTTCTTTCGAGAACTTATTCATCACTTTAGCCATAATCACACCTGCTGCTGTACCAGAGGCAAAGGCTAGAAGACCAATAACCATAATACCCATAGTCTCTGCCACTAAGAACTTATCTGCTTGAAGTGTCATACCGACACCAAAACCTAAGAAAATAGTAACGATGTTAATCAAAGAGTTTTGCATTTCATTTGAAAGTCTATCTACCACACCAGATTCTTTTGAGAAGTTACCAAAAGCGAATGAACCCATAAGTGGTGCTGCATCAGGCAGTACTAAGGCAATCATCATAATTACAACTAAAGGGAAAATAAGTTTTTCAAGTCTACTTACTTTTCTTGTTGTTTTCATCACGATGACACGTTCTTCTTTTGTTGTAAGCGCTCTCATTATTGGTGGTTGTATGACTGGAACCAACGCCATATAAGAGTATGCAGCAACTGCAATAGCACCTAACATTTCAGGTGCAAGTGCTGAAGCAATAAAGATAGAAGTAGGCCCATCAGCCCCACCAATAATAGAGATAGCTGAACACTGTTGAAGTGTAAAGTCTACCATATCTGTATACTGTGAAAGTGCTGCAGCACCTACCAGTGAACCGAAAATACCAAATTGTGCAGCACCTCCAAGAAGTGCTGTCTTAGGGTTAGCAAGCAATGGACCAAAGTCTGTCATCGCTCCAACACCCATAAAAATAAGAAGTGGGAAAAATTCGTTCGCAATACCCATTTCATAGATGATACCTAGCATATGTCCTGGTGCAGCCATCTCCGCAATAGGAATATTGGCAAGAAGTCCACCAAAGGCAATAGGGAGAAGAAGAAGTGGTTCAAAGTTTTTAGCAATCGCTAAATAGAAAAGAACAAAGATAATAAGGAACATAATCACACGTCCCCAGCTCTGTGCAAAAGTAGAAACATCTTCACCATGTGCATTTTTCATTCCTTCGACAGGATTGATGATAGCATCTAGTCCTGTGGTATGGAAGAAAGAAGCAATGAGCTCTGTTACTGATTTAGGCTGATATGTTGCTTTTTCTTTTGCAATTAACTCTTCTTGAGTCATAGGTGCAGCTGAGGCTTCTGCATGTCCACTTGCTACTGCTACATTGCTGAACAATGCAAAGACAAATAGCATTGAAAGTAAAAGGTGTTTGAGCTTCATACTTACTCCATTGTGGCTAAAAGTTGTGCATCTGCAACGGTATCGTTTACATTGACATTAATTGAAGCAATTTTACCTGCTTGTGGTGCTGTAATATCAATTTCCATTTTCATCGCTTCAAGAATCATAATAATATCACCCTCTGCTACGGCGTCACCTGGATTTTTAAGGATTTTCCATACATTACCTGGTGTTTGTGAATTAATTTCAACGCTTCCTGCTCCTGTAGGTCCAGCTGGTGCAACTGCGGCTGCCCCTGTAGTTGCAGGTGCAATTTGAATATCACCCTCACCCTCTGCTACTTGTACGCTATATTGTTTACCATCTACTACTACTGTATAATTTCCTGCCATTTCTTCATCTCCACTACAATTATTTTTACCTTTTCTAATCATGAGAGGGCCTTCACCCTTCAAGAACGCAATACCTTTTTGATCACAAGCACCTGCAATGAAAATATTTTCATCAGATGTTTCTAATCCTTCTTCTTCTAACACTTTAGTCCAGTGCGCGATAGATTTATTTTCATCTCTATCTGCTATGTCTAATGGGTTTTCAGTTGTTGGATCAAGTTTAAGCTTCTGAGATGCAAGTTCCATGATTTCCTTGTCTGCTTCCACAGGTGTTTTACCAAAGTAACCAAGTACCATACGTCCATACCCTGGAGCAATTTGCTTCCAAGGACCGAACATTACGTTTGCATAGGCTTGTTGCCAGTAGAACTGACTTACTGGTGTTACAGATGTTCCGTAACCACCACGTTCAACGACTTCTTTCATTGCTGCTATTACTTCATCAAATTTCTCTAAGTCACCAGAGTCTCTCATCATCTGCGTATTTGCAGTCAGTGCCCCACCAGGCATAGGAGAAAATGGAATAAGAGGAGAAACTTGTGTTGCTTCTGGTGGAACTAAATACTCATGTAGACACTCTTTAAGTCTCTCTTCATATTTGAGCACTTTATCTAACTTCAAGTCACCAAGGTTATAGTTTGTTCCCTTAGTTGCATGAAGCATAGTTAAAATATCTGGCTGAGATGTACCACCACTCACTGGTGATGCTGCCATATCGATACCATTTGCTCCTGCTTCAAGTGCTGCAAGGTAAGAAGCCACCGAAACACCTGCAGTCTCATGTGTATGCAGTCTAAGATGTGTAGAATCACCTAAAAGTTTTCTAGCCATCGCGATAGTCTCATACACTTTATGAGGATTTGCAGTTCCTGATGCATCTTTAAAACATACGCTATCAAAGTCAATACCAGAATCTAAAATATTTCTCAATGTTTTTTCATAAAAGGCTACATCATGTGCACCTGTACATCCTGGAGGAAGGTCCATCATTGTTACAACTACTTCGTGATCTAAACCATGTTTTTTAATCATCTCAGCAGAGAAGGCTAAGTTGTTTACGTCGTTTAGTGCATCGAAGTTACGTACTGTAGTTGTTCCGTGTTTTTTAAACATCTTAGCAAAGAGGTCTATCATCTCACGGCTACCCGTGTCTAACATTACTGTGTTGATACCACGAGAAAGTACTTGAAGGTTTGCATCTGGTCCTACGATTTCTCTAAAGCCATCCATCATGTCAAATGCATTTTCTTGTAAGTAAAAGAAAAGTGATTGAAATCTCGCTCCACCACCAAATTCAAAGTGATTTATTCCCGCGTTTTTTGCTGCTTCAACTGCAGGAAAAAAGTCATCCATAAGTACACGACCACCAAAGACAGATTGAAACCCATCTCTAAAAGTTGTATCCATTACATCAATATATTTTTTTGCCATTTACTTTTGCCTTGTTTATTGATTTTTGCGAAATTCACTCACTGCTGCAATAATTGCTGCAACGTGATGTGCTTCTTGTGTAGCATTTGAAGAGGCAGGTGCCACTTCAGGTGCTTTCTCTGGAAAAAACTTGTTAATAATCATAGCTTGAAGCTTGACTACCTGAACAAGGATAAAGAGGAAAGCAAAGACGATTGTCATCCCCAACACCATAAACTTTAGACCTTCGCCTACTAAATCAATTTCCATATATCCCACCTTTTCATAGAAGTTCTTCTAGTTTTATAACTCAAATTTTAAAACAGTTTTGCTTGATAGAAGTTAAAAACGAAGGATTATCTTCTTTTTCTTCTTCTGTTGTTATTTCTTGTAGCTTTTTGTCCACCTGTATAGTTCTGCATCATCTCATCCACTGTATCTTGATCAAAACCAATTTGTGTGCCAATATTCTGCTGTTCCTGAGAGATGAGACGAGACATAAGCTTCTCTAAAAGCATCTCTTTATCCATATCACCCATATACGCTAACATATCGGCTGCATCATTATGAATATGAATATCACGTATTTGTTCTGCTAAATACTCACGTCCTGTATCATCTAGCCCTTCTCCACCTTGAAGTGTGGCGAGACGCATCTCTGCGCCTACCTCTTTTTGTATACGCTGAAGCTCTCTAAACTCTTCAGTAGTCACCAAAGTAATCGCTTGGCCACTTTTTCCTGCGCGCCCTGTTCTACCAATACGGTGAACATAAGACTGAGGATCAAAAGGTATATGGAAGTTAAAGACATGTGTCACATCTTTTACATCTAAACCACGGGCAGCAACATCTGTGGCTACCATAATTTTCGTCTGTCCACGCTTGTACTCTTTGATGACAGATTCTCTATCTCGTTGTTCTAAATCACCATGCAGTCCAGCAGCATTAAAACCAAGTGCTTGTAGGTGTTCAGTGAGTCTATCTACCTCACGTTTCATACGACAAAAAACTATACATTTGTTTGTCTCTTCTGTTTCAAGGAGTTTTACCAAAGCTTCATCTCTTTGATTTTCATTTATCATGTAATAACGTTGATCAATGATGTTATTTGTTGTCTCTTCATCTCCCACAACAGAAAGGAATTGTGGTTGATACAAGATATCTTTTGCCAACTGTTTGATAGGCTCTGGCATGGTTGCGGAGAAAAGAAGTGTTTGTCTATTTTGAGGTATGTACTCAAAAATTTCTTTTATCTCTTCTAAAAATCCCATATCAAGCATCTCATCGGCTTCATCTAAGATAACAATCTCAGGGTTGAAAACATCAATTTTACCTTTTTTGTACAGGTCTTTAAGTCTTCCTGGCGTAGCCACTACTATTTGTACACCTTTGTGTATAAGCGCAATTTGTCTACCATACCCTACACCACCATAGACTGTCAGAGTACGGATACCTGCGAAACGTCCTAAGTGGTAAAGTTCATCAGCCACTTGTGTGGCAAGCTCACGTGTAGGGGTGATAACAAGTGCTCGCTCTATCTCACCTTTGGCTAACTTGTCCATCATAGGCAGACCAAAAGCAGCTGTTTTACCTGTACCTGTATGGGCTTGTGCCACTAGATCTGAACCTGAAGCGATGATTGGTATCGCTTCTTCTTGTATTGGGCTTGGTTCTTTAAAGCCTGCGATTTTCACACCTTTAGCAATATCACGGTGAAAATTAAACTCAGAAAATTTCATATATTCATACCTTAAAATAAATGTCCAAAAAATATTTTGAACTTAATAGAAACTCTCACAAGGGGTTCTATAAATTCAATGTCTGTTTGACTGCCTGCCTTCGACAAGCTCAGGCACCGTTTTTTTACTCCGTTAGCTGAGCCTGTCGAAGCTAAATCACCATCAACAAAATCACTCCAAAAAGTATCCTATATATTCCAAAAGGTACAAAAGAAATTTTTTGTATAAAACGAAGAAAAACTTTTACAGTGATATAAGCAACCACAAATGCTACCACGAAGCCTATGACAAATGCAAGCCAATTTACACCTACAAACTCTTGATAGTGTTTGAGCAAATCATACCCCGATACTGCGCCCATCACAGGAATAGCGAGTAAAAAAGAAAAATCAGATGAAGCTTTTCTGTCAAGCCCAGCTAACATACCACCGATGATAGTAGCTCCTGCTCTACTTGTCCCTGGTATAAAGGAAAAAAGTTGTGCAAAGCCTATCCAAAGTGCTTGTGTATAGGAGGTCTCTTCTACCTCAGTGATATGATGTGGTTGCTCTTTATAAAAGTATTCGACAATAAGGAAGACTATACCACCTATAATAAACATCCATGCCACTATCTCTACAGAAAAAAGTGCTTTGATTTGGTCTTTAAAGATGAAACCAACAATAGCAAGAGGTAAAAATGCGGCTAAAAGCTTCATCCACAAATCTATTTTTTTAAAGGTGATTTTTTCTCGATAAATAAGCATCACTGCAAGAATAGCGGCAAATTGAATAATCACTTCATATGCCTTTATCGCTGCGTCTTGCGGAAGACCTAAAAATTCTGAAGCAACTATCATATGCCCTGTTGAAGAGATAGGCAAAAACTCTGTAAAACCTTCAATAATCCCTATGATTATCGCTTGAAAAATATCCATTTGTTCTCCATCTATTTGGTGTTGTGTGGGCACAACCCCTTACACCATATTACTAAAATAGCTTTCATCTTTTTCTAATAATTCTTGTGGTGTACCACTATCTACAACTCTAGCATTTTCTACTACATAAATAAACTCTGCACTCTTAATAGTACTAAGCCTATGAGCAATAGTAATCACCGTCTTATCTGCTAAGAAGCTGTGAAGTGCTTCAAAGAGTTTGACCTCTGTATGCACATCCAATGCTGAAGTTGATTCATCAAAAATGACCACTTTTGGGTCAGACAAAATCATCCTAGCAATGGCAACTCTTTGCCTCTGTCCTCCACTGAGCTTGATACCGTCTTTTCCAACAAGTGTATCAAGTCCCAAATCTAACCCCGCAATGACATCTTCTAATTGTGCGATGCGCAGTGCTTCTTGCACCTTTTCATCGCTATAGGTGTTGCCTAGCGTTAGATTGAACAGCATTGTATCATTAAAAAGTTTAGGATGTTGCAAGATTAAGTGAATATTCTCACGAATGGTTGAAAGTTTCAAGTTTTTGTTTGAAACACCTCCATAAACTACCTCACCCTCATCTAAGGGGTAAAATCCTACAAGTATGTTAGAGAGTGTCGTCTTCCCAGAACCACTAGCACCTACTATGGCTACCTTACAGCCTTGCTTTATCTGCATATTAATATTTGTTAATATGTTTTTACCTTTTTGGTAAGCAAAAGAGAGATTTTTTACCTCAATATCTACAGCATGTTGTCCCTCAAAAGGATTTATTTTTTCTTCTACCTCTGGTTCTTGTTCCATCTCATAAATACTGTCTATGCGCTTACACGCAGCCTTTGCAGTCGAAAGTACATACTGAAAATTGATAATATCTTGTATAGGGTTTACCATTACCCAAAGGTAAGAGAACACTGCAAGCATAAGCCCCACAGACAAATCTGAGTATGCCACTGCCAAGATACTCACGGCTCTAAAGATTTCATACCCAGCTAAGAAAACTAAAAATGAGTATTTCAATGCTCTGTCGCTCTTGTAACCGTAGTTTATGGCGTGTGTGCGTAGCTCCTCAGCTTTGATGCGACTCTCTTCAAAGAAGTACTCTTCTTTGTTTGCTGCACGTATCTGGTGAAAGAGTTCAAGGGTTTCTGTAAGACTAGACTGAAACAGTTCCACAGCCTTATTTTCTTCTTTCTTTAGCTCCCCTATGTTACGTGCTAGTTTCACAGTAAACAGAACCACCACAGGGTTAGTAATCAGTATAAAAATAGCCAACTGCCAGTGTATCCACAAGAGTATCACCGCAGAAAAAAGAAGAAGTAAGACTGCCACAATGAGTTTAGAGATAGTAGAACTCACAAAACTATCGATGGTTTCTACATCGGTCACAAGCTTAGAGGTTACTGCACCTACCCTCATCATCTCATACTCTTTGAGTGAAACTCGCTTCAGATGTGCGAGCAAAGAGGCTCTCATTCTATAAGTAATATTTTTTGATATGGAAACAAATATTTTAGTCTGCACTATCGACAACAATGTACTTAACACACGAAGTACAATGATTATTGCCAAGACAAAAAAAACATATCCTTTGGTATCAGAGGTAAAAATATTTTGGCTAATCCACGAGATAAATCCATGGTCTTTAGCCAAGAGTAATTCATCTACAAGGATAGGGATAAAAAGAGGGATAGCCACCACAAGTAATGTAGCGAGGATAGCTATAATGTTACCTTGTATGACTTCTTTTTTGTAGCTTAATAGTTGATGAAATATACCTTTTATTGTGCATTTTAGAACTTTCACAAAATCTATCTCCATCTTTTTAGTTGCATTATAGCGTGTTAGCATAAGTAGCTGTTTGGCATGAATATATGTCTATTTTCATATCATAAATTTTAAAATAAAATTAAGGAAATTATTAATTTGCTTTAACTATAATTCCTGAATAATATAACTTAAGATTATTATTTTTATAATATAACTTTATATATAATCAATTTATTACGGAGAAAACATGTCATCTATAACAAGAAGAAACTTTTTTAAATTTTTAAGTATTTCTGCGGGAACAACACTCCTTGCAAAAGAAACAGAATCAAATGATAATAAACTAAATATACAAAAAACAAAGCTACGCCCTAAAAAAAGAAAAGCCCACCGTGTCGTGGTTATAGGTGGAGGTATGGGT
>Ga0256844_10001008_pt1 | contig 10665 bp, 9 predicted proteins | sample MusselsmetaG_FD_189100 | JGI IMG/M metagenome (GOLD analysis project Ga0256844, IMG submission 189100) | Mussel associated microbial communities from hydrothermal vent at the East Pacific Rise, Pacific Ocean - Mussels | ecosystem: Host-associated > Mollusca > Shell > Unclassified ... | reverse complement strand
AGCCAACACAGGAATGAGCGAAGAGGAGCTAGAGGAAGATGAATAGACACGATAAAATGAATATGCTATATGCTTTAGCATATTCATTTGTAGGGCTAATCTTGCTACTAGAGTTTAGTGTTATAGGACTCATGGCAATGACTGTACTGATGTATCTATATAATAATCCAAGTAGATATGCAGAATGGCTTCTGGTTCATGAAAAGATAAATAACTCACTTGTTGAGACAAAAGTTGATTCTGACAATCATGTATTTTGCTCAGAAACATCGTTACATATAACTAAGAATGGTCATGGTTCAGTATCGGTTCCATATATTACACCAAAGGGAGATATACGGGTTGAAATGAACTCTCATACTAGAACTGTTATCATTATTCATGATTGCAAGGTGATATTTGATGATGTACATATCGGAAAGGTACATAGAGATATATTTGAATTTATACATAATAATTATAAGGTTAGGTGGCTGTAATGAATAAGATAATTAATTTATTTAAGAAGAAAAGAGAAGATGTTTGTCTAAGAGTAGACTTTAGAAATGTTTTACACATGGAAGGATTCAAGTATATAGATAAGATACGTGAGTATTGTGACTATGTTGAGAACCACCTTATAAATATAAACAAGGCATTCGACGAGATAGAGCGTGCGTGTAATGGTAAAGATTACTGGCTATCGGACTATGTAGGGTATTACGAATTTGCTGAAGATGTAAGTATGCATGATGTCTCAAAGTTTAGCCAGCAAGAGTTTATACCATACGTAAATGCGTTCTATCCGATATCGAAAGACAAGAAGATTAAGCTTGATGATAATGCGTGGACTCATCATAAGATAAACAATGAGCATCATCACGAGTATATATACAGTATGAACAGAAAAGACAAGCCAGGCTTGGTAGAAAAGCATTTGTTGCATTTAATAATTGACTGGACGGCAATGTCGTACAATTTTGGTGGAACAGCAGAGTCTTATTATGAGAAGATAAAAGATGAAATTGATATGCATCAAGAAGATAGGGATTATATAATCAAAGTGTTTGGATGGATAAAGGATAAAAATGGGAAATAAAATACTACTAACAAAAGATATACTACTTGAATTAAAGAATAAGTCAACGCACATAGAGGGTCTAACTTATGGAAACAGCAAGACTCACTATACGAATGAAATATATGAAAAGAATAAGCACAATAAGCATCTGATACTACATACCACAGCAATTGAAATTGAACCAAAAGAAATCAAACTTCACACAATAGATCTCGATACAATGGAAATAAAGAGAAATGATTTTCATGAGTATAGCTTTAGATTTATAAATTTAGAACCAGCAAGGCTAGAAATATGTACGCAAAAGTAGCAGATACACTTGTTGTGAGCGAGAATGGGTCAACCTGTTTATTCCATGATACAAACATGATACCAAGAACAAAGGCTGAGTATGATTGGGCTCTTGAAAATGATTATGTTATACCTGCCTTTAGAAATGGAGAATATAATGTAGAAAAGTTCTTGGATTATGTTGATGTAAAGCTTGATTGGTATATACCATCGGAAGAAGCATTCAATGTGATCAACTTTATTCGTATGTCAATGGGTAAAGAACCAGAAAACCTTAACAGCAAAGCACACTACTTCTTTATAGATGCCATGCTTGGTTCCGATGAGATAGAGCCATACTATAGGGTAAGGAATATACCATATTACACAATGAACGATAGTGCATTAATTTTAAGTAGTCGTGAGTTCTCAAAAGCTCTACACTGGGAAACAAAGATTGCAACACCAACAGGACCTGTTGAAATACAGGATATTGAAGATGGCGATATGGTAATCAGTAGAACGGGTAAACCAACAAGGGTTATTAAGAAGTCTGAAATGATTTTCGACAATACATTTAAGATGGAACTGGAAGACGGTAGAAGCTTTAAGTCATCAAATGACCACAAGCACATCCTGTGGAAGAGAACCAAGAAATATGTTGGGTACTTTAAGGATGGAGAGAGATGCAGCAAGTCTGATGGTGGGAAGGCATGGAGTATTTCAGGAATGGAAGAGGTCGAAATGACATCTCAGGAACTTGATATAGTTGGTGCAACAAGACCTAGAGAGGTTACAAATTCGCACAGGAGAGGATATGAAAATATCTACTATATCCCAAGAATGGACTCTGGTATCCAATATGAACCAGTTCATAGCCCAATAGACCCGTATACTGTTGGCGTTATCCTTGGTGATGGTTCTGTAGGGCTCGGAAAAAGGCTGTCCACTAATGAGCGTCAAATCAAAGTTAGAAAGTCTATGAGCGAAAACAGCTCTCTGTCAAATAAAAAATATGAAGAGAATCAAATCTGGAGCAATAATAGAGGCTCGACAAGAATTACTGTTCACAAGGATGACATCAGCTCTTTATTAAAGAATATTCCATACGAGTGCAAAGTTCTTGACCATACCAACCCAAGTGGTACTACAAACACAGTAGTGTTGCCGTCAGAGCTAAACAAGACCATTGTTGACTTCATAGGAGTCGAAAGAAGTTATACGAAGAGAGTACCAAGTGTATTATTAACTGGTTCTGTATCTCAGAGACTAGCTGTGCTACAAGGATTGATGGATACGGATGGAACAATCAACAAGAAGGGCTCACCGTCATATACAACTGTGTCAAAAGGACTAGCAGAAGATGTTGTTGACTTAGTTCAAACACTTGGTGGTAGTGCCAGAATTTCAGAGAGAAAAACAGACAGTAAATTTGGTATTGCATATCAAGTCATGATATCAATAAATACATATAGCATATTTAGACTTCAGAGAAAAAAAGATAGAGAAACGTATGTGCCTGCAAGAGATTGTTTTCCGATAAAATCTTTCGAGATGGTTCATAGTGAACTTGCATACTGTCTAACGGTAGAGTGTCCAACACAGTCATTCGTTATGGCAGACGGATTACTTACACATAACTCCGTGCTTGCGACATTTTTTATCTTATATATGGCTTATACTGGCAAGAAGCCTGGGTTTGGAAAGGTCAATCTGTTACTATATGTATCGGATAGAATGGAAGGTAACGTTAAGATGACCATGAGAACAATAAAGGGTCTTGTTAAAAAGTCTGAGTTCTTAAGTTCGTCATTTGAAGATGCTATATATACAGATAGCATGGTTAGACTAATTAGGCATCCAAGTACACAAAAAGAGATTAGAGCTTACAATAAAGCAATGAAAGCTGGGAAAAAACTTGATGAGGTTCCATATAGAGGACAAAGAACATTTACCTTGCAGGGTATTGGTAGTTCTGGTGGTAGGGGTTCGAGAGATGAAGATTTGGCTCGACCTGATGGAGCTATTTTTGATGACCTGATAGCCAATGAAAAGGATGCGTTTTCTACTGCTACATTAGCAGCGATAGAATCAACCATTGAAGCCGATGTAGGTAAGTCACTTAGTGGTAATAAGCACTTTAAAATATTTATCGGTACAGCGTATCACGAAAACGACCCAATATATCGTAGAGCAGGAAATGGTGCTGCTATACCTGTAGTATTCCCAAGGGCAGAGAAAGCTCCTCACGGAGATATATATGACTCTGACGGCAAGTGGGTTAGAGGTCCAATGACAAAAGAGGAATTCATATCTGTATGGGATGATAGGCACTCATTTGAGAACCAGAGAAGAGAGTACGCTAAGGCAGAGCTTGCACTAAAGAATGGTGACCCTATGACAATCAGGAAGACCGATCAAGAATACTATGTTAGAGTAGTATCGGCTACCGACCAGTTGATACCAGAGCAGTATATACAGTTTGGAAACGTAAATCATGTATGGAAGAATGCAGCAGACTATCTATGGAGAGTCACAACAGATTATACAACGACAAATGCATTAAGTAGTGATGATTCTGGAGCCATGCTATGGGCGATAAGTTGGGATAGAGTGTATCACCTAATGGAGATATCTGTACACAAGAAGAGTATAGAGGAGCAATATGATGATACTATTGCCATGAATAGGAGAGCAAGAAAGGCAGGTGCAACATTCGTTGAGACAGCAGTGGAAATAGATGGTCAACAAGCAGCACACCTGTATGGTCTAAGGAAGAGAGCCGAAGAGGTTGGGTACTTGGATATGTATTTTGCCAGACAATTTGATCCACAGACAGGTCAAGATGCAAGCTGGGAAGGTATTAAGTCAAGAGGGTCAGGAGATAAACTATGGAGGCTAAAAATGTTTTCACCAAACTTCTACAGAAAAGCCGTGATATTCAACAAGATTCTTGAGCACGATCCTGATATGAGCACTCTGCTTACACAAATAAAGATGACAACCCATAGTGAAATCAAGGCTAAAGATGATGCTATTGACACGGTCAGCCAAAACTACTTGTGTAGTGATTCCAATATTCCTATGAAGCCAAGGGAGCAAGCAAGTGAAAGTGGATATAATAAGCAATTAAGTTTACATGATTATCTCTTGTCGTCTGGTTCTAGTCAGAGTGAAGACTTGGGTGATTATGGAGTAACATACTAAAGGATATAGATGACCTATAAAAAAATGAAAGACCTATCGAGTATTATGCTTAGTGGAGACATGAGTTTTCCAGACAATGAAGCCGAAGCAACAGTTCTTCTGCAATACGCACTTGAAGAAATTGGTCTTACTGCATACTCTGAAAAACTAATTGTAAAAGATATACCAGAACTTACAACTGGTCGAGAAATTATGGACATTATGCCAGACGGGAAAGTTAAGCTTAGACCAATGCTTCCAACATCAGATGATGACATTGTTGATATAGATGAGGGGCTATGTTATCCAGTTGCAAGGTTTATGGCATCAGTAATATCAATGGAGAAAATGGAGTACCATAGAAATATAGCATTTAAAGAGGTCGAGAAGTACAACAAAAGATTTATATCTATAAGTGAAAGGGTTGCCAATGGACAATAGAGGTAAGGAATGGCTGGAAGGCTCTGCAACCGATAGGCTTGTGGTGTCCATACCTTCTGATTACCAGAGGGCTGCCAAGAGGATAGTTAAGGTTGATGACCTACCATATTGTTCAGAAGTGTCTCACAAGATTACATTTAACGATGATACAGGGAAATTAAATGTGTCGGCAGACTTTACTGGAAAAACTGATGCACTGAAAATGGTTGTATTGGCAAATGGTGGAACTGTATACTCAAACAACATCGTTGCTGGTTCCCAAGTTTCAAGAGATATTGCAATAGGGTCAGATTCAGCGATAAGTGTATCATATACAACTGCGTCTCTTAATGGGTGTGAATATTTTGCAAAAGTAAAAGAGAACCCATTGACTCAATATGTAATATCTGGAGAAAATGGAACATATACAGCATCATGGGCAAAAAACCCATCAACAACAGTTGATGTTATTTTTAATCAAAATCTTGACACTATAGTTTGGAAAGCAAATGGAACATTGCTTAATCTTACCGGTGGAACGGTTGCAATAAGCAACAGTAAACTTAGAACTATAACATCAAATAATCATGCAATAGTTACTGCTCATATTGGCGAGAACCAGATAGGAAGCCTTATTGCAATTGTTGATAATAGTTCAAGAAGCATATCTGCATCATTATCTTACGTTGTTAATGGTGACAGCATGTATGCAACAATTTCTGAAGATGTCAACGTTGTGCCTGCCCACAAGATTGTACGATACATTGATGGAGTAAAAAGTACAATTCCTATTGGTCAGTTTGAATTGATAGAAGGTATGCTTGGTAAAAAGATAAAGCTTGATGTTGTCGGAGTCAATATAGATGAAGATGACTACCAAGAGACTGACGTGTATGCGACAACAGAGGTTACGGTTTTATCTGATGGAGATATATTATATCTATCCAGTGGATTCTATACTGTTGATGGAAATACCGTGTCTGGTAAATCCAAACAAGTTGTATTTGCTGTACAGGGAGAACCGAGTGTGTCCGAGATTAACGGGTACTCTCCATTGGCTACACCGATAGAGGCACAAAAATTGATTCCCTTGGTAACCGGTGATATACAATTTAACGGAACATCATATACTGTTGATGGGAACCAGTATGATTTGGTTGACCTAGTTGAGAAGAAAGTTACATATGGAGATTTTGAGGACACATATACATACGAAGATAGTGCAGTATTTTCTAATGGAGCATCTGCATTTGATTTGGTTAACAATATGAGCGTTACAGGCAAGAGGATTAGTCTTGTCGATGAAACACTGGACGGATTAGCGATTAAAACTTTTCCGGAGAATCACAACATTGTTGCTCTTGATTTTATTGCTGGCTTTACAAAAAAAACAGAAGGAAAAACCATGAAAGTTTCAGTGCTAGATTCTCTATCTCAAGAATTAAGATCGTTCTCGTTTGAGCAAGGAGAACATTCGACAATAATTAGATACGCAGGTGAATCAGGAAGAACCACAAGCGAAGTATATGGGCAAAGGGTTCACTTTTCATTGTTAAACGTTGGAGATGTGAGAAAGATAAAGATTGAGTCTGTAGATGGATTCTATGTGGAATCATTAATTATAACCTTTAGGAAGTGAAATGGGATTATTAAGTAAGCTAGTAAACGGAATAAGTGTTGTGGACGGAAAACTTGTTGTATCAAGACAAGATGGAACAAGTTTTCCAATAACACTATATAGTGACACGGTAAGGTCGTCACATATAACTGGAAAACCTCCAGTTATAAGAACTGACGTGCAAGCAGAAATGCATGGGTCGTACTCTATTAGAACAGATGGCAAGGTTGTGTATAGAGAGAACCAGAGGGATATAGTTGTAAGAAACAGCAATGCAACTCCACTTCAACTGCCAACATATGCAGTTGATGGGTTGTATGTAAAAAATAGTCCTTTTATATATTCTGGTGTCCCAGTGTATGTAGGAAAAGATATTGCAGAGCCATCACAGTTGACAATAACACATGGTGTAGTCAATACAACTTCGGTGAAAATAAATATTTCAATTTCTGCAGATAGCGTAATGTCGGATAACGGAAAAGTAACTATAAAGTCAGGAGTGAATGCTCAGGTAGCAAAAATAGACAACAATCTCAAATCTAAACTATCAAAGGAAAATGGTGCATATTCTGGCGAGGCATCACATGTAATTGGAAGTGAATATTTTGAACTAAAAAATGGAGAACTTAAGTATAACAATGGTGTCATACTTACAGGTGTAACTTCATACACTAAGTACAGAAACCTTGTGCTGGTTCTTATTGGTCAAACAGTATATGCATATAGAATAGGAAAATACAATAGATATGTATGGAAGGATACATTCTCGACAGGATTTAATGGAAATGCAAATCTACAGCTTGGATATGGAAACAGAACTATATCAATCTTTCACAAAATAACAAAGGCTGTTGTACTAAAAAGGTTTGGCGTTGAGAAAAGTGTACAATTACCATCGACAGTTAAATCTTTTTCAATGCTTGGAAAGAACAACCTGTCTATTGTTGTTGACAATGGAATGTACGCAATAGATGTTGTTGCATCAGATGTTATTGCAGTTGATAACGACTTCTTTTATTCAAACTACAACTGTCAACAAACAATATCCATGTCGTATGAATTTAGTGAAACATCTGATTTGTCAATTGATGGGTATGGTGATACATACAAAGATGTTGATGGCAATGGAATAAAAGATATAGCAATTATTGGAGACACTGTGTATGGAAGTACAGGAAGCTATATAAAGAAGATAACTCAGACATCTGGAAGAATAGAATCGGCAACAAATACTTTAGCTGGAACCAGTCAAAAGTTTGATGATGGGATAGACGGAATAATGTCTATTGAAGAGTCATTGTATATATTGGTGAATGGTAGCCTGCTAAAGGTAAACACAAATACTCTTGTTTCTGAGGCAACAATAGATATTGAAAGCAAGATATCTGGTAAGCCAAGAGCGATTGGTTCCGGACCAATGGGAATAGCTGTGTTGACCGATAATGGTACAGTTGGTATATATTCAAATATATACACAGAGCCAGACAAAGTTGCAGTAATATCTCATTTTACATCAGAATCATCAATAGCTCCAGTCAGTAGTGACGGGGTATGGATATCAACAACATTTGCTGGAGATAATAACGCATATAATGTTCTATTTAAAACCGGAACCAGAGATGAACAAATAAGGATAAAATCAAGCAATAAAATCAGCATGGTTCAGGTTGGGTCATCTATGTACAGTATAGATTCAAGCAATGGCTCATCAGCCTTAAAAAAATACAGTTCACATGTTTCTGTAGATAAAATATAAAGGATATAGGTATGGCTATACTTGATGATAAAACAATTGCAAACAAGTTGGTGAAAAATATAGAGGTATCTCAGGATGGAAGCAGTGTTCAGCTTTCATTTTTCGATGGAACGACAGAAACAGTATCTGGTATAAAAAAGATATACAATTGGAACGATACAGATATAACACGTAGAGAGGTCATAACGGACAATGTGGCTAAGTTTGAGAAGAAGGGGATACTCTTGTCTGGAAATAGACAAGTGTTGCTTAAATTGGATTCTGGAGACGATGTTGACTTGTCTGCAGTAGAAAATGTGTTTGATACAGAGGAGTGGGAATCAGAGCTATTTTACAGTGCTGGTTCTGTTGCTGAACATAATGGCTCAAGATGGATGTCGATGTCTGCAGTAAAGTCAAGAAAGAGTCCACCAAGTGATTTGATTAATTGGGTAAAAATATCAAACTCAGATCTATTCTCAAGAAAGTGTGAATTGTACGATACTAGACTTAGTGCAATAATCACTACAAAAGAATCAAGTTCAACCACAAAAACAGTTAAGACATTATGGGATATGCTATTTAATTTTGAAACAGAAAACGTAAAAGATGTGTATCAATTAAAAAAGCCAATGGTTTTTTCTGAAGATGGAATCCTTTCGTATTCTAATGGTAGCATAGACAGAGTTATTGGTACAGATAAGTTTATAAAGTTTAAAACAGTTCTTAGTAAGACAATTCAAGTAAAAACATTTACTGCAACCGTTACGATTAGCAATGTACACCAGTGGGTAATAGATAATGATATATCGTTTATTCTTACTGGTCTCGATACACAAGAGCAAAACAGAATAGTGTTTGATACCCACAAGGTTACTGCTCACATTGTTGACAATGGAGATAACCCAGATACTACTGACATATCATATATACACGAGAGACGAGAAGATGGAGACAATCAGTATTCGTCAGCAAGCGAGTTGGCATTAATTGACGTAGAGAACAATCTAGCTAACAAGACTTTTTCGGTATCATTTGATATAAATGATAAGATACAGGCTCCACAGATAGAGATAAGATTTCCATCTATAACAGTGGTCACTGGTTCTGATAGAATTCAGCCAGAGTTCGATGTATCAAATATCACAGTAAAATACTAATAAGGAGCTTATATTGGCTAAAACAATAGTAGGTATGTATTCAGAGTCACCATTTAGATATAGACCAGTAGGTGCTACGGAGTACATAAGTGTATCTGCTGGTTCCAACGTATCGGTAGAGGTTGACATTGGAACCAGTATTGAAATATCATCAACTAACGATAACTCGACAATTAGAGTGACGGGGAACATGACAGAGTTTAAGATAATCGACTCAAAGCTCACAGACTTATCTGGGCTTATATCTAAGTCAGATATTGATTTGGTTGAAATAAAAAGTGACTCACAGATAACTAATGTTGATAAGATGATATCAATGTCAACCATTGGATCAATATCGATTGATGCTGATTTGTCTGAGTCAGCAAATAAGAACTCAATGTTACACGTCTCAAATGTAAACAATCAAGAACCACTAACAGATATAGATAGTTACGGATTCTCGAAAGTAAACAAGATTGCACCAACAGGAAGAATTGTTAATCTTGAGGATGCAAATATTATTGTTGGAGATACAGTAGATCTAACCAATACAATATCACTAGATAACTTATCTGGTTCTGATATAGATGCATTGAAAGATTTCGACATACCAAGAGGTAGAGGTCAAGACATTGTTCCGGGAGTATATAAAAGAAGAGACTCTGGTGACCTAGATAATTATACTTTTGAAATGGATTTATCTTTAGAACAAAAATCTAATTCTATGATTAGAGATAATATAATTAATCCAGAATTAGTATTTGATAAAACTAAAGATGATAATTATACTTTTGAAATGGATTTATCTTTAGAACAAAAATCTAATTCTATGATTAGAGATAATATAATTAATCCAGAATTAGTATTTGATACACAGGCTGACTTAGCAACATATACGTTTGAAATGGATATAATAAATCCATATCAAGAAGTAGAATAATTACAAAGGAAAAACAAAGATGACAATAGTAAAAAAAGACCAAAAGCTACTGTTTCCATTTGAGACAGAGTATACAATTGATGGTGGAACAACATGGACTGCATTGGCAGCAAACACAGAAGTTATTATTCCGTCTGACGATTTAGACGCAGGTGGGCGAAAGATTACCATTAGAAGCACAGATGTAAATGCAACAACAATGGTTGGTGCTGATTTTGGTAAAGATGATGTAAGATTTGATGAGGTGAATATTAGGAATGCAAAAGTAATGACAACTATGACTGATACATTTGA